>WNFT01001530.1_pt1 | contig 19521 bp, 15 predicted proteins | sample 5400191 | NCBI WGS metagenome assembly WNFT01 (sample SAMN13153359, study PRJNA577476) | soil metagenome | isolation source: 80 cm saprolite under Madrone tree | place: USA:California | collected 2016-06-14 | reverse complement strand
CATGAAGGATCCGCACGGCGGCAATTTCGATCTCTATTTGATCAACCGCGACGGCACGGGCTTGGAGCAGATCACCTTCGACGAGAATTTCGACGGCTTCCCGATGTTCACCAATGACGGCAAGACGCTGATTTGGGAATCCAACCGCAACGGCAAGACGGCGGGCGAAACCGACATCTTCATCGCCGATTGGGTCAATTAGAGCGCGATCCGAGGCCCTTTCGCTCAAGCGTTGCGGGGGTTAGAACCCTCGTGGGGAGCAGAGATTTTCGGAGGCTCCGATGCTGAAGCTCGACAACAATTCGCTCCTTCGCGACCAGGCCTATATCGACGGCGAATGGCGCGGTGCCCGCGCCCGGGCCGGGGCCCGCTCCGGGGCACGCTTTGCGGTGAAAAATCCCGCCACCCAGGAAGTCATCGCCGAAGTCGCAGACCTCGACGAAGAGGACGTCCGCGAAGCCATTATCGCCGCCGATCGCGCCTGGGGCCCTTGGCGCGCCAAGACCGGCAAGGAGCGCGCGTTCTATTTGCGCAAATGGTACGAGCTGATGATGGCGAGCCAGGAAGATCTGGCGCAGCTGATGACCGCCGAACAGGGCAAGCCGATCGCCGAAAGCCGCGGCGAGATCGCCTATGGCGCGAGCTTCATCGAATGGTTCGCCGAAGAGGGCAAGCGCGTCTATGGCGACGTCATTCCGACCAACGCGCACGGGCGCCGCATCATCGTCATCAAGGAGCCGATCGGCGTCGTCGGCGCGGTCACGCCGTGGAATTTTCCCAACGCCATGATCACGCGCAAAGTCGGGCCCGCGCTCGCCGCGGGCTGCCCGGTCGTGATCAAGCCGGCGCAATTGACGCCGCTTTCCGCGCTCGCGCTGGCCGAGCTTGCCCATCGTGCGGGCTTGCCAGCCGGCGTCTTCAACGTCATCACCTCGACGAAATCCGCGCGCGTCGGCAAAGAGCTCACCACCAATCCCCTGGTGCGCAAATTCTCCTTCACGGGATCGACCGAGGTCGGCAAGCAGCTGATGGCCCAGTGCGCCTCCACGGTGAAGAAAGTGTCGCTGGAATTGGGCGGCAACGCGCCGTTCATCGTCTTCGACGACGCCGATCTCGACGCCGCGGTCAAGGGCGCGATCCAATCCAAGTTCCGCAACATGGGACAGACTTGCGTCTGCGCCAACCGCTTCCTGGTGCAGGACGGCGTCTATGACGCGTTCGCGGCAAAGCTCGAGAAGGCGGTCGCGGCGCTGAAAGTCGGCAATGGCGCGACGCCCGGCATGGATCAGGGACCGCTCATCAACATGGCGGCGGTCGAAAAGGTCGAGGCCCTGCTCGCCGACGGTGTTGCGCACGGCGCCAAAATCGAGCTGGGCGGCAAGCGCCACAAATTGGGCGGCACCTTCTTCGAGCCGACGATCGTTCGCGATGCGACGCCGGAAATGGCGTTCGCGCGCGAAGAAATCTTCGGACCGGTGGTGACGCTCTTCCGTTTCCAGCGCGACGAAGACGCAATCCGCCTGGCCAACGACACCGAATACGGTCTCGCGGCCTATTTTTACGCGCGCGACGTCGGCCGCATCTTCCGCGTGCTCGAAGGACTCGAATACGGGATCGTCGGCGTGAACGAAGGCATCATCTCGACCGAAGTGGCGCCGTTCGGCGGCATGAAGCAATCCGGCATCGGCCGCGAAGGCTCGAAATACGGCATCGAAGAATTCATCGAAATCAAATATGTCGCCATGGGTGGGCTGGGGATTCCATGATTCCACGTTACGCGCGGGCTGAAATGACGGCGCTGTGGTCGCCGGAAACGAAATACCGCATCTGGTTCGAGATCGAGGCGCATGCCGCCGATGCCATGGCCGAGCTCGGCATCATCCCCAAAGCGGCGGCGCACAAGATCTGGGAAAAGGGCGCGAAGGCGAAGTTCGATGCGGCGCGCATCGATGCGATCGAGGGCGAGGTGAAGCATGACGTGATCGCCTTTCTCACCCATCTTGCGGAGCTCATCGGCGAGGACGCGCGCTTCGTGCATCAGGGCATGACGTCGTCCGACGTGCTCGACACCTGCCTCGCGGTGCAGTTGAGCCGCGCCTCGGATATTTTGCTCGCGGACATCGATGCGTTGCTCGCGGCGCTAAAGAAGCGCGCCTTCGAGTTCAAGCGCACGCCGACGATCGGGCGCAGCCACGGCATCCACGCCGAGCCGACGACGTTCGGCGTCAAGCTTGCCGGCTTCTATGCCGAGTTCGCGCGCGCCCGGTCTCGGCTCGTCAATGCCAGGGCGGAGATCGCGACCTGCGCAATATCGGGCGCGGTCGGCACCTTCGCCAATGTCAGTCCGAAAATCGAAGCGCATGTCGCAAAGAAGCTCGGGCTTGCGGTCGAGCCCGTTTCCACGCAAATCGTTCCGCGCGACCGGCACGCGATGTTCTTCACCACGCTCGGCGTCGTCGCGAGCTCGCTCGAGCGTCTCGCCACGGAAATCCGCCATCTGCAGCGCACCGAAGTCGGCGAAGCCGAGGAATATTTTTCGGAAAAGCAAAAGGGCTCTTCCGCCATGCCGCACAAGCGCAATCCCGTGTTGTCGGAAAATTTGTGCGGGCTGGCGCGCATGGTGCGCTCTTACGCGATTCCGGCTATGGAAAACGTCGTGCTGTGGCACGAGCGCGACATCTCCCACTCCTCGGTCGAGCGCTTCATCGCGCCCGATGCCACCATCACGCTCGACTTCGCGCTCAACCGCGCGGCCAATCTGGTGGAGAAACTGGTGGTGTACCCGGAGCGAATGGCCGCCAATCTCGAGCACGCGGGAGGCCTGGTGCATAGCGGCCGGGTACTGCTCGCGCTAACCCAGAAAGGCGTCTCGCGCGAGGACTCCTATCGGCTGGTGCAGAAGAATGCAATGCGCGCCCTTCACGGCGGAGGCACGCTCAAGGACCTCCTGAAAGCCGATCCCGAGATCGTTCGCGTGCTGAAGGCAGGCGAGCTCGATGAGCTGTTCGACCTCGATTATCACTTCAAGGAGGTGGACGCGATCTTCGCGCGGGTGTTCGGCGCGGGTTCCTTTATGGCGATGGAAAAGCCCCGGAACTCCGGCTAGTATCCGCGGCGGAACGTCGCTCGAACCAGGGGAATGAGCGCAAACAATTATCCGAGACGCAGTATCGGGCGCCGGCGGCTGCGTTCGGCGGTTGCGCGCACCCCGTCCCTTTCCCGGCTCCTGATGGTCCTCGTCGGACTCGTCGCGCTCGCGCTGCAGAGCTTCGTCGTCCAGACCCATATCCACATCCCGCGCGCGACGGGGAGCTTGCAAACGGTGAGCCTCATCGCGCTCGCGACCGGCGCGGTCGTCGACAGCGATCCTTCCGACCAAACACAGGCACCGCGCGACAAATATCCGATTACCGAAGATCCCTCGAATTGTCCGCTGTGTCAGGCGTTCGCCTATTCCGGCCAGTTCATACACAGCGTGTCTTTTCTTGCGACGCTGCCGTTTCCGGTCACGGTCAGCTTCGTCATCTTCCGAGAGATCGCGCCAGCCCGCTTTGCGGCCAGCCATAATTGGCGCGGCCGCGCCCCTCCCCTCGCCTAACTCCGCACGACCACGCCGCTGACGGCGCGCACCGCATTGGTGCGTCCGTTCCCGTTCGAAGTCCGCATATCGGTCCGCTTGGACAGGTGTGCGGATCCTTCGATCACACAGCTTCCGGAGTTGGCATCATGAAAAGGCTCATTTTGACCGTCGCGCCCGCGTGCGCGAGTATTCTGCTTATCCCCTCATCCGTTCTTGCCGGGGAGGCGGGAATCATCAATCCAATGGCCGTACCAGAGACCGTCGTCATCACGGCGTCGCCTTTCGCGCAAAATCCTTTGGACGTTGCGGCGAGCGTATCGCAAGTCACGCGCCAGGAATTGATCACGTCCGGAGGGTTCGGCATCGGCGATGTGCTGCAGAATCTTCCCGGCGTCGCCACGACGGGATTCAGCACCGGCGCGAACCGGCCGGTCATTCGCGGTTTGAGCTCGACGCGCGTCAAAGTTACGGAGAACGGCATCGGCGGCCACGACACGTCCGACGTCGGCGACGATCACGCGGTGCCGATCGATGCGCTCGCGACCCTTCAAGTCGAAGTGCTGCGCGGACCCGCGACGCTGCGTTACGGCAGCCAGGCGATAGGCGGCGTCGTCAACGCGGTCAACAACCGCGTCCCGATCGATGTAGGCGAGGGCACCGCGGTCGAGGGCTTCGCCGGGATTTCGAGCAACAGCGTGGAACGCCTAGGCGGCGCGCTAGCGGATTATCGTACGGGCCATTTTGCGCTTCACGCCGACGGCCTCATTCGCGGCGCCGACGATTACGATAATCCGAAGGACACGCAGATAAACAGCTATGTATTCGGTCACGGATATGCTTTGGGCGGCGCTTATATAGGGGATGGGGGAAGCGCCGCCGGCTTGGGCTTCAACGAGTACGTCGCGCATTACGGGGCGCCTTTTGATCCGACCTCGGACAGCAAATCCCACACCTACCTCGATACGAAAAACTATAATGGAGCAGCGCGCTGGAACGAGCCAGTTCCCGGAATCATGCGCCTCAACCTGACGGGCGGCTATACCGATTACTTCCACAATGAAGTGGAAGACTTGGCCGGCCTTGCTGCGCACTTCACCAACAAGGAATGGGAAGGCCGTCTCGAAGCGCTCCACAATCCGTTCGGCCCGATCGCCAACGGCGCCGTCGGCATCCAGTACGACAATCGCGACTTCGCGGTTACCGGCCCTGAATCGGATTATCTTCATCCCACGAAAACCAACAGTTTCGCGGCCTACATTTTCGAAGATTTCAAGATCACCGAGCAGGTCAGCGTCCAAGGCGCAACGCGCGTGGAGTGGACGAGCATAAAGGGCGACACCGATGCACTCGGCTTTTTCGATCGGCATTTCACGCCGCTTAGCGTTGCCGTCGGCGCGGTTTACAAACCGATCTCGGACACTTCGTTTTTCGTCAATGTCTCGCGCACCGAACGCGCGCCCAGCCCGGTCGAACTCTTCGCTCAAGGTCCGCACGACACGTCCAAGACGTTCGAGTTCGGCGATCCCAGTCTGACGAAGGAAACGGCCTTTTCCGTGGAAGGCGGAATCAAGCATCAAGACATGATGGGCAATACCGCGACCTTCAGCGCGTACCATACCAACTTCAAGGGATTCATCGACGGTTTTCTGACCGGCAACTCGCGCGACGCGGACGGCACGTTCCATCCCGACTTGACCGGCGAATTCCGCGAGCTGTTCTACCTTCAAAAAGACGCCACCTTCTGGGGGGTGGAAGCCGAAGGCCATTGGCATCTATTCAGTCTGCCGGCCGGCCGCATCGGCATCGACGCCCAAGCCGATTATGTGCGGGCCACGCTGAAGAATGCCGGCAATGTGCCGCGCATTCCGCCGCTTCGCTATGGCGGCGGCGTTTTCTTGGAAAACGACAAAATAGAGCTGAAGGTCGGTTTTCTCCACACCGACAGGCAGGACAAGCTCGGACCGCAGGAAACCGAAACAGCCGGCTACACCTTCCTCAATGCGTCGGCCATCATGCATCTCTTTTCCGGAGCGTCAGGCGACTGGGATGTCGCTTTCATCGGCACGAATCTGACCAACGAAGAGGCGCGCAACCACATCTCGTTCAGCAAGGATCTCATTCTTTTGCCCGGCACCACGGTTCGTGTGGTGCTCCACTACTTGCACTGAACCAGGCCGAACCGAGACTTGACGAGAATCTGCAAACAGAGGAGGTCGAAATGCCTGATGGTCCTTGACGAAGCGAGCGGTCGTATCGTCGCTCGATGCACAGCCCACCCTCATAACTCAGCAACTAATGCCGTAGCACCACAAGGAGTCACGATCATGAGTAAGCGAATTGTTCTTTCGGCCGTCGCCGTCACGCTGCTCGGCTCGGCCGCGGTTCTGGCGCAGGGCCAGCAACCGCAACAACCGATGACGTTCTTTGTCACCAGCACCACACCGGCCGGAACCGGCAATCTCGGTGGGCTCGCCGGAGCCGATCAGATTTGCCAAAACCTTGCCGCGGCAGCTGGCGCGGGCAACCGGACTTGGCATGCCTATCTGAGCACCCAGGCTCAGGGCGGCAGGCCGGCCGTGAATGCACGCGGCCGCATCGGCGCGGGACCTTGGTACAATGCCAAGGGTGCGATGATCGCCGCCAACGTCGCCGACCTGCATGGCGATCAGCAACGCGACCGCAACAACATCCAAAAGGCCACCGCCTTGGATGAGAAGGGCCAGCCGATCAAAGGCGCGGGCGACATGCCGAACGAGCATGACATCCTCACGGGCTCGGACTCCGATGGCCGGGCTTTCACCGACGGCATCGACCACACCTGCAACAACTGGACGGCGGCCGACGCCGACATGCCGGGCGCGAATGCAAACGCGCCGCGGGTTCCGACAAGGGCCATGCTTGGCCATGCCGACCGCACCGGGGGCGGCAACACCTCATGGAACTCCACTCACATGAGCGTGGGGTGCAGCAAGCCGCAGCTGATCGCGACCGGCGGCGCCGGCCACCTCTACTGCTTCGCGATCAACTGAGTTTGCGCGCGTTGTGTTGAGCAGGATCAAGATGAGGAAGGCCCAGATGTTTCGCCGGGCCTTCCTCATCGCAACACCAATAGACGGCTGCGTCAGGGTGAGTCGGTGCAGAGGACGCGATTTGATGACGCGTTTAAGCCGCAAATCACTTTGGCAGCGTCGAACATTTCGGCGGACGAATTTTCCTGTTTGGGGCCGCTCATCATCCGGATGAGGATTTCTCCAGAACCAGGGTCGTAGTTGATCGCCCGCAAGGAAGGCAGTTCCACCGCCCAAAATCTTTCGGTTCGTATGACGCTTCCTGGATCCATCACTTGAAAGGCCATGCGGCCGTGAGCGAGTGTTTCTTCTGCCGCTCGCAGCAGAACGGCGTTCCTCAACGCGTTGATGTTCGTGAACGCGCTCTCCCGCGCGCTGATCCGCATCGTCGTGGCGTCGATCCGCGTGACCGAAACATCGGGACCTCGAGTCGCGCAAGCCGAAAGCAAGAGCAAGGCCGCGAGTGAGAGATGCAGTCTATCCATCGTCTGCGCGCACTCCTCCCTCCTGCCCCTCATTCGGCCACGTCCGGCATGTCAGCGGCCGGCGAGAGTCACGGCGAGATATATCACCGCCGTGCCGATAAGAGTCATGGCGGTGGTGAGAAACTTCGGATGGGCGTGATGGCTCTCGGGGATGAAGTCGCTTGCGCCGATGTAGAGGAAAAAGCCAAAGAATATCGCCAATACGATTCCGAGGAAGCGATCCGGCAGCATCACAAAAAACGTCGAGACAATGCCCGCACCTGGCGCAAGAGCGTCCACAAAGAGCCAGCGCAGGGCTTGGCGCCGATTGCCGCCGCTTTTCAACACGACGTTCATGGTGTTGATGCCGTCGGAAAAATCGTGGGCCAAGACCGCGATCGTCACGACAGCGCCGACGGCTTGCGAGACTTGAAAGGCAAAGCCAATCGCGATGCCGTCGAGAAAGCTGTGCCCGGAGAGACTGCCCGCCCCAAGGGTGCCGTGCAGCGGCGTCCGGGCGATTTCCCCGTCCTGGTTTTCGGGAGGGCGGCCGAGATAGAAGACAATTCGATCCAGGACGAGGTAGATCAAGAATCCAAGTGCCGCCCATGAGAGCAGGGCTTTTGTCGTTTGATACTTGCCGCCGAGCTCGAGCGCCTCGGGAAGCAGGTCGAAAAAGGCAACACCAATCACCGCGCCGGCGCTGAAGCCGAGCACGAGGTGCAATTTGTCCTTGAGACGAAGCGCGAACAGGCCGCCGGCGAGGGTCGCACAGAACGCCGCGAACGCAATGGCGATCAGGAGCATTCGGCGATCGTTTCGAAGGATGTCATCAAAAACGTCTCTTGTGGAATTTCAGCGGCGCACTTAGCCGAAAGAACAGCGGTGCTTCTGATATAGAACGCGAGGCGGGCCTCGGCCAGTTCTTTACGGCGCCGGAGAACGTGGAGGGCCCTGTGGGCGAGGCCGCGGCGGCAATGCCTTCCCGAGATAGGCGGCGACTGCCGGTATCTGGTCGCGCGGAATCGTGGCGCCCGCTCGAATCATGCGGTTGAGACGATCGGTCCAGCCCTCGGTCGTTCCGCCCGAATGCGCGATCCAATCGAGCGTGTGGCACATGTCGCAATATTGCAGGACCAGCGACTTCTCGGGGGCGTCATGCAGCGCATCTGCGCCTGTCTTCGGCGGAAACGCTACTGGCGCGGGATTGCGAAGCGGAATTGCCGAACCCGCGAGCAATAACGGAATTGCCAAGACCAAGAGACTCGCAGCGTGTGCGTGATGATCCCGGCCCATCTTAAGAGCCTCACGTCGGCGAAAGCTCGCGCACGCCGGCAGCGGCGGATTTTTTCTGTCTCAATCGCCGAATGTCCTCGCCGATGGCGAAAAGGCAAGGGATGAGGAACAGGACATAAAGCGTCGAGCTGATCATGCCGCCGACGGTCGGTGTCGCGATTGGCTTCATGATCTCCATGCCGGGACCGTTCGAGAGCATGATCGGCAGCAACGAAAGCGTCGTTGCCGCGACCGTCATCAGCTTCGGCCTCAAGCGCAACACCGAACCGTCAACGACGGCATTCATGTAGCTGTCGCGCGCGGCTTTTCGTGCAAGCGCCTGGCGGATGAAAATGATCATGATGATGCCGGTTTGGATGGCTACGGCAAACAACGCGATATAGCCGATGATCACCGCCGTGGTCATCGAGTATCCGAGCAGCGATTGAAGAAAGACGCCGCCGACGAGTGCGAACGGCACCGACAGCATGATCAATAGGCTGTCGGTCACCGAATGGAACGCCAGCATCAACAAGACGAAGATAATGGCGAGCGTGACGGGGATGATGAGCTGCAGCTGGGTCCTGGCGTTCAGTGAATTTTGATAATCGCCGGTCCACTCGATGGCGTAACCGGTCGGCAGTTGAAGGTTGTTCGCGAGATAGGGCTGAGCCGCGGCTACATAGTCGGTCGCCGTCACGGCATTGGTGAGATAGACAAACACATAACCCGCGCGCGCGCCGTTATCGTTGCGGATCATCTCCGGCATGTTCTTGACGGCGACGTCGGCGATGTCGCGTAGCGCCACGGTTGCACCGCCGGGCATCGCGACAGGCGTGTTGCGGACTTTTTCCAGCGTGTCGAGATATTCCGGCGAATACTGAACGCTCAACGGAACGGCCACGCTGTTCGGTTCCTTGATGCCGACGACGTTGTCGCCGCCAATGGCGTAGCGGACGATCGGCATGGCTTCATCGGCGCCGATGCCGGCCGCCGACAGCTTCACCGGATCGAACTGCACGTCGATGAAATAGCCCGATGAGATGCGCTCCGCGATCACCGATTGGGTGCCGGGAAACGCCCTGAGCGCGGTTTCGATTTTCTTGCCGATGTCCTCGATCACGGAGATGTCGGCGCCAGTGACCTTGATGCCGACCGGCGTCTGGATGCCGGTGTCCTGCATAACGACGCGCGCGTTGATCGGCTGCACCCACATGTTGACATAGCCGACGATCTGCATGGCCTTGTCGAGCTCGGCCACCAGCTTTTCCTTGGTCATGCCGGCCGGCCACTCGGTTTGCGGCTTGAGAATGATGGTCGTCTCGATCATGGAGACGGGGGCAGGATCGGTCGCGGTGTCGCCACGACCCAGTTTGCCGAAGACGCTCGCCACTTCGGGGAAGCCGGCGATCTTCTTGTCGATCTGCTGGAGAATCCATCCCGCTTCGCGCGCCGGCACGCCGGGCAGCGTCGTCGGCATGTAGAGAACGGAGCCTTCCTCCATTTGGGGCATGAAATCCTTCTTGAAGCCGCCGAGCAGCACCGCTGCGCCAATCAAGAAGACGAGATTGACGCCGAGAAACGCGTATCGGTAGCGGATCGCACCGTTCACGGCGCGCCTATAGAAATCGACGAAGGCAAGCTCGCGGCGGCTTTGCGGCTTCACATGACCTGCCTGAAAAACCCAGAGCACAATGATGGGAAGCAGAAAGAGCGTGAGAAGAGTGGAAAACGCCATCGCAAAGGTTTTGCTCAAGGCAAGTGGATCGAACATGCGGCCCTCCTTCTCGCCGAGGAAAAACACCGGCAGGAACGAGGCCAAGATGATCAGCAGGGAAAACAGTAGCGGTCGCGCGACGTTAGCAATCGAGTACAGGATGATCCGGCGCCGCTCCAATGGCGTTGCGATGGGGTGTGCGGCGAGCTCCGCAGTGCAATTCTCGACAATGACGATGGTGGCATCCACCATCTCGCCGATCGCGATGAAGAGGCCGGCGAGAGCAAAGAGATTGATCGTCTGATTGAAGAAGGAAAGCGGCATCGCGGTGAAGAGAACCCCGAGCAGAAGAATTGCCACGGGAGCGATCGCGGTCCGCGGGTTGTGAAGAAACAAGGCGGTGACCGCTATCACGACGACAAGCTCGTAGATCAGCGTGGTGAAGAAATGCTGCAGCGTGCCCCAGATGAGGCTCGAGCGGTCATAGACAGTGACGATCTCCACGCCGGCGGGAAGCGAACGTTTAACTTGGGCGAGCTTGGCATCGAGCGCTCGAGTTACCGCGAGCACGTTCTGCTTCTGCTCCATGACGACGATGCCACCGACGACTTCGCCATTGCCGTTCAACTCAGCGATGCCGCGGCGCTGATCGTAGCCGACCTGGATGTAACCGATGTCCTTGACGCGAACCGGCTTACCCTCCTTGTCGCGGCCGATGACCATGAGCTCGAGGCTGTCGATATTGTTGTTGTTCACGATGCCGCGGATCTGATAATCGCGGTTGGTCACCTCGACGGTGCGCCCGCCCACATCCTGGAACGCGTTCTGCAGCGTGGCGACAAGCTGACGCAGCGAGATGCCGGTGGCGGCGAGTAAAGGCGGAAACACCTTCAGCTGATACTGTTTTTCCAGGCCGCCGACGGAAGCGACTTCGGCGACACCGGGAACGCTCTGCAGAGCCGGCTTGATCTGATTTTCATGTAACAGGCGCAGATCGCGCGGATCGCGCGTGCCTTGGCGATCGATGAGGGCATATTCGTAAATCCAACCCATGCTGCTCGCGTTCGGTCCGATGGTGACGATCGCGTCGGAAGGCAACTGCGGCCGAATGGCGTTGAGGCGGTCGGCCACCAATTGGCGCACTGAGCCACGCTGTGAATCGCTTTTCAGGATCACATAGATGAAGGAGTAGCCCATGTGAGACGTGGCGCGGATCGCCTGGATATCCGGAGAACCCGACAACGCTTTGATCACCGGCTCGGTGACTTCGGTCTCCAACAGCTCGGGCGTGCGCGGCCACTTTGCGTAGACGACGATTTGCGGATCGGAAATGTCGGGGATAGCGTCGAGCGGCGCGGTGCGTATTGCATAGAGACTGGCGGCGATACCCGCTAGGAGCAAGAGCCCGACGAGAAGCCGTAAGCGGACAACGCGTTCAATGATTGCCGTAATCATGGTTCATCCGGCAAGCGGCGCGCCCATGCCGGCGGATCGCCGGCCTTCGCCGCTTCACTGCACGGTAAAGGCAAATTCGCCCTGAACGGTCTTCGCATCCGTGCCCGCCGCATGCCATTTGACCTTATATGTTCCCGCAGGGAGCGGCGTCTTTGGCATCGCCATCAACATGGTGTCGCCCATCGGCATGGCCTCGCCGACATCGACCCGCTTACCGTCGGCGGTCGTCACGTCGAAGCCCGAGACTTTGGGATCGACTTTCGTGTTGAACATGACATGGATCATCGCGAGCGGCGCCTTCACGCTTGCGTTGGAGGCAGGGTCGGTCCCGACAACCGCAAGCGGTCCTGCCGCCCCGGGAGCGGCCGTCGTATTTGCAGCCATCGTCATGCCGGGCATCGCAGCCATGCCCGCGGATTTCAGCTTGGTCTCGGCATCGACGAAGAAGCTCCCCACGGACACCACTTGATCGCCTTGCTTCAGTCCCTCGAGCACCTGCGTATACAGCTCGCCCTGCAACCCGGTTTGAATCACCGTGGGGATATAGTGTCCCGCTTCCTTCTGCACATAGGCGACGTGTGCGTCGCCTTCCTCGATGATCGAAACATTCGGTATCGAAAGGAACGGGCCTCTTTCGACGACGATCTCCATCAAAAAGCGCGCTCCGTTGTCCGCGACTTGAGCCGGCAGCGTCGCTTCGATGAGGGCGCCGCCGGGCTGCTTGGTGACTTGGCTGATCTTGCCGAGGTTCATGCGCGTTCGCGTATTGACCGTGTAGGCCCGCGTGCGCTGGCCGACTTGGATAAGTTCGGCATCGGGAGAGCGCAAGAACGCCGTCAGCACGCGCCCGCTCTTATCGAGCGTGCCCGCGGTGCGGATCCAGTTTTGAATGGGCCGCATTTCGGCATTGGTGAGCGTAAGCGTCAGCTCCGAAGCTTGCGCCTGCGTGACCGCGGTAGCCGGAGGAGGGCCGGAGTTAACCGAGCGCGTAAAGTCGCGAACACCGGACGCTTGCGCCGGGCCGATCGCAACAACAACGCCAAAAAAGATCAGGGCCGAAGCACGAGCGCGCATGTCAATGGCAATAATTGTCCTTGCTGTCCATGATGTGCGTGCCCCACGGATAAAGCCCGACATTGGCCACGCGTTCGACCTGCTCCGTCTTGCCGTCGATGATATAGACGGAGTGATCGGTAGCGCTGGCGAGATAGAGCTTCTCGTCGGCAAGATCTGTCGTCGCGGTCTGGATGAAGAGGTTTTGGCTGGGCAGGCCGATTTTGATGCGGCCGGCCGGCTTCAGAGTCGACAGGTTGTAGACATATTCGAAGGCCGACGTGGAGGCGATGACGAACGCTTTGCCGGCGGCAAAGTTCACGCCCGTCATGTCCTTGCCGGCAGCCAATGTCGCGGCGACTTCATTTCTCGCGGTGTCGATGATGGAGATGGTTTCGTCGCCATTGTTGACGGTGATCCCGTACTTGCCGTCATGGCTCATATAGAGGCGCCAGGGATCCTTGCCGACGCGGATCGTCTTGATCACCTTGTCATCGCGCGTATCGATGACTGCGACCAAGCCAAGATCGCCATCCGTCGCATAGATGTAGCGACCATCCGCGCTCGGCGTGGCCATGAAGATGCCCTTGATCTCACTTAAATACTTGGACGGGTCCAAGCGCGAAATGCCGGGCACTTGGCCGACCTCGATTTTCTTGATCAGCTCGTGCCGCGTGACATCGATGACACCAACCCAGTGCGCGCCGTAATTGCCGACGTACGCTTTGGTGCCGTCCGGCGTGAACGTGATGTTCAGCGGCTCGGCGAGACCCTCGATCGTCTTGATGACGCTGAGCGACTGCATGTCGATCACGGTTATGGAATCGCCTTCGGGATTTCCCTGATAATAATAACGGCCGTCGGGCGAGATGCTGAGATGCTCGGGAAACAGCCCGACCGGGATTTTCTTCACCAGTTCGAGGGTCCGCGCGTCGATGATGTAGGCCGTGTTGGAGCGCTGTCCGCCCGTGACGATGTAGCGACCGTCGGGTGTCATCATGGCCATGTGCGGATTGACGTTGTTGCCAAGGAAGGTGCGCCCGAGGATTTTCCTGGTCGCGATATCCATAATGGCAATGTCGTTTGAATCGCGGTCGACGATGACGACGACTTTGGTCGGATCGGGCACAAGCACCGGTTTGCCGCTTGCCGGCGCGGGCATCGCCATGTTCGGCATATTGGGCATGGCCGCAGGCGCGGCCAAAGTGCTCGAGGCGGCCAGCGCCCCGGAGAGGCCACACAGGACAGATGCCGTCAGGAGAAGCTTGTAATTGCGCATTTTTCACTCCTTAAACGAACCAAATCAGAATTCCACGCCAAGGCGGGTGCCTGGGATAAAAAAGCCCGACTTCGTGTCGGACTCTACTACGTACTGGAGCATGAGGGAGAGCGCGAGGTGGTCCGTCAAGTGAAGGTTGTAGAAACCTTCGGCCAATTTCTCTGTTACGCCAGGATTGGCCAGGGTCTGGACGAGCTCGGTCTGGGCAAATCCGATCCCCCACCTGTCCATAGGATTAAGTGTCCACGGGGCCTGGAAGCCTAAACCGCCGCTGAAGAAATGCACCCGCCTGCCGCCCACATCGCCATTGCCATAGCGGCCGAAGATGGCCAACTCGGGGTTCAGTTTCTGATCGATGCTGATACCCCAGCCGGTTCTGTCCTGGCCGGTGCTGTTGTCGAGCCGGCCCCACAGGCGGTAGTGGCCTTCGGGCAGGCCGAACGGAACGGCTATGTACTCCACTTCCGCAAGTGAAAAGAGCGAAGCGGAAAGGCTGCTTGCTGTCGGGTTGTCTGGATCCCGCTCGCTTTGTTGAACGCCGAGCTTGAAATTGAAGGAACCCTTAGGATCGAGGATCGCTGCGACCCCGAGGCCGTTGTTCGCCAAGCCGAGGACTTGGTTATTCACCAAGGCGTCGCTGATGAACTGCTTCGTCTCATCATTGGCGACTGCGTTGCGGTCGAAATAATTGGTCAAATCGAGTTGGCCGACAGTGACCCCCAGTTTCTGACCGAAAAACTCCGTCCGTACCCAGGCCTCGCGCATCTGAAGACGATTGTTGGACAGGCGCGCCTGCTGGCTATTGAGGAGGGTCAATGCAGGAACTTCGCCATTCGGTGCCGGTCCGCCGATTGCAACCACGTCAGCAAAAAAGCTGGTGTTCAAGGCCGCTGATTGAGCGAGGAAAGTGACGTCGGACTGAGTCACGCCAAAGACATGGCCATTCGGGTTCGGGTTGAACTTTGGTCCGCGCGTCTGAAGTGCGCCTTGCACCGTCGTTATGCTGCTGACGCCAATTTCGATGCCATTCTCCTTTTGGCCGGCCAGCGCTTCTTCGATTTCATCTTTGATCGTCTGGCGGCGGAAGACGCGCTCGCGCTGATAGGTCACTTCCGCTTTGCGGCCTGGGCCGGGCTGGTCATACACAGCGCCGTTCTGATCGACATATTGCTCGACCTGCTTGACGATGGTCTTCGGCTCGGAGAGGACCGTTGCGGTTTCGAGATTGCCGATCCGCGCATCGAGTTGATCCAGCCGATCAAGAATCGCCTTGGTGTCCAAATTTTCCGTGGTAGCCGTTCCAGCGGCCGGCGGCGCGGCGGCTGGGGCAGCACCCGGCGCGCCCCTGCCCTCGAGTTGATTCAACCGTTGTTCCAATTGCTGCAAACGCTGGAGCAGCATTTGCCGGTCGTCGGCCTGCGCGATTTGCTGAGCCGGTGCCTGAGCGGCGACCTGAACATTTGCTCCTTCGGCCGCAAAACCGGGTGAAGCAAGCCCCCATCCCAGCGCTGCTACCGAGCAACATGCCAAAAATTTCAATTTATGTCGCTGAAATCGCTGCATTTTTGCCGAGACATCCCCTCTTTGCACGTCGCTCCGAAACGGCCAAACGCCGCCAAGAGCCGCCGTTAGGGCTGCCCCTGTCGCTTTGTTTACGCGCCGGTAATGAATTTCCCTCAGTGGCTCACACGCACGCACAGTCGGGTAATTAGCTTGAGAACCGGACGTGAGCGTTGATGCAGATCAAGAGTGCGTCTCTCGCGTGCGTTAAAGTGCGAAGTACGCTGACACTCAATGCTTGTTCTCATTAGCCGCAATCTCTCGCCTGATGCGAGAGATTGCGGTTCGCGGTTCTGCTGATGCCGTTAATTGCGCTATGGGTTATCGGCCATAGGAATAACCGCCGAACTGGCCGCCATAACCGTCGTATGCGCCGCCATAGCCGTTGGGCTGGTTATAACCGTAGGGACGATTATAAGGCCGCCCCTGATAGGTCCGTGTGTAGCTGTTGCAAAAGTCCGATACTGGGCGGTCGGCGTGGTATTGGTCATGCGCTTGGCCCAACGCGTCGTGCTGGTCGCCATGGTCGTATGGCGAGTCGAAGCCCTCGTAGTGACCCTCGGCGTGAAGTTCGCCCAATTCCTGGTGAACCCTGTCGTGCCGCTGACACTCACGCAGAAACCGATAGTAGCCGGCGTAGTTGTCGCGTCCCGAGTTATAGTTGCGGCCGTAATAGTCGCCGCCGCGCCAGCCTTGGGCGAACGCCGCATCGACAGGGACCGCCAACAACAGCGCTGCTCCGGCCATCAACAAAATCTTTTTCATAACTCTCTCCCGTGTTGCCCATCCAGCCGAGGCGGAATTTAGCGTGCGCTGGCTGAACCGCCGATGAATGGGCGTGCGCGCTTTCTGAACGCCGCATGAACGTGAACTTCAGGGCGGGTTCAATCCCCGAGCGGTAATTTGCGGCTCAACAGTCGAGACGCTCAAAAGCGCAACGAAAAAAAGACTGTTCAAAGAAGGAGCCAGGACAATGAATAGCAAACTGTCGGCCGCACTATTGGCGATCGCTTTCTCGTCGGCGATAACCGCCGCGAGCGCGCACCCTCACCTCATGGCAGCGGGCCCGGCCCCCGGCGGCGTGGTCAAGACATCTCCGAAGGCGCTGCGAATCCAGTTCAACGAAGGAATTGTGCTCGGTTTCTCCGGTGTCGAAATCACCGATGCGAGCGGCAAAAAACAGCCGATCGGGAAGGCGACGCTCGCGCCCAAGGACGACAAGCAGCTTATCGTGCCGCTGAAAATGGCGCTCGCGCCGGGAAAATACAATGTCGCGTGGCACGCCGTCGGCGACGACACCCACAAAGTGCAAGGTCGTTATAGCTTTGTCGTAAAACGCTGACTTTGATCAGTTCGCCGTGACGGCAGCGCGCGAAAGGAGCTTGCTCGACGCGTTGGCGTGCTGTTCGTAAAGACGCACAAAACGCTGCGGCTCCGGCGCGTCGTAGCTGCGCAGATTCTGCGCCCAGCGATATCCGATCGATTGGAACAGGAGTTCCGCGGTCACGTTAAGCGGACCGGCGGCGTTGGTGAGCGGAATGCTGTAGGCCACGGAATCCGAACCGCCGATGAAGTCGGCATCGTCAACGGCCGCGCCTTGGACGGCCACTTCCCTTGGCGCGTTTGCCTTGGCGAAGCCGCGCGGCAGCAGCCGGTTGTCCTTCAGATAATGCGTGCCGAAGAGCAGCCCCGTGGTCACGTGGTCGGCATAATCGCCCATGATGGATTCATAAATCTGGACCTGGTCTGCGCTGGTGATGCGGCTGTAATGCGGTTCGAACTTGGTGGCGTCGGCGTCGTTGTCGTTGCCGGCAATCGAACCGTCGGCGCGCGGCGCACCCGATTCGAAGACGACCGCCCCGCCTGCATCGCGCACGACGACATGCAGCCAGGCGCGGCGCGCCGGATAGGCGGTCGGAAGCTTGTGGCCGGATTTGTTCTGCACCGCCACGTCGAAGTCCAGTCGGCCGTCGGCGCGTCTTACATTCCTCACTTCGACGGCTGCGGTTAAGGTCGCGAGCTGCTGTTCGGTGCGCTGCGCAGAGGCTTCCAATTCATCGGCTTGGGCCGCCACACCCAGCTCGTCGCGATGGTCTTTCAATATCCGCAGCATGAAGGCGTTGCCGCCAACGAAGACGTGGCGCGACACATCGGGGTGAGTCTTGCCGAGCACAGACGTGACCGGCGACTCTTCCGCGACTTTGGGCATATGACAGGATTGGCAGGTGTTGGTCTTTGCGTAGTCGCTGCGCAGCCACTCCTGGTAGGGAACCTGTTCGGGCAATGTGCCCGCGGGATTGCCAAGATTGTCGAGCGCACGCGTCATCAGCGTGTGGCAGCTCGCGCAGAGCTCCGCCTCTTGCAGATGCGTGGCTTGCGTCGGCGTGAACCCCGTCACCGAGTGCATGGCGGTCGTACGTCCGCGGTCGACGTCGAAGCGGCCGAACAGCTCGCGCTGCTCCAGCGGCTTTTGCACATCGATGACGAAGCCGCCGTCGAAACTGGATTCCATTCCGAAATTGTCGCGCTTGATCTGGTGACAAACCGTGCACGAGACGCCGTCCGCGGCAAGCGTCGCCTTCGGATCGGCCGCGGCTTCGAGCTCGGCTTCCGGTTCGATGGCGGCAACCCCTGTCCGGATCGAATCGAGATAGCGCAGCACTTCTCCGCTGCCGCCTTCGGCGCGCGCCTGGAAGCGCTGCATCGGCATGTGGCAGGTCGAACAGGTGTCTTCGATCACGGCCTTCGCCGCGGGATGATCCATGGTCTCGCGGCGGACGCCCGCGTGCCAATAGGGATCGCGCGAGGAATTCGCCATGATGCTGGCGCGCCACTGATAGCCGATGGAGATGTCTTCGCCATTCGGTGCGTGCACTTTGCTGTGACAGGCGATGCAATGCTGCGAGGTCGCGAAGAGAAAATGGCCGGCTGGGAGTTTACCGGGCTGAACCGCCGGCTCCGCCGCGCGGCTGAAGCCCACGACCAAACCTGTCAGTCCCGTAACAAATCCGAAAGTGGCGGACAGTATAAGACGGTTTCTGGTCTTGCGTATCATTCGCATTTCACAATGTTACCGCAAATAAAATTCATAAACGCGCGAAGCATATTGCATCAACAGAAGCGCATTGCCTATTGCTATTGTGTGCGGCGGTTCGTTCTTGGGGGCAGTGCGACACCGAATTTCCGATGACGATATTCTCAACCATTCGATACGCCGTTGTGTTGACGGCGAGCGGTGCCGCACTCTCGGCGCTTGGCGTCATTGCGGCTTCATCGCAGCAAATGCCGCCGGATGGGCACGCGCTTTTCAATGCGAATTGCGCGACCTGCCATGGAGCAGACGGCAGCGGCAGCGCGCGTCATAACCCCGCCGAGCTCGGATTCGATCTGCCGCTTCCCAATTTCGCGGATTGCTCGTTTGCCTCGCGCGAAGCCGATGCCGATTGGTCTTCGATCATTCACAAAGGCGGGCCGGTGCGTTCGTTTCCGCGCGTCATGCCGGCATTCGGCGATGCGCTGAACGACGATGAGATCGACGCGATCATCGGCTACATCCGAACGTTCTGCACCGACACGCGCTGGGTGCGGGGAGAATTCAATTTTCCGCGCGGGCTCTTCACCGAAAAGGCGTTCCCGGAAGACGAGGTGGTCTGGTCGAACGCCATCAATACGAGCGGCCCTACCGCCATCACTTCGCAGATCACTTTCGAGAAACGCTTTGGCCCGAAAGGGCAGCTCGAACTCGTCTTGCCTTTTTCGGTGTTGGATGGAGGACCGGGTATCGGCACGCAAGCCGGCGTCGGCGATTTCGAAGTTGAATGGAAACAAAACCTGCTCGCCAATGTCGATTCCGGCACGATCATCAGCCTGATGGGTGCAAGCATCGTGCCGACGGGTAACAAGCGGCGGGGGCTCGGCAGCGGCTCACTGGCCTTCGAGACGCATGTTTTGTTCGCCCAAACCCTGCCCGCAGATTTCATTTTCCAGGGTCAGGTGTTCGCCGCGTTTCCTCTAAAAAGCGATCTCACCCAGGAAGTGGCTTGGAATCTGAACATCGGAAAGACCTTCGC
>WNFT01001526.1_pt1 | contig 19544 bp, 18 predicted proteins | sample 5400191 | NCBI WGS metagenome assembly WNFT01 (sample SAMN13153359, study PRJNA577476) | soil metagenome | isolation source: 80 cm saprolite under Madrone tree | place: USA:California | collected 2016-06-14 | reverse complement strand
GATCAAGAAGCGCTGCCGATCGGTCAGCGGAGGAAACTGCCGCACCGCCTCGGCCTTCGCCAGCGACTCGAGCGTTGGAATGTCCTGAAGATCCGTATCCCGCTGGGGAATCGAATCGCCGGCGCTCTCCGGGCCGGGTGCGGCCTGCAGCAGGGGCGCCGCCGCGAGGCCGAGCCCGAGGCTCACGCCGAGGAGCCTGCGACCGAGTAACCAACGACAATATTTTGGCGCTGCTTGCATCATAGATGACAAGTGCAAGCGGCGTGCCATGTCGGCACACGATGGCGGGTGGAGCGCCACGGGCCAGTCCTTGCCTGCCGTCCGCGGTCGGCCGCTGCTCGGCCGCCTACGGCAATTTCTTGCCGCGCGGCTCGGGCGCGCGCGCAAGGGCCAGGCAGCAATGGGCGCTCCTTGGCCCTTGGACGGCCGATTGCCCGCGTACCAGCGGTTTGGCACACCTCTTGCTTTAGGTTTCCGTCAAGGAGATCAACGCATGTTTGAGAACGTTTTCGGTATCCATGAGCAAGCGCTGCTGCTGCACGAGCAGCGGATCGGCGTGCTTGCCACGAATCTTGCCAACGCCGACACGCCGAACTACAAGGCGCGCGATATCGATTTCGGCGAAGTGCTGGCGCAGAGCGATGGGGGATCGTTGTCCATGCGGGTGACCCAGGCGGCGCATATCGCGACCCCTCAGGGTGAATTGTCGGCGGGCGCCTTGAAGTACCGCAATCCGTATCAGGCTTCGCTCGACGGCAACACCGTGGAAATGCCGGTGGAACAGGCGGCCTTCGCGGAGAACAACGTCCGCTATCAAGCCAGCTTGAGGTTCATCAGCGGGACGATAGCGGAGATGCAACTCGCCATTGCCGGCCAGTAGTCCCATTGCCGGGCGTTAGTCGCCCTCGAGGAAAAGAAATGTCTCTATTCAATGTATTCAACGTCGCCGGAAGCGCACTGAACGCCCAAACCATCCGGCTCAACACCACCGCGAGCAATCTGGCCAATGCCGAAAGCGTAAACGGCGACGCGGCCAAGACCTATCGCGCGCGGCACCCCGTGTTCCAGTCGATGATGGACACGTCGAATCCCTTCGCCGACGACCAAGCGGCTTCGGCGGGCGTGCGGGTGCTCGGTGTGGTGGAAAGCTCGGCGCCGCCGTCGATGCGCTATCAACCGGACAATCCGGTGGCCAACAAGGACGGTTATGTCTTCACGTCGAACGTCAATTCGATCGAAGAGATGACCAACATGATTTCGGCCAACCGCTCATTCGCCACCAACATCGACGTGATCAACACCGCACGCGATTTGCTGCTCAAAACCATCTCGATCGGGCACTAGGAACACATCATGGTAGTCAACGGAACGAACGCCGCCGGCAATACCGGCACCGGCTCCACCGGCAGCACGGGCTCGGCCGCCGGAGCCGCTTCGAATTCTCCCTCGGGCGCGGGGGCGGCGAACAGCGCCACGACTTTGGGCGGGACGAATTTCCTCACGCTCATGTTGGCCCAATTGAAAAACCAGGACCCGACGAGTCCGGTGGACAGCAATACCTTTCTCACGCAATTGGCCCAGCTCAGCGAAGTGCAGGGGATTACCCAGCTGAATACGTCGTTCAGCACCCTGTCGAGTGCGCTCTCCCCGAGCCAGGCGCTGCAGGCCTCGTCATTGCTGGGACATAAGGTGCTCGCGGCGAGCGCCACGGCCAGCCTCACGGCGAACGGGACCGTTACCGGCGCCGTCAACGTGCCGCAGACCACCTCGCAGGTGCTGCTCGACGTCAAAACTTCAAGCGGCGTCCTGGTGCGGCAAATCAATCTCGGTGCGCAATCGACGGGTTTGGCGAGCTTCTCTTGGGACGGCAAGATGGGCGATGGCACACAAGCTCCCGCAGGCACCTATACATTGAGCGCGCAGTATGCCGGTGCCACCTCCGGCAGCACGGCAGCGACCACGCTGGTCAACGGCACCGTCGACAGCGTCTCCATGGGTGCCGGCTCGACGGGACTTACCTTGAACGTCACCGGTCTCGGCAGCGTGCCGTTCAGCAGCGTTCAGCAGATTTCCAACTAATTCAGAGCAGGAGTAGAAGACATGGCTCAATTCAGCATTGCTTTATCGGGTTTGACGGCCGCCAGTTCGGATTTGGACGTCACGGCCAACAACGTGGCGAACGCCAATACCGTCGGATTCAAGGATTCGCGGGCGGAGTTCGCGGATGTGTATTCGGCCGGCGCGGTGAATCTGAACACCTCGGTCGTCGGTCAGGGCGTACGGCTCACGACCACGGCGCAGCAATTCACTCAGGGCAATATTTCATCGTCGTCTTCCAATCTCGATCTTGCGATCAGCGGGGATGGTTTCTTCACTCTGCACGGCCCGAACGGCTACGTCTATTCGCGCAACGGCCAGTTTTCCGAGGACAAGACCGGCAATGTGGTGAGCGCCACCGGCCAGGCCTTGCAGGTATATCCGCCCCTCACCAACGGCGGATTCAACACAGGCTCCCTGACGAACTTGAACTTGCAGACGGCGCAGAGCGCTCCCTTGGCGACCACCTCGGGCACGGTGATTCTGAATCTTCCTGCCAATTCAACCGTTCCCAGCGTCACGCCCTTTGATCCGACCAACTCGCAAACTTACAGCCAATCCACGTCGACATCGGTGTACGACTCGCTGGGCAATCAGTACCCGGCGACCTTTTATTTCACCCAGACCGCGACGCCCAATCAGTGGAACGTCAACCTGACCGTCAACGGCACTCAGGTCGGGGGCGCGCAACCCCTGACGTTCTCCAGCACGGGCGCGGTGACTGCACCGGTGGGCGGCGCGTTGTCGTTCAATGGCTTTACTCCGCCGGGCGGGGCGAACCCGATGAACATGACTTTCAACTTCGGCGCCACCACGCAGTACGGCGCGCAGTTCGGCGTGACTTCGATCGTACAGAACGGCTATGCGACCGGTCAGCTCAGTACCGTTGCAATCGACACCGCGGGGGTCGTGTCCGCCGTCTATACCAACGGACGCTCGACGCAGCTTGGGCAACTGGCCATGGCGAACTTTCCCAATCCTCAGGGACTGAAGCAGCTGGGAGACACGAATTGGTCCGAGACATTCAGCTCGGGCACGGTCGTCTCGGGCACGGCCGCATCGGCCGGGTTCGGCACCATTCAATCGGGTGCGTTGGAAGCCTCCAACGTCGACCTGACCACGCAGCTCGTGAACATGATCACCGCGCAAAGGGCATTCCAGGCCAACGCGCAGGTCATCACCACCGCCAATCAGCTGTCGCAGACCGTCATCAACATCGCGCATTGATCCGGCGCCCATTGAGAAACTGAACCATGGATAGAGGACTGTATGTGGCGATGACGGGCGCGAAGCAGATCATGCAAGCGCAGGCCGTCAACAACCACAACATCGCCAACTTGAGCACCATCGGGTTCCGCGCGGATACCGTGGCGTTCGACAGCGAGCCGATCTACGGCCCGGGCTATGCGACGCGCGTCAATGCCGTGGCCGGCGACGCAGGCACCGATTTTTCCCCGGGCGTCATGCAGAGCACGAGCCGCAATCTCGACATCGCCGTCAACGGCAAAGGCTTCATTGCGGTTCGCGGCACCGACGGCAAGGAGGCCTATACCCGTGCCGGCGATTTGCGCCTGTCGCCGACGGGCGCGGTCACGACCGCGAGCGGATTGGCGGTGCTGACCGAGTCCGGCCCTTTGGTGATACCGCCCTCGACCCAGGTGAGCATCGGCGGCGACGGCACGGTGTCAGTGGTTCCGCAGGGCTCGGCACCGCTTGCGGTCACCCAAGTCGACCGAATCAAGTTGGTGAACCCCAGGACGACGGATCTGCAAAAGGGCGATGACGGCCTGCTGCGGCTCAAGTCGGGCGCGAAGGCGAAGACCGACGACACCGTCTCCGTGACCTCCGGCATGCTGGAGTCGAGCAATGTCAACGCGGCCCAGTCGTTGATCAGCATGATCGAACTGCAGCGATTGTACGAATTCCAGATCAAGAGCATCAATTCGACCAATCAAAACGAACAGAGCGCCGAGCGCCTGATTTCGTCCCCGTAACCATTCAAGGAAACTCACGATGAATCTTGCATTATGGGCCGCAAAAACCGGTCTCGACGCGCAAAACACCCGGATGGCGGTGATCTCCAACAATTTGGCCAACACCAATACGACGGGTTTCAAATCGGGGCGCGCCGCCTTTCAGGACCTCATGTACCAGAACATCCGCCAGGTCGGCGCACAGAGCACGCAGAACACGCAATATGCCACGGGCTTGACGCTCGGCACCGGCGTGCGCATCGTCGCGACGGAAAAGGACTACTCCCAAGGCAGCGTGCTTCAGACCAACAACAGCTTGGACATGTCGGTGAACGGGCGCGGATTTCTGCAGATCACCCAGCCGGACGGCACGATCGCCTATACGCGGGACGGTGCATTCACCCTGGACAATCAGGGCAACGTCGTCACCGCGTCGGGGTATCCGCTGCAGCCGGCGATCAACATTCCGCCGAGCGCCCAGTCGGTCACCATAGGCAATGACGGCGTGGTGACGGTCAAAACCGCGGCCAACGCCAAGGGCACTCAAGTCGGCCAGATCCAGTTGGCGGATTTCATCAACGAACAGGGCCTGCAGCCCATCGGCAACAACTTATTGGTCGAATCCGCGGCCAGCGGATCACCGCAGGTTGGCACGGCGGGCACCAATGGACTGGGGAGTCTGCAGCAGGGTGCGCTCGAAACGTCGAATGTGAATTCGGTGACGGAGCTGGTTTCGATGATCGAGTGTCAACGCTCCTACGAGATGAATTCCAAGGCCATCAGCGCCACCGATCAAATGCTGCAGTACACGACGACCAACCTAACATGACGCGGCAACACCGATCCGAATCGCGAATGATCCTGCCGGGAGTGCTTTTCTGCGGTCTTTTATCGGCGTGCGCGCTGATGTCAGCGTGCGGACTATTGCCGGCGCGGCAGCACAAACCCGAACCTGTGGTCGCGCGCGTTCTGCCGCCGCCGACTCCGCGCACCGACGGCGCGATCTATCAGGCGGGCCAGCAAATGGAATTGTTCGCGGATCTCAAGGCGCGCCGCGTCGGCGACGTGTTGACGATTCGTCTGACGGAATCGACCAATGCCAGCAAGAGTGCGGTCACCAAGACCACGAAGACCACGGCAGTCAACAATACGGGCCCCACGATTTTCGGAAAGACCTTCACCGCGGCCGGCGTGCCGATTCTTACCACCACGATGAATGGCGCGGATAGTTTCGACGGCGAGGGATCGAGCACGCAGGGCAATAGTCTGGCGGGCAGTCTGACGGTGACGGTGATGGAAGTTCAGTCCAACGGCAATCTGGTCATCCAGGGCGAGAAGACATTGAAGCTCAATCAGGGTGATGAGTTCGTGCGCCTTTCAGGCGTAGTCCGCCGCGCCGACATCAACACCGACAATACGGTAACTTCGGACAAGGTGGCGGATGCCCACATCAGCTACTCCGGCCGGGGTGTGATCGACAGTTCCAATCGCGTGGGTTGGCTGGCACGGTTCTTCAACTCCGCCTATGCGCCGTACTAGCATCATGCACTCGAAGTTCGCCGCGAAACTCTGCTTAGGCTGGCTCCTGCTGCTCCTGACCGCTCCGCTCGCCGAAGCCGAACGCATCAAGGACTTGGCGCAGATACAGGGGGTGCGAACGAACCAGCTGGTGGGTTATGGGCTGGTCGTCGGCCTCGACAGCACCGGTGATCAAACCAGCCAGGCGCCTTTCACCGTGCAGTCGCTCAACAACATGTTGGCGCAGCTGGGCATCACGGTTCCCGCAAACGTCACGCCGCAGCTCAAGAACGTCGCGGCCGTCGCGGTACATGCCGTCATGCCGGCCTTCGTCAAGCCCGGGCAAACCATCGACATCACCGTCAACTCCATCGCCAACGCGAAGAGTCTGCGCGGGGGATCGCTCTTGGTCACTCCCCTGCATGGCCTCGATGGACAGATCTACGCAATTGCGCAGGGAAATCTCATCGTGAGCGGGTTCGGTGTCGAAGGTACCGACGGATCGAAGCTCACCGTGAATGTGCCGAGTTCGGGCCGCATTCCGAACGGCGCCACCGTGGAACGAGCCGTTTCCTCGCAGCTCTCCCAAGGCGATTCGATCGTGCTCAATTTGAACGATCCCGACTTTACGACCGCGACGCGATTGGTCGCGAGCGTGAACAAGGGCATGGGGGACGACATCGCCTCCATCATCGACGGCGGTTCGATCCGGGTACGCGCGCCTCTGGATATCACGCAGCGCGTATCGTTCCTCTCGTCGGTCGAGAATTTGCAGGTGGAGCCGGGCATGGCCTCGGCCAAGGTGATCATCAATTCGCGCACCGGCACCGTGGTGATCAGCAGCAATGTCATCGTGACGCCGGCTGCGGTGTCGCACGGTTCTCTGTCCGTCACCATCAAAGAAGAGCAGACCGTCAGCCAACCGGCGCCATTCTCCAAGCTGGGACAAACGGTGGTGCTCAACAACTCGACCATCAAGGTGGACCAGGGGTCGAACCGCATGTTCCTGTTCAAACCCGGCGTGGAACTCGAGCAAATCGTGCGGGCCGTCAACGATGTCGGCGCGGCGCCCGGCGATCTGGTCGCCATCCTCGAAGCCCTCAGGGAGGCCGGTGCGCTGCAGGCCGAGCTCATCGTGATTTGAATGACCACAGATCTTTCATTGACCGGTGCTCTGCAGTCTCTCGGCCCCTCGGTGCCGGACACCTCCGCCGCAACCACGTACACCGATCTCAACGGTTTGGCGGCGCTCAAAGCGGATCCGACTTCGCCCCAGGCGATCAGCGCCGTGGCCGGTCAGGTCGAGGCTCTGTTCCTGCAAATGATGTTGAAGAGCATGCGCGACGCCAGCATGGGTGACGAACTCGACGGCAACGAGATGGGCGTGTACCAGGACATGTTCGACAAGCAGGTGGCGCTCACCATCAGCCAACACCAGGATTTAGGCATAGGCGCCATATTGAAACGACAGTTGACCGGCAAGACTGCGCCGGCTGCGCCCAAGACGGCTTCAGGCGGGGTGTCGGCCCCGCCGCAGGTCTTGGCGAAAACGCCGGGCGAGTTCGTCGATCAGGTGATGCCGGCCATCCGCCGCGCCGCCACCGCCTTGGGGCTCAATCCGCTCGGGCTGCTGGCGCAGGCGGCGCTCGAAACCGGATGGGGTCAGCGCATGGCGCGTAACGCCGATGGCTCGCCCAGCCTCAATATGTTCGGCGTCAAAGCCGGCGACGGGTGGACCGGCGCGCGGGCGACCGCGGATACGGTGGAGTTCAGCAACGGCGTGGCGGCGCAGCGGCGCACGGCTTTTCGGGCCTACGGGTCGATCGAGGAGAGCGTCAGCGACTTTGCCAATATGCTGAAGAAATCTCCGCGCTACCGGGATGCGATCGCGGCAGGCGGTGACGTCCACGCGTACATCGACCGCATCGGCAAGTCGGGCTACGCGACCGACCCTGAGTATGCGACTAAGTTAAATCAAATCTTGAATAGCGGCGTGCTCCAGGCGGCGCTGCCTACCCGCACTGCAGCATTATAGATATTGGATTGGCTGCCGATAGTGCGGGAGTCGAGTGAGTTCGAACGCCGAAAACGCGGAGAGTAATGGTGTCAGACATATTTGGAATCAGCGTTTCGGCGCTTCAGGCGTTTCAAGCTGCAATGGCGGTTACCAGCAATAACATCGCCAACGCCAGCACGCCCGGATATAGCAAAGAATCGGTGGTTCTGAGCGCCGCGGCGCCGCAGTCGAATGGAACAGCCAGCGTCGGCAGCGGAGTCAACCTCACCGCCACCACGCGCGCCTTCAACCAGGCGACCAACAATCAATTGAATACCTCGCAAAGCAGCCTCGGTCAATTGAACAGCCTGCAGACCTACACGTCCCAGATCGACAATATCGTGGGTACGACGGCCGGCGGCATCAGCACCGCCCTACAGGACTTTTACAGCGCATGGTCGGCCGTCGCGAATACCCCAACGTCCGCAGCCACGCGGCAAGCCCTGATCGGCAAGGCGCAGAGCGTCGCGAACAGTTTCAGCAGGATCAGTTCCCAATTGAACGGCTTGAATACCGACATCAACACACGCATCACGGCCGACGTGCAGCAAATCAATTCGATCGGTGCGTCGATTTCCAAACTGAATCAACAGATCGTCGTGAGCACGGCCCAGGCCGGGGGTAGTCCGCCCAACACCCTGCTCGACCAGCGCGACAAGCTGGTGTCGGATCTTTCATCGTTGATCGGAGTCTCGACCACCACGGACACCAACGGCGCCCTCAATGTCTTCGTGGGCAATGGGCAGCCGCTGGTTCTGCAGGGCACCACCACCACCTTGACCACCGTGGGAAATCCCTTCAATTCGGCGCAACTGGAGATATCCTCATCCACCGCCGCCGGCAATGTGATCAGCGGCTACATTACGTCGGGAGACCTCGGCGGGCTGCTGGCGGCGCGCACCCAGGCGATCCAACCCGTGCAAAATCAGCTGGGCCAGATTGCCACCGCCTTCAGCCAAGCGGCCAACTCTCAGCAGAATGCGGGTCTAGATCTCGGCGGACAGTTCGGCGCGAACCTGTTTTCGGTGGGCGGGCCGAGCGCCACAGCCTCCTCCAAGAACACGGACAATACCAGCGTCGCGGTCAGCATCGCGAATGTCGGCGCGCTGACTGCGAACGATTACGTGCTGTCGTACAAGGCGGGCGCGTATTCCCTGACCCGCTCCAGCGACGGCAGTACGGTTGCCCTGTCGGGCGCCGGAACCGTGGCGAGTCCGCTGACGGCCGATGGTCTATCCATCGTGGTGTCGGCGACGCCGGCTTCGGGAGATCAGTTTCTCATTCAACCCACCGCACAGGCTGCCGGCTCATTCGCCGCCGTGTTGACCGATCCCTCGAAGATCGCCGCCGCAGGCGCCGTGCAGACGTCGGCCGCAAACAGCAATGTGGGAAATGCCACGATCAGCAGCGGTACGGTGCTCAATGCCGCCAACCCCAATTTGCTGAATACCACGAGCATTCAATTCATCACTCCGACGACGTATTCGGTGAATGGCGCCGGAAGCTTCGCCTACACCGCGGGCGCGAATATCAGCCTCAACGGCTGGCAGGTGGCGATCAGCGGCACCCCGGCGGCCGGCGATACCTTCACGGTGGCGAGCAACGCGGGGGGCACGGGTGACAATCGCAACGCCCTGGCGAGCGCCAATCAGCAAACCCAGGGAATTCTTGCCAACGGTACCACCAGCGTCAACGGCGCAGTCAGTTCGCTGATCACCGGCATCGGCAGCGAGGCCCAACAAGTCAATACCGCACAAGCCGCCCAGTCGGCGGTCAACACTCAGGCGCAAAAGAATGTGCAGTCCGTATCGGGGGTCAACCTGGATGAGGAAGCCGCCAGCCTGCTGCAGTGGCAGCAGTCTTATCAAGCCGCCGCGCAAGCGCTGAAAATCGGCAGCAGCCTGTTTCAGAGCTTGCTGACCGCCGTACAGGCGGCATAAAGGAAATCTCCATGCGCGTAACCCAGAGTCTGAATCAAGCACAGTTCCTCGCGGCGCTGACCCAGATCGAGTCCAATCTGTCGCAGACGCAGAATCAAATCTCGTCAAATCTCGCGTTCACCACCCCTTCGCAGAATCCGGTCGCGGCCGGCAGCGTCAACAACTACGATCAGGCGCTCGCGCAAAGTCAGCAGTACGATGCCAACGCCAACAGCGCACAGACCCGGCTCAGCACCGAGGATAGCGCCCTGTCGCAGGTGCAAACCGAGCTGCAGACCTTGCGCGATCTCGCGCTGCAGGCCAACAATGGTTCCGTTTCCAGCGAGGGCCACACGGCGATCGCGGCGCAGGCCACCCAAATCCAAAACAGTTTGTTGTCCCTGGCCAACACCCAGGACGGCAACGGCGAGTACATCTTCGGCGGCTTTTCCACGACTAACCGACCGTTTGCGCTCACGGCAGGCGGCGCAAGCTACGCCGGCGATCAGGGCCAGCGTCAAGTGCAGGTCGCGGCCGGTCAGACCATCGCCGACGGCGACAACGGCAATATCGTGTTCAACCAGATCAAGACCGGCAACGGTACGTTTAACGCGAGCGCGGCCGCAGGCAACACAGGTACGGGAGTGCTCGGCGCCTCGGCGGTGCAGAACCCGGCCGCGTACGACGGCGGTACCTATGCCGTCAATTTCACGGCCGCCAACACCTACGAAGTGCGCGATTCAGCCAATGTGCTGGTGACCTCGGGGACGTATACCTCCGGTCAGTCGATCGCGTTCCGCGGCGTCCAGGTGACGCTGAGTGGTCAGCCCGCCGCGGGCGATTCGTTCACGGTCGCGCCGAGCACCAATCAAAGCATATTCACGACGGTACAGAATCTCGTGACTGCGCTGCAGACCGGGACCGGCACCTCGGCCACTCAGGCCAAGCTGAACAATTCGCTGGGCAACGCGATCAACAATATCGATCAAGCGCTGGCTCAGACGTCAAACATCCGAGCGACCATCGGTGCACGGCTGAACACGATTACCACCCAGCAGTCGGTCTCCAGCAGTCAGCAAATTCAGCTGAAGGCTTCCATCTCCTCGCTGCAGAGCCTTGACTACGCCTCTGCGATCACCGCGCTGGATTTACAAAACACCACCCTCAGCGCGTCGATGCAGGCCTATACCCTGACGCAAGGGTTGACGCTGTTCAAATATCTCTAGTATCGCGGCAGCGTGAGTTTGGGCGATGGGCCAGTCAACATTCCTGTGCGGGAGACCGGTTTCGATGGCCCATTGGGCTCAGTGGTGATGTCCGCCCGCGCCGTGCACGTGGCCGTGTTCGAGTTCTTCGCCGGTTGCTTCACGTACGCCGACCACTTCCACATTGAAATGTAAGGTTTGATCGGCCAGTGGGTGGTTGCCGTCCAACGTGATCATGTCACCCACCACGGCGGTCACGGTGAATAGGCGCATGCCGTCTTGGGTCCGCGCCTGAAACTGCATGCCCTTCTTGATTTCGCCCGAACCCTGCAGGGTGCGCTTCGGTACGCGCTGCACCAGCGCCTCATCGCGCACACCATAACCATCGGCAGGCGCGAGCGAGACGGCCACGGTCTCGCCGTCTCGTTTCCCCTCCAGGGCTTTTTCCAGGCCGGGGACCAGATTGCCGTGTCCCTGGATATAAGCCAGCGGTTCGCCGCCGGCCGAACTGTCGAGCACGGCGCCGGCGTCGTTCTTGAGGGTGTAGTGAATGGTAACGACCCGGTCTGCAGTAATGTCCACGGCTGATTTCCTAGTCCAAGAGCTTCTACGAAGATCGGCAGGTTACACAAATGGGGTCAATTTCGCCTCAAGATCGTAGGCGTCCGCCCGCGTGATCTGCACCTCTGCCCAATCGCCGACGGCCAGCCCCTTCGCCGCGCGGATTCGCACCACGCCGTCTATTTCCGGGGCGTCGCTGCTGGAGCGCGCAATGGCCACATTGCCTTCGATTCGGTCGACCAGCACCTTCATATTGCGGCCGATCTTGCGCGCCAGCCGCTGAGCGCTGATTTGCTGGCTAAGCTCCATGAACCGTGCGCGGCGTTCCGCTTTGATTTCCGGTGGTACCGGCGGTTGGCGCAGTGCATTCGCCGCGGCGCCCTCGACCGGCGAGTACTCGAAGCAGCCCACCCGATCCAATTGCGCGGTGCGGAGCCAATCGAGCAATTCTGCGAAGTCCTCCTCGGTCTCGCCCGGGAAGCCGACGATGAACGTGCTGCGGATCGTCATGTCCGGCACTGCGCGCCGCCACTCTGCGATGCGCTCGAGGGTATTTTCGGCGGCGGCCGGGCGTTTCATGAGTTTGAGAATTCGCGCGCTCGCATGCTGGAACGGGATGTCGAGGTAGGGCAGAACGCGCCCGTCCGCCATCAGTTCGATCACCTTGTCGACATGGGGATAGGGATAGACGTAGTGCAGGCGAATCCATACACCGAGTTCGCCCAGTGCGGCGGCTAGATCGTAGAAGCGGGCGCTGCGCTCGGCGTTGCGCCAGGGCTGTGCGGCATACTTGAGATCGACTCCGTAGGCGCTGGTGTCCTGGGAAATCACCAGGATCTCCTTGACCCCGGCGCGCACCAGCTGCTCCGCCTCGCGCAATACCTCGCCGATCGGTCGACTGACAAGATCGCCGCGCATCGAGGGAATGATGCAGAAGCTGCAGCGGTGGTTGCAGCCTTCAGAGATCTTGAGGTAGGCGTAGTGTCGCGGCGTCAGCTTGACGCCCTGTGCGGGAATCAGATCCAGGAACGGTTCATGCTTCGGCGGCAAGTGCTCATGCACCGAGGCCACCACCTCTTCGTAGCGCTGTGGTCCGGTGATTTTCAGCACTTGTGGATGTCTGTCGAGAATCTTCTGAGGTTGAGCGCCGAGGCAGCCGGTCACGATGACTTTGCCGTTCTCAGCCAGCGCTTCGCCGATGGCGTCCAGGGACTCGTCCACCGCCGCGTCGATGAAGCCGCAGGTGTTGACCACCACGAGGTCCGCCGCGCCGTAGCTGGCCGCGACCTCATACCCTTCCGCACGCAGCCGCGTGAGAATTCGTTCCGAGTCCACCAACGCCTTGGGGCATCCCAAGCTGACGAAGCCCACTTTCGGGGTCTTACGGCTCACGGTTTTCAAGCGACTAATCGACCTTGGCGAAGATAAAGGGGGCGCATTCTACTCCATACGCGGCGGTTGACGTGGAGCCTCGGCCGATGCGGCAACGCCACAATACCCGCGGCAGCAGGGCGAACAATCTCTAAAGGACGGCCGTTTGCCGCCGATATCGCCCCGCGGGAGGGATCGCCATGTCAACCGCTGATGCCAAAACCGTGAAGTCGAGACGATTCCGAGCGCCGTCCGGCGCGATTTTCCGCTCAAGAACCGCACCGAGGCTCCGATAACCTCTTTGAACGTGGTCACCGGTCCGCCCGCTTGGCGGGTGAAGTGAACACAACAGTAGGGCCTAAGACGGGCCGGTGTATTAACTTTCAGGAGTCTTAATCATGCCATTGACATTAAATACCAATATCGATTCGCTCAACGCGCAGCGAAACTTGACGAATTCCAAGGCGACCTTGTCGCAGGCCTTGCAGCGTTTGTCCTCGGGCTTGCGCATCAACAGCGCTGCGGACGACGCCGCCGGTCTCGCGATCAGTCAGCAATTCACCACGCAGATCAACGGCACCAACCAAGCCGTCAACAATGCTAATGACGCCGTCTCGGAAGCGCAGACGGCGGGCGGCGCATTGTCGACCTTGACCGATGCCTTACAGAGCATCCGCACACTCGCCGTCGAGTCTGCGAACGGCTCGAACAGCGCCGCCGACCGCGCCGCGCTCGATGCCCAAGTGCAGCAGCAGATTGCGGAAATCACGCGTATTGCGTCGCAGACTTCGTTCAACGGAACCAAAGTGCTCGACGGCAGCAGCGGTGTCACGACATTCCAAGTCGGCGCCAACGTCGGCAACACCATTTCCGTCAACTTGGCGCAGGGCGTGCGAGCCGACCAAATCGGCCAGGTTGCCAGCGGCAGCGGCACGAACGTCACCGCGACGGCGCTGACCGGCAGCAATTTGACCATACAGGTGGGCACGGGAACGGCGGTCAGCATCGGCGCGAGCGTCGCAGGCTCCGCCGGCACCACGGCCGGTCAGTCGTCCTATTCCGCCTATTCCAAAGTGCAGGCCATCAACGCGGCCGGCGTCGCCGGCTTGACGGCCAGCGCCTCGACCACCGCGACCGGTGCAGCAGCGTTCTCGAATATCACCGGCGGTTCGGCCGGTACCACCTATGCACTGACCATCAACGGCGTTGCCATTTACGCTGCTGGTACCGCCATTGCGACCGGCCAGGTATTGACCGGGTCTGCCGTAGCGACTCAGATCAATTTGTACTCCTCGCAGACAGGCGTCACCGCGGGCCTGAGTGCAACCGGCCAGTTGCAGCTGACGGCAGCTGATGGCCGCGACATCAATCAGGTCGAGACGGTAACGGCGGGAACGGGCGGCACCGGAACGGGTGCAGGTATCGCAGCCGCGCAGACGCGGGGCACGATTACCCTGTCCGCGGCGAGCAATATCGTGATCGGCGGCGCGGGTTCAGCCGATGTCGGCTTCAACGCCGGTGGCCAGACCATCTCCCTGAGTGCGGCCACGCTGGCGAATGCCGACGTGTTGACCGTCACAGGCGCCAACAACACGATCGCCGCGGTGGATTCGGCGCTGGCAACGGTCAGTGCCTTCCAGAGCCAATTGGGCGCCATCCAAAACCGCTTCACGTCGACGGTCAAGAATCTGCAGTCCACGGTGCAGAACCTGACTTCTTCGCGCAGCACGATTCAGGACGCGGACTTTGCGGCCGAGACGGCCAAATTGACCCAGTCCAACGTGTTGCAACAGGCGGGTATTTCGATTTTGGCGCAGGCCAATCAACAGCCGCAGCTGATCCTCAAGCTTTTGCAGTAACAGCCGATAGATCGAAGTAGCTTGAGTTGTAGATTGTTTGATGACTCTGCCCGGGTGCTTCGGCACCCGGGCAGCGGTCGCTGGATGCGGCCTGAAGCCTAAGGAGTATTCGCAGTATCAGCCGAATCAGATAGATAGGATGTAGCAATCATGGCGAGCGACGGAATTCCGGTAAGCGTACCGGTGACGCGCCCCGTGCACGGAAGTCAGGCGCCGACATCGGCAACGGTTCAAGGGACAGGCGGCAAGTCCTTGCCGGCAAATGGGCATGCGGCGGCCGCTGCGGCAGCTTCGCCGGCGGTGCGCGCAAAGAGCGCGCCCGATTTGCAGGCGCTCATCGCGCAGCTGAACAAGTACTTCCGGGAATCCGGCAGGCCAAACCAGTTTCGGCTGGATGCCTCTTCCGGCAGCAAGCAAATCCAGGAGATCAATCCCGATACCGGCGATGTCATCGGCGAGTATTCCGTCGCGGAATTCCCCTTGCTGTTTCGTAGCCTGGGCGTCCCCGGTGTACTCATCGACAGCCACGCGTAAGAGGCGCCGGCCTCGTTTGCCGACCCGCCCCGACATTGGTACGCCTCTTGCTTAACTTCTAACCGGATTGGCCGATAGATTAATCAGTTCCACGTTGGGCGAGGCGCTCCATGAGTTCAGTCATATCATCAACCGGTATCGGATCGGGCCTCGATATCAATAGCATTGTGTCGTCTCTCACCACGGCAAAAGCCGCGCCGGAGACCAATGCCCTGAACCGGAGCAAGACGGCGCTGACGGCCGAAGTTTCGGCATTCGGCACATTCAACAGCGCGCTCGCCACATTCCAGGCGACCTTGGCAACGCTCCAGGATCCGACCAAATTGGCCAGCCGCACCGCCGCCCTGGCTGACACCACCATAGCCACGGCCACGGCGACCTCCAGTGCGGCAGTGGGTCAATATTCCATACAAGTGCAGAATTTGGCCGCTGCAGCCAGTCTGTCGTCGAACCCGGTGGCCTCCGCGGCTACCACCATCGGGACCGGCACGCTGACGTTGGCGGTCGGGGGCGCGTCGACCTCGATCACCATCGACGGCACGAACAATACCCTGCAAGGAATTGTCGCGGCCATCAATAGTGCGACGAACAATCCGGGGGTGACCGCGAGCATTCTCACGACCACCGCCGGCGCACGACTGGTGCTGTCCGGCACGGCAACCGGCGCCGCCAATGCGATTTCGGTGACCGAATCGGGCGGCGACGGCGGTCTGGCCTCGCTGGTCTACGACCCGCTTGGAACCAAGAATTTGACTCAAACTCAGGCGGCGCAGGACGCGAACTTTTCAGTGAACGGCTACGCCGCGACCAGTCCCGGTAACGTGGTGAGCTCGGTCATCACCGGCGTGACCTTGAATCTTCTCAAACCGACCGCAGCCGGCACACCGACGACTTTGACGATCGGCAACGACACGCAAAGCGCTCAGACCTCCATCGGGACCTTCGTCACCGCGCTGAACGGCCTGCAAACCAGCATTCGGAGTCTCACCGGTTATGACGCTGCGACCCAGACCGCAGGTCCGTTGCTGGGCAACCAAACCTTGCTGTCCTTCCAAAGCCAATTGTCGAAAATACTTGGACAGGTCAACTCGAGTATTTCAAGCGGGCCGAATTCACTCGCTGCGCTCGGCATCGCGGCAAATCCGCAAGGGACCTTCAGTACCAACGCCACGACCTTGAGCAATGCGCTGACCGCCAGCGTGGCTTCGGTGGCCAAATTGCTGTCCGGCCCGAATGGCATCGCCACGCAACTCAATAGCTTTGTCACCCAGTACACCCAGGCGGGCGGCCTGCTGGACACGATCAATACCAGCCTGCAATCGAGCTTGAGCAATATTACGAAACAACAGGCGGATTTGACCGCCAGGATGGCGGTTTATTCGGCGACACTCACGTCCGAATATAACGCGATGGACACGGCAGTGGCGTTGTTGAAGCAAACGCAAACCTATCTCTCGCAGGCGTTCAACACCAACTCCGGCTCGAGCTCTACCAGCACGTCAACCAGCACGGGGTTGGGTAGCGGCACCTTGAATACCGGCGGCTAGAGGCTTAGATCATGATGCAATCGAATAGAGGCGCGGCTCAATACCGCGCCGTCAGCAGCCACGGCCTGGTCGCGGACGCCAGTCCCACACGGCTGGTGCAGATCATGTTCGAGCACATACTCTCGAATCTTGCGGTCGCGCACGGATGCATGGAGCGTATCAAGGACAATCGGCCGCTGAACGATGTGGTGGCGAAAGGCGCTGCGATGGGCAAGGCGATCCGCCTGATCAATCAGCTCAACGGCACGCTGGACATGGAACGCGGCGGTGCAATCGCCGAGAGCCTGCGCGGCCTGTATGTCTATATCTTGGCGAGACTGACGCTCGCCAATGCCACCAACGACGCACCGATCGTGGCTGAGGTATCGAAGTTGGTGCGTGACATCAAGATCGGCTGGGATCGAATCGTAACGGATGAGCGATGAGCGGCGGTGATGCAAGGGTCGCTCTCGAGCGGGCATTGGAATTGTCCCGCGAGCTGCTGGCCGTCGCGGAGCGGGGCGATGCGGCGGCGGCGGTGAACCTCGACGCTGCGCGCTTGGAACTGCTAAAATCCGCGTATGGGACCGGGCGGACGACCCCTGTGAACCATTGCGAATTGCTGCAAGTAATTGCCGATTTGAACGCCAAGGCCATCGGTTGTTTGGAGCATCATCATCGCCGCACGGCGCGCGACATGGATATGGCATCCGCCGGCAGACGCGCTCTCATTGCCTATTCCCCAACCCGGCTGCAGCGGTAGTCGCACAGCAAATCAAGGTCCTCAAGCGGTGCCAGAGTCATTCCTCGGCGATGGTCTGATATTCGAAGAATCGCTGCCCGTGGCGTGGACGCCGGGTCCGCTCGCCGAAGGATTGACCCTGGCGCGCCTGAACGCCGACAACCACCAGCTGCTCGGAGCCGAATCCTCGCTGGACGAGGTACGGGTGCACGAGGCCCTCAAGGACGAATCGCCCGCCCTCATTCATGAGCTGCAGCGGCTGGAATACAAGGTGAACATCCTCCTGCGCCTTGCCTCCGAGCTCGCCCTGCGCAACAGCGGACTGCCGGCGGCGCAGCGCGTCCGCCTCACATCGCGTGCGTTGGAATGGTTCGGTGACACGACGCCGGCGGTGGGGAGCACTGGTCTCTTGGCGATATACGTCAATGCCGCGCTGCCGCAGCCGGTGAAAATTCCTTGCGTGGTCGCCGGCGAGCGCGTTCAGGGCGACTCGCGCGCCGTGCAGATGCGCTTCACCGGCTTGACCGACGGCGTGGTTGAACAGCTCGACAAACTCATCTTCCGGCATCACCGGCGACTCGTGGCCGGCGCTCGGCTCGCTGCCCACTAGATCCCCGTTGCAGCAAATCTCCGCAGACGGATTTGCGGGTTACCCCTACATGTGTTGCGGGGATTTGCCAAGTTCTTTTCTCACAACATCATCAGTTAGTATGGGGTCCGACCAGACATTGATTGAGCTTTGTCAAAGGGTTACACGCGAAGTTTAAGACGGAACTCGAGATTTGTGAATTCCGTCACACTCTAATTTTCGGGAAGGAGTCCCGCATCGTGGTTGACGCCAAAGTGATTGTGATCGAACCCTCAGATTCGGAGGCTCGCGCTCTGCAGGCGCTGCTGCGTTTTTTGGATCTGGAGCCGGTTCACGTGCACGATTTGGCCGAGCTGCGGCAGTCACCGCATAGTGCGTCGCGAGATTGTCTTGGCGTCATCGTCGGTAAGGACACGGTGGCCGCGGTCGGCGCAGAACTCGTGGTGCAGCTGCGATCCATGCCCCAACCCCTGCCGGTCATCTATCTGAGCAACGACGGGCTGCCGAAAATCGCCGAGACCAGCGGCGACCTCGCGTGGTTCCATCTGGACCTGCCCGTCAAGCAGCGCCGTTTGTCTGCGGTCTTGACTCAGGCGCAGAACGTGCGGTCGGGACATCCCACGCAACCGGGAACGCATCGCTTTCGGCCCAGCGGCACCTCGCGCGCCATGCGTGATGTGCATCGGCTCATCGAGCAGGTGGCTCCCTTCGATACCAATGTCCTGATTCTCGGCGAGTCCGGCACCGGCAAGGAAATGGTGGCGCGCCACGTTCACGAGCTCTCGGGCCGGGACGGACATCCTTTCGTACCGGTGAATTGCGGTGCGATTCCCGCCGACCTCTTGGAAAGCGAATTGTTCGGCCATGAAAAGGGCGCCTTCACCGGCGCGCTGTCCACCCGGATGGGCCGCTTCGAATTTGCCGAGGGCGGCACGCTGTTCCTGGATGAGATCGGCGACATGTCGCTGCAAATGCAGGTCAAGCTGCTGCGGGTTCTGCAGGAACGGAATTTCGAGCGCGTCGGCAGCAACAAGACCATGCGCTGCAATGTGCGCATCATCGCGGCGACGCACCGGGACTTGGATGCCGCCATCGGCGCCGGGCGCTTCCGCGAGGATCTGTTCTACCGCCTGAACGTGTTTCCCATCCAGATGCCGCCCATGCGCGAGCGGCTCGAGGATCTGCCGGTGCTGATCGAGCACCTCGTGCAACGCCAGGGACAGATTGGGGGGCGCCACATTCGCCTGGACAAGGAGGCGATGAACAGTCTGGCGCGCAATCCATGGCCGGGCAATGTGCGGGAGCTCGCGAATCTGCTGGAGCGGCTGGCCATTCTGTTCCCGGAACAGACCGTCACCGCCGCCGATTTGCCCGAGCGCTACCGCAACAAGGGCACGATGGGGTGGTTCGCGAGCGGCCTACGCATCAAGCCGCCGGCGCCGAACGCAGTGAAACCGGCGGGCGCCTCGCCCGCGCTGCTCGAGCAATTGCTCGAAGCAGGGGAAACGGAACTCTCGGACGCGGCAGAACTCGCCGGTGGGGCGGACCTCGCGGGTGAGGCAGAACTCTCGGGTGGGGCGGACCTCACAGGTGA
>WNFT01006113.1_pt1 | contig 19545 bp, 14 predicted proteins | sample 5400191 | NCBI WGS metagenome assembly WNFT01 (sample SAMN13153359, study PRJNA577476) | soil metagenome | isolation source: 80 cm saprolite under Madrone tree | place: USA:California | collected 2016-06-14 | reverse complement strand
GGGGAGAGGAAGTGGCGCGAGTGGAGGAAGTAAACCAGTTTCCAGCCGTCGACCGCCGCCGCAATCCCGCGGTGCCATCCGAACAGCGGGAAAAAGGAGAGGTTGCCGTCTTCCAGGAATTGGGGAAGGCGCTGACATCTTCGCTGGAACTCGATCAAGTTCTCCGGACAATCATGGAGAAGATCGATGAGTTTTTGCGCCCGGACAACTGGTCGCTACTGCTGCTGGATGAGGACAAGCAGGAACTGTACTTTGAATTGGCCGTCGGAAAAGCTTCCCAGGCGCTGAAGGATGTACGTATCAAAATGGGGCAGGGCATCGCAGGGTGGGTAGCGCAGCACGGAGAGACCGTGGTGGTTCCGGATACCACCAAAGACACGCGATTTTTCTCGAAGGTGGATGAGAAAACGAAGACCGAGACGCAGTCCATTGTGGCCGTGCCGGTGAGGTTTCGCGACACTTGCCTGGGAGTCATCGAGCTGATCAATTGCATGGGGCCGGAAGGGTTCGATCCCCGCGACCTGAAGCTGCTCGAGGCACTATCGGATTTCGCCGCGATCGCGCTGGAGAACGCCCGGCACGTGAAGAAAATTCACGAGCTGACGATCACGGACGATTGCACATCGCTGTATAACGCGCGGCACATGGGCTTCATCCTGGAGACGGAAATCTACCGTTCGCAGCGCTACAGCTACGAGTTCTCCATCGTTTTCATCGACCTCGACCATTTCAAGCAGGTGAACGATACTCATGGGCACCTTATAGGTTCGCGGCTGCTGGCGGAGATCGGGAATGCTTTGAAGGAGCATTGCCGGCTGATTGACTACGCGTTCCGTTATGGGGGCGATGAATTTGTAATCCTGCTGCCGCAGACCTCGAAGGACAACGCGCTGAACGTGGCGCGCCGTTTGCACAAACTGGTCCGCGAGGGCACCTGGCTGACGCAGCCGGGGTTGAACATCCATCTGACCCCTAGCGTGGGCGTGGCCTCCTACCCGGTGGATTCGCGAACCAAAGAAGGATTGCTGCATTTAGCCGATGAGGCCATGTACCTGGTGAAAAACACGAAGCGCGACAGCGTCGCGGCGGCGAATATCGGAATTTTGCCGAATTCGGTGGCGAGTGCCGAATCCGCGGGCTAGTTCTGTTCTTCTTCCGAACGATTCCTCCACCTTCTATACACTCCCTCGAAATTTTGCTTAACTGAAGACATGAAACGAAGCGAAGCGGCGAAGTATGCACGCTGGTCCGCAGGTGCGGCATTGCTTCTGGCAACGTTGACGGCCGGGGTGTATCTAGAGCGCAAATGGGTCGCTCATCGGGAGAAACAAAAGGCGCCCCCGCCGGCTCCGCAAGATGTGACGCGCCTATCGAGCGGGCTCACGTTTTCCAAGGGAGAGGGAACTCAAAAGATTTTCACGGTTGAGGCGTCGAAGGTAACGGATTTTAAGGGTAAGGATGCGAGTCTGCTGGAGGACGTAAAGATCACCATTTTCGGAAAGAGGGGAGAGCGGCACGACACGATGCATACCCAAAGCTGCCAATACGAAAGTGTGGGGGGCGGCATCGTTTGCAGCGGGGCAGTGCAGATTGACATCGAGAGCGCGGTGGATACAGCGCGGGCGCCAAAGAATCTCGACGGAACGGCGGGGCGCAAGGTGCACGTGGAGACGAGCGGCATGACCTTTAACCGCGCCACCGGGATGGCGCGGACCGACCAGCCGGTGAAGTTTGTTTTTCAGAATGGGAGCGGCGAGGCAATAGGGGTCGAGTATCACTCCGAAGAAGGAACGATGCGGCTGCTGAAAGATGTGCGCTTGTCTTTGCTTTCGCCGCCCGGAAACGGCGCAGCAGGCAGAAAGACCGTGAGCGCGGGTTCGCAAGAACCTGTTCGCGTGACCGGGAAGAGCCTCGATTTTGAGCGGGACTCCCGGACAATGCATCTCCTCGGACCCGTGGAGGCGGAAACGCGCACGGCGCGTTTGCACGCTGGTGAGCTCACGCTCACGCTGGACGCGGCGTTTCGTGCCGAAAAACTTATGGCTGCGCCTGGACCGCATGGGGAAAACCCGGAACTGAAATTCCAGGGAGCCGATGGCTACACAAATTTGCTGGCGAAGACGATCACCGCGCAATTCGCCCCCGGGGGGTGGCTGACGAAGATCGAAGGGGACGGAGATGTGCGCGGTTCGCGGCGCTTTGGAAAAGAGGTAGATGATTTCCGAGCAGAGCACGGCGCGATAGAGCTGTGGCCGAAGGAAAACCAACCGAGAGAATTGAACTTGAAAGGCAGCGTGCAGCTGCAAACACACGCAGAGACGTCAGGCGATGCCAGAATGCTGCAGACGAGCGAATTGCTTGTGGCATTCGCCGAGGGAAAAAATGGCCAGGGCAGTAAACTCAAGCGGGCCGAGACCCTGGGGGCGGGGAGCATCGAATGGAGCGACGCTGCGCCGCAGGGCGGGGTTCCTGGAACTCTCGCAAACAACGAGATAGGGCGGAGCAAACTTCAGGCGGACAAACTCGAAATGGAATTCGGGGAGCAGGGTAAAGCGAATAAGTTGGTTGCGACCGGCAACGTCTTGACCGAGCGTGCCCTGGCTGGAAAGCCTTTGCAGACAGCAACCGCGCAATCTGGAGTGGCGCAACTTCTCGCTAGCGGCGGATGGTCGCAGATGGATTTGCAAGGCGATGTGAGGCTGAAGGAAGGCGATAGAAGCGGACAAGCGGACCACGCGACGTTCATACGGGCAATGCAGACGGCTTTGCTGACCGGAAAAGCGCAGGCGCGCGATGCAACTGCGGAGACGCAGGCGAGGCGGATCACCTTTGTGCAAACAACAGGGGAAATTCGTGCCGAGGGCGGCGTACGGTCCACGGAGTTTTCGACAAGAGGCAGCGGGGCGCAACTTTCGTCAATGCCCGCAAGCATTTCGTCGGACGCGATGCAGGGAAACTCGAAGACTGGAAGAGCCTTGTACACGGGACACGCGCGTTTGTGGCAGGGCGATTCGGTGATGGAAGCAGACTCGATCGAGCTGCTCCGCGAGACGAGAGTCATGAATGCCGCAGGAAATATTCGCGCCGTTTTCCCCCAAGCCGCGACGCAATCTCCCGAGCAAACCGTGGCCGTGCAAGTGGGGCCGAGGAAGCCGAAACTGTGGCACGTGACCGCCGGGACGCTGACGTACCGCGACGCAGAGAGCCGTGCGCACCTGGAAAAGAACGTCGTGGCGCAATCGGCGGACCAAAGGATGCGCGCCGAGGCAGTAGATTTGTTTTTTACGAGGACTGCCAAGCCGGATTCGAATGCTTCCGCTCCCCTCAGTCCAGCGGCTGGGGCCCAGCAAATCAGCCGTGCACTTGGTACCGGCGGCGTCATCGTGGACCAAGGGACCAGGAAAGCCACGGCCGAGCGCGGCGAGTACAACGCCGCGGACGGAAAATTTGTGATGAGCGGCGGAACTCCCACCATTTTTGACGCCGTGGAAGGCACCACGACGGGGCGTCAATTGACCTTCTTTTTAGCGGATGATACGATCATCGTCGACTCAGAAAACGGTTCGCGGACGTTGACGAGACACCGAGTCGAGAGATGACGCAATTCCTCCGCGGCCGCCCGTGAAGAGGTATGCTGAAGCTCCAGGCCGTCGATTTAAGCAAGTCGTACCGTGGTCGCAAGGTCGTTGACGACGTTGAACTGGAGATCGGACAGGGTGAAGTCGTCGGGCTGCTCGGCCCCAACGGCGCAGGCAAAACGACGACGTTCTATATTCTGGTAGGTCTTGCCCGTCCCGACTCTGGCCGCGTTCTCCTTAACGACGATGAAATCACCGATCTCCCTATGTACCTCCGGGCCCGCAGCGGAATTAGCTACCTTACCGCTAACTCCGGAGCAGCAGCGCGACCGGCTGGAGGAACTTCTGGTGCAGATGGGGCTCGAAACCGTGAGGACCAGCAAGGCTTATACACTCTCGGGCGGCGAACGCCGCCGCCTGGAAATCGCGCGATCTCTTACCTTACAGCCCTCGTTCATTCTTCTCGACGAACCTTTCTCCGGAATCGATCCTCTAACCGTTAAGGATCTCCAGGAAATCATCCGGGATCTCGCTACCTCGGGAATTGGCGTTCTGATTACCGATCATAACGTCCGGGAAACTCTCAGCGTCACGGATCGCGCTTACATCCTAAGAAGTGGGAAAATATTCAGGAAGGGCCGCCCGGAAGAATTAAGCAACGATGCCGAAGTTCGGCGCGTTTATCTGGGCGATCATTTTCGCCTGAACTAAGGTTAGAAAAGGAAGCACTTAAACCGTCCATGGCCTGGCAAGGACTCAAACTCAACCTCCGAGTGTCGCAGAAGCAGATTCTGACGCCCGGCCTCGTGCAGATGGTGAGCGTCCTTGCGCTGAACCGGCTCGAGCTGCGCGAAATGATCAACCAGGAGATGATCGCCAACCCTGTCCTGGAAGAACAAAACGAAGAACCCACCCAAACGGACAACTACAGCGACGAGACCTTCCTCAAAGCGGAAACGGAAAAAGTTCCGGAGAAACCTGAAGCTAATCCATTTGACGAATTTGATGTCGGCACCTTTTTCAACCAATATCTGGACACCGGCGGCGACGGCGGGCAATCGCAAGAGCGCGAAGTTTCCGAGCGGCCTTCCTTCGAAAAGTTCCTTTCTTCGCCGAGCGGCTTGACCGACCATCTCCAGTGGCAGTTGAGCGTCACCATCTGTTCGGATACCGTGAAAGAGATCGTGGAGAGCATCATCGGCAACCTGGACGAGAACGGCTATCTGATGGCTTCCACCGAAGAGCTGGCGCAGAACGGAAAATATTCGCAAGATGACCTCGATGACGCCCTGGCCGTGGTGCAGGATTTCGACCCCATCGGAGTGGGTGCGCGGGACTTGCGCGAGTGCCTGCTGCTGCAATTGAAAGCCTTTGATTCACAGAATACCCTGGCTCAACAGATTGTTTCCGAACATCTGAAGCAAGTTCAATCCAACCAATTGAAAGAGATTGCGCGCGCGCTCAACCGGCCGCTGGAAGTTTTGAAGCGCGCTCTCGATGTGATCAAGAAGCTCGATCCGCGGCCTGGACTGCGCTACAACAAGACCGAGCCGCGCCTCGTCGAGCCCGACGTCTACTTCCGCAAAGTGGATGATCAGTGGCAGGCGTTCTTGAATGAAGATGACATGCCTCAACTTCGCTTGAGTCCGACGTACCGCCGCCTGCTGGTCAAGGACGCCGCGGACCGTGATGTGCGCAATTATGTCAAGGAGCGGTTCACCGCAGCGGTCCAGTTGATGAAAAACATCGAGCAGCGCAAGCACACCATCCTGCGCGTCTGCCAGTCCATTATCGCGCGCCAGGGCGAATTCCTCGATCACGGACAGGATGCGCTGAAGCCCATGATGATCAAGGAAGTAGCAGAAGAAGTCGGGGTGCACCCCTCGACGGTAAGCCGCGCGGTGGCCAGCAAGTACGCGCACACGTCGCAGGGCGTGCTGGAACTGCGCTCGTTTTTTAGTGAATCCGTGAACGGGCCAGAGGGCGGCGGGATGTCCCTGCTCACCCTCAAGCGCGTGGTCAAAAAAATGATTGAAGAAGAAGATTCCACCCACCCCCTGACCGACGAACAGATTGCCAAGAAGCTGGATGACGCAGGCATTCAGGTCACGCGACGCACGGTTGCAAAGTACCGCGAAGACATGAGAATTCCCAGCACTCACCAGCGCCGGGAAAAGAACTGAGCGGCTCCTCCCGTGAAGCCGCAGACGCGACACGACGCCCGGCAGCTCGTGATCCTCACCGGACTTTCCGGTTCCGGCAAGAGCACCGTCCTGCATGCCTTCGAAGATATGGGCTTCTATTGCGTGGACAATCTTCCCGTGGAGCTCATCCCCATTTTTGCGGAATTGCACGCCGCCGGCGAAGGAGATTTCGCCCGCGCGGCCCTGTTGGTTGACGCGCGCGAAGGCTTACAGCTCGAAAAACTTCCCCCGCTTCTGAAACATCTTAAGAAGGAACATCCCATCACGCTTGTCTTCATCGAAGCGAACGAGGATGCCCTTTTGCGGCGGTACAGCGAGACGCGGCGCCCGCATCCCCTGGGAAAGAATTTTTCCGTGCGCGAAAGCTTGTCGCACGAACGCGCGCTGATGGAACCGATCCGCAAGCTTGCCGACGTGGTCATCGAAACTTCGCAATTCAACGTTCATGAATTGCGTCATTTCGTCACGGCACGTTTCAAGAATCCGGACAAGCGCCCCATGCTGGTTTCGGTAGTGAGTTTCGGCTACCGCTATGGCGTCCCTTCTGACGCGGATCTCGTTCTCGACGTGCGGTTTCTTCCGAACCCGCATTTTGTGCCGCACTTGCGCCCTTACACGGGCAAAGATCCGAAAGTGCGGCGGTATATCCGCTCCTTTCCGCAAACCGGGGAATTCCTGCGGCGCATCGACGGACTGTTGACGTATTTGATCCCGCATTACATCCGTGAGGGGAAAAGTTATCTGACCATCGCGTTCGGCTGTACTGGCGGGAAGCACCGTTCGGTCATGCTCGCGGAGGCCGTGAAGAAGTCGCTTGCCAGGCACGGGGTTTCCGCGAAACTCGCTCATCGCGATATCGATAAGTAGACGAACCTGGCGCTACACGCATTCCCGTTTTCCGCGGGCCGCGGAAACTTGACACGCCGCGACGCGGCGAATAGCGTACCAAGTGGATAAGTCAGGGAGCCTGCGGCGTGGCCTCGTTGTTTTCACCACAACTGAAAAGACTCATCGGCTATGTGCGGCCGTACTCCTTCCGGCTGGCCGTCGGCGTGGTGTTGGTGGCGTTCACCGCGTTGGCGGATGGCATCGTGGCGCTGATGATCCGCCCGGGGTTCGACTATGTCCTGAACCCGTCCGTGGTCGGTTCGACCCTGCCTTTGGTGACATTTCCGAACGGTTACACAATTTATCTCAACCGCTTTTTTCCGCCCACTATCCACAACGTATGGACTATTTTCGCGCTGACGGTGGTCTTTCTTTATGTGGCGAAAGGCATCTCCGAATATTTGGGCGTGACGCAGATTCAGTATGTTGGGCAGGCTGCGGTGACCAGCTTGCGGAACCAGGTGTACGCCAAGATCATTCGCCAGCCCATTGGTTTTTTTCAAAACAATCCGACCGGACGCTTGCTCTCCACCACGATCAACGACGTCGAGCGGACACGCATCGCGCTTTCGGAATACCTGGCCGACCTGTTCCAAAAAAGCTTCACTCTGATTGTTTTTCTGGCAGTCATCGTCGTGCTCAACTGGAAGATGGCCCTGGGAACTGCCATCCTTGTGCCCCTGGTGGTCGTGCCCGTCGGAAAACTGGGAAAGAAAATTCGCCGCTCTTCTGAAAACAGCCAGAGCCGACTTGGGGACCTCAGCCAGATTTTGCAGGAGACTGTCAGCGGGAATCGCGTCGTGAAGGCTTTCGGAATGGAGGATTTCGAAATCGCCAAGTTCAAACACACCGCGCAACGCCTGCTGCGTGAAAATATGCGTTGGGTTCGCGCGGCGGTGGCCACCGGACCGACCATGGATTTGCTTGGCGCGCTGGTCATCCCGCTCCTCATTTTGTTTGCCCGCGATCAGATCAAGCACGGCGCCATGACGCCCGGAATTTTTATGGCCTTTCTTTTTGCCATGTTTAACGCCTACATGCCGCTGAAGCGCATCGGCCAGGTGTACCAGCAGTTCCAGCTCGCGCAGGGCGCAAGCACGCAGGTATTTGCTTATCTCGACCGGGAAGAAGAGCAGAGCGAGCAGCCGGGTGCGAAGCCGCTACCGCCGTTTTCGCGCGAGATTGTTTTTGAGAGCGTAGGCTTTGCCTACGAGGATGATTCCGCCCGTGTGCTTGAGCATATTCATTTTCGTGCTCGCCGCGGAGAAGTGATTGCTCTTGTGGGGTCCAGCGGTGCGGGGAAAACCACTCTTGTAAATTTGCTCCCGCGATTTCATGAAGCCACCTCTGGCGCCATTCGCATCGATGACCTGAACATCCGCGAAGTGACCATCAGATCGCTGCGCGAGCAAATCGCCATGGTAACGCAGGAGAATATCCTGTTCCACGATACCGTATGGAATAACATTTGCTACGGCTTGACCAATATTCCCAAGCAAAAAGTGATTGCCGCGGCCCAGGCCGCGCTGGCTCACGATTTCATCATGGAGCTGCCGCTAGGTTATGGCACGCTGATCGGCGAGCGCGGCACGCGCTTGAGCGGCGGCCAGCGTCAGCGCATCGCCATTGCGCGCGCCATCCTAAAAGATTCGCCAATTCTGATCCTGGACGAGGCCACTTCAGAACTGGATGCCGAATCGGAGCTGTTCGTGCAGAAAGCGCTCGTCAATCTGATGGTCGGGCGGACGACCTTCGTGATTGCCCATCGCCTCGCCACCATCCGGCGCGCGGACAAGATTCTTGTCCTCGAAGACGGACAAATCCGCGAAAGCGGAACGCACACGGAACTGATCGCTCGCGGCGGCACTTACGCGCGCCTTCACGATTTACAGTTTGCCGATGATGATATGGTGACCGCTGCTCAAGCGGCGGCTGACTCAAAATCCCGGGCCAATCCCTCATGACAGAAAAAAAGACAGCTTCAGCAAGACTTCCCGAGTGCTTATCCATGACCGGCTACGCACAAGCTCGCTCCGAGAAGGACGGCTGGGCGGCGCGCGTCAGCGTGAAAAGCGTCAACCACAGATTCCTCGACCTGAAATTGCGAATGCCGGAAGGATTCGACCTATACGAGCTGCGCCTGCGCCAGATCGTGCGCGAAAGGATTCACCGCGGGCACGTGGAAATAACCGTTGGCGTGGAGCCGGGAAAAGCAGCGCCCGTCCAGGTGAACAAGGACTTGGTGCAGTCCTATCTCAAAGCCGCGGAAGCGCTGCGGCAGGAAACGCGCGCAGCCACGGATATGGACGTCGTCGCGCTCTTGCGATTGCCCGGAGTGATTACCGGCGTCACCACCGCGGTGCCGGACACGGAAGAAGAACAAGAAGCCCTCGGGCGAGTGCTGGACGCCGGCTTGCGCGATGCACTGCTGAAGCTGGATGATATGCGCCGCGCGGAAGGCAAGCACCTCGTGGAAGAGCTGCGCGATCGCCTGGCGCGCATCGGCGCCCACGTCGACCAGGTCCGCGGGCTTGCCGCAACGTTGCGCCCGGCTTTTGCGCGCCGTCTGGAAAGCAGGCTGAAGGAATTGCTCGGCGGAGTTGGTATCGATCCGGCGCGTCTCGCGCAGGAGGCTGCGCTGCTTGCGGAACGCAGCGATATCAGTGAAGAATTAGACCGCCTGCGGAGCCACCTGCAACAGTTTGCCAAGTTGCTGGATGGCGCCGGCGAACTAGGGAAGAAACTGGATTTTCTTTTGCAGGAAATGCATCGCGAGGCCAACACCATGCTCTCCAAGACGCCCGGAGTCGAGAGCGAGGCGCTGGCCATCACTGGTGTTGCGCTCGAAATCAAGTCGGAGATCGAAAAACTCCGCGAGCAGGTGCAGAACATCGAATGAGCACGGAGACTCAGATTGCGCCGCTGCTGTTTATCGTATCGGGGCCTTCGGGATCGGGGAAATCGACTTTGGTGCAGCGCATTCTGGAACTGCCCGGCACCATGCCTTCGATCTCATGTACTACACGGGCTCGCCGCGCGACCGAGGCCAGCGGGAAGTGCTATGATTTTGTGACGGAAGCGGAATTTGACGCCATGGTCGCGCGCGGCGAATTTCTGGAGTACGCGCGTGTTTTTGGCAAGCATTCCTACGGCACCCCGAAAAAGTGGCTGGAGGAATCGCGGAAAAAAGGGCTCGATCTCGTGCTGGAGATCGATGTGCAGGGCGCGGCACAAGTGAAGGAAAAGCTTCCGGAATCGGTGGCGATTTTCATCCTGCCGCCGTCACGCGAGGAATTGGAGCGCAGACTGCGCGAGCGCGGCCAGGATTCGCGCGAAGAAATTGCGCGGCGGCTGGCGAAGGCCCATGACGAAATTTCGCAGTTCGGCAAGTATTACGATTTTTGCGTGGTGAACGAAGACATGGAACGCGCGGGACGCGAAGTGCAGTCGATCGTGACCGCACTGCGCTGCACCAGCGCAAGGCGGCGGGCCCGGGTGGAAAAACTTCTGGCATCGTTTGGGGGGAAAGACTGAAATGACTGTGCAGACAAAAGCTCCGGAGAGCCAGTTTGCGTACGTGGTGCTGGCGGCCAGGCGCGCGCGGCAGATCATGGCAGGCGCGCCACCGCTGATCGAAAACCCAAGAACACTCAAGCCGACGCGCATCGCGTGCGAAGAGCTGGAGCACAGCCTGATCGAGTACGACTTCACCGAGCCGTCATCGATCGATGTCGATAAGGAAGGGAATAAGCGGCGGAAGTAGCGGGCCGCGGCAGAGAGCGATGCGAATCACGCTTGGTGTGACTGGCGGAGTGGCGGCTTACAAAGCCGCGGAACTCGTGCGCCGTTTGCAGCAGGACGGCTTTAGCGTGCAGGTGGTGATGACGCGCGGAGCGCGCGAGTTCGTCACGCCGCTGACCTTCGCGGCCCTGAGCGGGCAGAAAGTTATTACCGATCTTTTCGGCGATTCTTCCGGCGGCGAAGCAAATCTCGAAAGCGCCATCGAACATATCGCGGTAGCGCAGCGGACGGACTTACTCCTGGTCGCGCCCGCCACTGCGGATATCATTGCGAAATTTGCGCGCGGCATCGCCGATGACTTTCTGACGACTCTGTACCTGGCATCTACCGCGCCCGTGGTCGTAGCGCCCGCAATGAATGTAAACATGTGGAACCACGCGGCCACGCAGGAAAATGTCGAGAAGCTGCGCGCCCGCGGAGTAAAAGTTGTGGACCCCGCCGAGGGTTACCTGGCGTGCGGCATGATCGGCGCGGGACGGCTGGCCGGGCAGGAAGCTATTGTGGCTGCGGTGCGCGAGGCCCTGAAAACGCAGCGGGACTTGGACAGCGAGACGGTCCTCATAACTGCTGGCCCGACTTGCGAAGACCTCGATCCGGTTCGCTATATCACCAACCGCTCATCTGGGAAGATGGGTTATGCGGTCGCGGAAGCGGCCGCGTTGCGCGGGGCGAAAGTCGTACTCGTGAGCGGACCCGTGAATTTGGAATCTCCCGCCGGTGTGGAGCGCATTGACGTGCGCACCGCAAGGGAAATGCATCACGCTGTAGTCGAGCGCATCGCGGATAGTTCCATCGCTATTTTTGCCGCGGCGGTTGCGGATTACCGTCCGGCGGAACAGCACGCGGAAAAGATCAAGAAGGGCCACGCGCCGTTGACGATCTCTCTCGAGCCAACGACGGACATTCTGGCGGAAGTGGCGAGAGACAAGGGCCAGAAAATTATCGTGGGCTTTGCAGCGGAAACCGATCATGTCGCGGAGAACGCACGGAAAAAGCTTGCCGCGAAGAATGCCGACCTGATTGTGGCCAACGACGTCACCGCCGAAGGTGCGGGCTTTGATAACGATACCAATATCGTTACGCTCTTTTCCCGCGATGGCCGCGACCTCGCCCTTCCGAAAATGAGCAAGAGCGAGGTGGCGCAGCGGATTTTGGATGAAGTCGTGCGTCTACGTGGCGTTCTACACGGAACGGCCGCAATGAAGCGCTCCGGCGTTTGATCCCCATGGCTGAACGTATCTCCGAAACTCTCCAGAAAAAAGTATCTGACCGGCTGAGTTTCTACCAAGACCTCGGAATTGACTTGTTCTATCGTGACCGACGCTCCGTTGCCACGCGCCATCGCGAAGGACAGTTGGAGTCGCCGGCGACTACCCATTTCTCAACTCCAGAATTCCAAGAGGGAGAAACCTTGCCCAAGCCCGCAGCAAAACCCGCATGGCAAAAGACCGCGCCTGTCGCGCCGCCGCCGAGTCCCAAAATCGCATCATTGCCCGTGGTCGCGGGCCCTTCGCTGTTCGAATCCATGGACAAGATTGCGGGCGACTCTCTTCTCAAGATTCGCGAGGACCTCGGCGAATGCACGCGCTGCAAACTTCACAGCACGCGGCACAAAATTGTTTTTGGCGACGGAAATCCCAAGGCCCAGCTCGTGTTCGTTGGCGAAGGCCCCGGCGCGGATGAAGACGCGCAAGGATTGCCTTTCGTGGGACGTGCGGGAAAACTTCTGACGCAGATGATCGAAGCCATGGGATTGCAGCGCAAAGACGTTTACATCTGCAACGTGGTGAAGTGCCGGCCTTCCGAGAATCGCCAGCCCGAAGAAGATGAAGTCAGCACCTGCTCGCCATTTCTGATGCGCCAGATTGACACTATCGCCCCGAAAGTAATTGTCTGCCTCGGCGCCGTCGCCGCAAAAACATTGCTGCAAACCAATCGTGGAATTTCTCAGTTTCGCGGCGAGTGGCTGGAGTTTCGCGGAAGAAAATTGCTGGCGACCTATCACCCGGCCTATTTGCTGCGCAATCCGCCCGCAAAAAGCGAAGTCTGGAAAGATCTCCAGAAAGTCATGGCCGTCCTCGGCCTCGAAGTGAAGAAAGGCAAGTCCGCCTCGTAGTGGCTCGTTCGCCCCAGCGGCCAGCGGCGAGTCCTCCCTGGCTGCGGTTGGAACCCGCCACGCCAGCGCTGCATAAGCTATAATCCCGCCCAATGTCTCTTGCCTCCGGCACTCGCCTGGGCCCTTACGAAATCCTCGCTCCGCTTGGCGCGGGCGGCATGGGCGAAGTCTATCGCGCACGCGATACGCGCCTGGACCGCACTGTTGCCGTCAAGATTCTTCCCTCGCATCTTTCCAGCGACGCCACTCTGCGGCAGCGCTTCGAGCACGAAGCGAAGGCCATCTCCAGCCTGAATCATCCGCACATTTGCGGGCTCTATGATGTCGGCCATCAAGACGGCACCTACTTCCTGGTTATGGAGTACCTCGAAGGAGAAATACTCGCCAAGCTGCTGGGCAAGGCGATGCCGAACTCGAGTTTTGTGATGGGGGCCCAGCAGGGTGGGTTCGCCCTTTCGCCCGACGGCCTTCGAATAGCGTATGTAGCTCAAAATGCCGACGGCAAGGCTTTGTTATGGGTCCGCGCGCTCGATTCACTCCAGGCGCAAGCCCTTAAGGGCACTGAAGAAGCCTCTTTTCCTTTCTGGTCGCCGGACAGCCAGTCCATCGGATTCTTTGCCTCCGGCAAACTCAAGAAAGTCGAATCCTCCGGCGGCCCTTTGTTTACCGTTTGCGATGCCCCGAATCCGCGAGGCGGGTCTTGGAATCAGGACGGCGTGATTCTACTTACGCCCAATCTGAACGTGCCGCTCCACCGCGTTTCTGCCTCCGGGGGAACGCCAGTCCCGGTGACCACTCTGGATCCTGCGAAAGGCATCACCACGCATCGGTGGCCGCAATTCCTGCCCGACGGACATCACTTCATCTACGTCGCAGGCACACCTCTTACCCCCAGAGAAAACCCCACAAACGCCATCATGCTGGGGGCGCTGGATTCTAAAGAAAGCAAGTTTCTGCTACGTGCGCACGCAAGTGGTGAGTACGTCTCAGGCCACATCCTTTTTTTGCGACAGAGCACCTTGATGGCGCAACGCTTCGACGTGAGACGCCTGGAACTGACGGGCGACGCTTTCCCAATCGCTGATCCAGTGCAGGAGACCGAGCTAATTCTCCGCAGTATGTTCTCGGCCTCCGAAAACGGGCCGCTTACCTATCTCGAAGGCACGAGCAGCACGAGCCGACAGCTCATCTGGTTGGACCGCAGCGGGAAGAAGGTGGGAGAAGTGCCCGAACTGGACACGTACGTGAGTCCGCGAATCTCGCCCGATGGGAAGAGGGTTTTATATACCCTAATCGCTCCCTCGTATGAGGTTTGGAGCTACGACATGGTCCTTGGGCTGAAGACCCGATTGACCTTCGGTACCAGTTCCGGTTGGGAGCTTCGACGTTGCCCCGGACGGCCAGCGCTTCATAATCTGCTACGAACCTGGTCAGCCTAACGTCGCCATCACGCTGGTGGAAAATTGGGACGCGGAGCTGAAGAAGAAATGACGTCGCGGGGACAAACCTCGGGCCCTATGAGTCCCCTTAGGAAGCTGCTCAGCAGCGAGTACTTCAGCATTCGTCTGCGGCGCTCCCTGATGGCAGAATGATCGCATGGGGATTCTGCTGGGGGTGCTCACCGCGCTGACGTGGGGCGGCGCGGATTTCATAGCGCGTTTTGCTACGCATCGCATTGGCGCTCTCCGTTCGATGCTGTACATGCAATTGATTGGTTTTCTCCTGCTTTCTTTTTTTCTTCCAGGTGGCTCCGCTCTCGGCCAGTTATCCCGCGTTGACTCTGCTGCTTTCATGGCTGACCGGCGAGCGACTGAGCGCTGTGAGAATCGCCGGAATCATTTGCACGCTGGTAGGTGTCGTGGTCGTCGCTGGCGGAGAAAAAACACCGGACGAGAATGACACCGCAGCCGAGCAGAGGAGCGACCGCGGAATCGGCTGGGCCATCTTCGCCGCTGTGGGCTTCGCTTTGCTGTTCTGGCTGCTTGGGATTCGCATCATCCCGCGTGTCGGCGCGGTGCAAACCGTGTGGATGATCCGTTTGACCAGCACTGTGCTGATCGCGGCGGCGATTCTCGTTTCGAAACAACCGCTGCGTCTTCCCCGCGGCGAGGTCCGCTGGATGGTACTGAGCATGGGCGTTCTTGATACCAGCGCATTTATTTTGAGCAATCGCGGAATGCAAATGGAGCAGGTCGCGGTCATCAGTGTCCTCGGTTCGCTTTATGGAGCGGTTACCGTGGGGCTTGCGGCCATTTTCTTGAGAGAGCACGTTTCGCGCTGGCAATGGGCGGGAATCGTCACCATTTTCCTGGGAATTTTTCTCATCAGCCGGTAGAAATCCACTCTCATTCCGCATCATTAATTTTCCGTGCTTTTTTCCGCTTTTCCACGTGCTGATACACTACACGGCGGGATGACGCCACCATTCTGCAATGTCGCGCTGCCGGTGCCGCTGCGCATGACGTTCGCGTATGCGATTCCGGAGGCTTTGCAAGGAACGGTGCAGCCGGGCAGCCGCGTCCTCGTACCGTTTCGAAAGAGATTGATGGTTGGCGTCGTCGTGGAATTTGCGGAGAGCGCGCCTCAGGGAACAAAAATTCGCGAGATCACCCGCGTGCTGGATTTCGTTCCCGCGCTAACGCCAAAGTTGATCGAGCTGGCACACTGGATCGCGGCGTATTACCTGGCGCCGGTCGGCGAAGTTTTCCGCGCCATGTTGCCTCCGGTGACGGAGTTGAAATCGCAGCGCCAAATTATTTTAACGGCAGCGGGGCGTGAGGCAGCAGATAGCTTGAGCGGCGGAGAATTGTCGCATGGACTCACGTCCGGAGAGGTGACGTTTCTTGCGAAGTTGAAGGTGAAGAAGGGAATAGTCTCGCTCGGTCCTGCGGCAAAGCTGGGCGTTGACGCTTCCGCGTTGCAGCGGCTGCGAGGTCGCCGGCTCATCGAAATTCGGGAGACAGTTGGAACAAGAAACCGAAGGACGCAGCACGTGATCGCCTGGAAGAGCAAGCATCCCGCGACTGACGGATCGTCGGCAGAGAAAGAAGAAGAAAAAGATAACGCAGAGGCGCGGAACCCTCAGAGGAATAGCAGAGAAGAACGCATTCGGGAACTGCTGGAGACGGAGCGCGGGCCGTTGCCGATGCCACAACTTTTGAAGCTGGCACAGGTGACGCGTGCGGTGATCGAGCGAATGCTGCGCGATGGAATGCTGGAGAGCTGGGAAGAGCCGATCGACCCGGCGGAGGATCCGTTCGATGCAGGGTACACGCCGCCCGCGCACGAATTGAACGCGGAGCAGGAGCGCGCGCTGGAGATGATTCGCGCGCGATTTGAGTTAGGCGAATTCGGCGTGCAGTTGCTCCACGGCGTGACCGGCAGCGGGAAGACGGAAGTGTATTTGCGCGCGGTGCAAGAGACACTGGCGCGTGGAAAAACGGCACTGGTGTTGGTCCCGGAAATTGCACTGACTCTGTGGATCGGGCGGCAGTGCCGGTCGTGGTTTGGAGCGCGGTTCGAGGGCGTGGCGGTGCTGCATTCGGCGCTAAGCGACGTGGAACGAGCGCGCGAATGGTGGCGCGTGCGGAACGGCGAGGCGCGCGTCGTGGTAGGGACGCGGTCGGCGGTGTTTGCGCCCCTGGAAAATGTCGGGCTCATCATAGTCGATGAAGAACAGGAAAACAGTTTCAAGCAGGAAGAGACGCCGCGTTATCACGGGCGCGACGTGGCCATCGTGCGCGCGAAGATGGAAGGCGCGGTCGCGCTGCTGGGCTCGGCGACGCCTTCGATGGAGACGTATCACCACGCTCGGGAAGGAAAATACGAATTGCTGACGCTGGCTTCGCGCGTCGCGGACCGTGCGCTCGCAAGCGTGGAAATCGTGGATCTGCGCGAGGATTTTCAGCAGACGCACCAGACCAGCCCGATTTCGGCGGCGCTGCACGAGGGGATTCACGAATGCCTTTCGAACGGAACGCAGGCGTTGGTGTTGATCAACCGTCGCGGATATTCGTGGTCGGTGCTGTGCCGGAGCTGCGGCGCGTCCGTGCAGTGCGTGAATTGCAGCATTTCGATGACGCATCACAAGCAGCGTAACCGGCTGGAATGTCATTACTGCGGATCGATACAGCAGATTCCTAAAGTTTGTCCGAAGTGCCAGTCGAAGTACGTTTATTTTTTCGGCGAAGGCTCCGAGCACCTGGAAGAAAGGCTGCGCGAGGAGTTTCCCGGCGCGCGCATCGCGCGATTGGACCGGGACACGGCGCGGACCAAGCGGCAGTATCAGGAGACGCTGGGAGCGTTCGCGGGCGGAGCGCTGGACATTCTCGTTGGCACACAAATGCTGGCGAAGGGGCACGACTTTCAGCGGGTGACGCTGGTTGGCGTGGTTTCCGCGGATTCGTCTCTGAGCCTGCCGGATTTTCGCGCGGCGGAGCGGACCTTTCAGTTGCTGACGCAGGTGGCCGGGCGCGCGGGGCGCGGGCCCGAACACTACGCGATCCAAGATGCCGTGAAACAGGACTACAGCGCGTTCTTCGAGCGCGAATTGCACTTCCGAAGGATGATGGCGTATCCGCCGTACACTTCGCTGGCCAACGTAATCGTGCGAGATGTAAGCCTGGAAAAGACGATTCGCTGGTCACGGAAGCTTTCGGAATATTTTTCCCCGCATGATGGCGAACGCGTTCGTATCCTGGGGCCTGCGACGGCGCCGCTGGCACGGTTGAAAAAGGAGCACCGCTTTCAGTTTCTGCTGAAGTCGCCGAAGCGCTCGGTGCTGACGAAGTTGCTGAGTGGCGCGCTGACGTATTGCGAGGCGCAAGAGATTCCACAGACTGCGGTGCTGGTGGATATGGACCCGCTAAGCTTGTTGTAGGCAAGGGTTCCCTCCGGGATCTTGGAAACACGTTGGAAGGTTAGAACGTTGAACGTTAGAAGGCTTGGAGTTCCAGAATGGGAAGAATACCCAACCCCCGGGTTTTTTGTAAGTGTTGCATCTAAAGGATCTAGCTCTACCGTAAGTCCTTTGTTTGCAACACTTGCGGGGAGATCCATAAATGTTGCGGCTAAAGGACTTAAAGCAAGAGTGGGAAGTGACCCCGACAGGGTGGAGCGCGTCCCCCTCCCCCACCGTGTTTCTGTAAAGATATAATACGACAGGGTTTAGTGGGTGGGGGTCGGCAAAAAGATTGAGGGGTAAGGAGTTAAGCGTCAAGCTCGTTAGGGCGTCGGAACGTTGGGACGGCCGAACGTTAGAGCGTGGAGATCGGCGAGGATGGGATTCGACAAACACGGGAAAGAATAGCAGGAAGTAGTATGCGTGTCAATGTATTTCTTGGATATCATTCGAACGGAGACGCAAAGTGTTGAAACGCTTATACGTTAGAACGTTTGAATGTTGAATGACCGGGGAACGAGAAGGCCACCCCAAGACCCAGGTTCCAAAGGCGAACCTGGGGCACGCTCCGTGTCGGTTCCGGGCCACCCTCTATGATGGCGTCGGCTCTGTCAAGAGACACCTAGACTGTGCGCGCCGCGGGGGCTCGTTTTTTTCCTTCTTCCCTGAAAGGCCACCCTCTATGATGGCGTCGGCTCTGTCAAGAGACACCTAGACTGTGCGCGCCGCGGGGGCTCGTTTTTTTCCTTCTTCCCTGAAAGAATCTTTTCTCTTTCCTGCATTTCGACCAAGGCTCGCTTCGTGAATCCAGCGGTGGAATCTGGTTCCACCAACCATCTATTCGGTCTCCCCGTGAGGGGCACCATGATTCTTTCTTCAGACGCCGCGATCGCTCGCGGGAGCAAGGCGCCCAATCAGCCTAGCGATGGACTGGCGTCCACCAGGGTGGCCCCCGGGCTGCCTTGCCTGCGAACCAGCTGTGCGTAAGCTGCTCCACTCCGCAGCATCCAGTACATACGCACAGCCAACTTGCGCGCGATAGCCACCTTGGCCACCGCGTGTCCTCTCCGGAATTTCAATCGCTGATAGTCCTGCCGCAGGGCGAGATCCTTGCGCACCGCGGGATACACCGCTTCGATCAGCAGCCAGCGCACCATGGTGTTGCCCTGCTTGCTGATGGCTCCGGTCCGCCGCCGTTGTCCGCTGGAATCTTCACTGGGGTTCAATCCCAGATAACTCGCGATCTTCCGGCTGCGGGAAAAACGAGTTACCGGACCGATCGCCAGCACGAACGCTAACGAAGTGACCGGCCCGATGCCCGGATGGGTCATCAGCAGAACGGCATCGTCGCGGCGTTGCGCTTCTTCCAAAACCGCGCGGTCCAACTCCGCGATCGCAGGATCGAGTTGGTCGAGCAGCTTCAGAAGTTCTTCGCGCCGCCGGCGGGTCCAGGGACCCAGGGCCAGACCGATGAGCTCCGTGCGGCCTTTCTTGGTGAACAGCTTTCGCTTCCGGCACAACCCTTGGCTCATGGCCAGAAAGTGAAGCTGGTTGCCCAACATCGTACGCAAGCACACCAGTTTATGACGGTGCCAGAGTAGCTGGCGAAGGTCGCGTTCGGCGGGCGTGGGAACCCAGATTTTCGGAAAGCGTTTCGCCAGCAGCAGATCGAGAATGAGCCGGGCGTCGCGTTCGTCGGTCTTCTGCTTGCGCACTTCACTGGCGCGAATCTTCGCGGAGTCGCCGATCCATAGTTGGTGGCCGAGTTCCGCGAGCAAACGCTCGAACCAGTGAATTGGACCGGTGGCTTCGATGCCTACGCGTACCGGCCCTTGCAAACCCCGATAGAAGGCATGGACTTCGCCGCTCTCGTGATCTAATCGCCGCTCGAGAAGCAGCTCTCCTGTTTCGTCGTCGGCCATGGCAATCTGCTGATAGCGTGTATGAAAATCACATCCTATAATTAACATCGCTCGGCTCCTTTCTTCCGAGCCCTGGTCGTTCAACAGCTGCCAAGTCTACTCGGTCGAAGGAGCCGACGCCGTCATCTAATCAGCC
>WNFT01001525.1_pt1 | contig 19546 bp, 16 predicted proteins | sample 5400191 | NCBI WGS metagenome assembly WNFT01 (sample SAMN13153359, study PRJNA577476) | soil metagenome | isolation source: 80 cm saprolite under Madrone tree | place: USA:California | collected 2016-06-14 | reverse complement strand
GCTGACCCTCCTGTCCAGTTGAGCTTCTGGGATCCATCTCAAGTCTGAACATCTCTCGCATGCGAGAGATGCATAGGGTGCCCGTAGTGCATCCTGCCGGCGAGTCCGCTGTTGGGTAAACCGCCGTAGCTGAACGCGTAAGCCGGAGCCAAATGTCATATTTGGTAACGGTCCAAGCAACTATAATCTAATTACCCGACATGGATGAATATAGCAAATGTGCGTAATCTCTGCAAGGCATTCTTTTTATGCTGGACCACATAGAATGATGGGATTATCATCTCTGTGGCGGAGCCGTCTTGATGGGAATAGCCCTGAAGGTCATAGCATTACAAGATGAAAGTGAGAGCCTGATACGTGACAATAAATACTATTGACACCTTGATCCGCGGAGCAAAAATCGTGGACGGGACCGGCAATCCCTGGTTCTATGGGGATATTGCCATTCACAGGGATCGCATCATAGAAGTTGTTCCGCCTGGACACATTCCTGCGGAGGTAGCCCGCGAGGTGGTAGACGCGACGGGCATGGTAGCTTGCCCCGGCTTTATTGACATCCTCAGCCACTCGCACATTCCGCTGATGCACGATCCACGCGCCCTCTCCAAGATAACACAAGGGGTTACAACCGAGATCATGGGTGAGGGATGGACCCCGGCCCCGGTCGGTGGGCGCATCGATGACCCTTTCCTGGACCTTTCGCAACAGGGACGAGTTCTCATCGGTGAATGGGCCGAACGTGCGAAAAGCTGGAGGCATTTGAGCAACTGGCTGGATGCCATGGTCGAGCGGGGCGTTTCTCCAAATATCGGTACCTTCCTGGGTGGTGGGACAGTGCGCGAGTTTGTGAAAGGACGGGACATGGGTGCGCCCACCCCTGATGAGCTGGAGATGATGCGACGTGTGATGGCAGAAGCAATGGAGGATGGAGCATTCGGCGTCTCCTATGCCCTTATTTATCCTCCCGATACATATACCTCGACAGATGAACTTATCGAGGTTGCGAAGGTGGCGAGCCGGTACGGGGGCATTTATGTCACTCACATGCGTTCGGAGGGTGAACGCCTGCTGGAAGCGATTGATGAGGCGGTGGAGATCGGTCGACAGGCAAACTTGCCCGTCGAGATCTATCATTTGAAGGCGATGGGGAAGCACAACTGGCACAAGATGCCAGCGGCTATCGAGCGCATACGGACGGCACGCGAGAGCGGCGTAGATGTGACAGCTGATATGTACCCCTACGCGGCTTCCGGTACCGGGCTGGACTCCATACTGCCACCATGGATAGCCGAGGGCGGCAGATATTTCGAGACTCTGGCCGACCCGCAAGTACAAAGGCGGATTCGCACCGAAGTGCTTACGCCATCAGGCGATTGGGAGGCGATGGCGCACAGCACAGGACCTGAAGGCGTTATGCCTGTCGGATTCGAGCAACATGAGAACCTGCAATATGCAGGCAAGCGGCTCTCGGAAATCGCAGCCATGCGAGGCCAGAACTGGCTTGATACCGTGATTGAGTTACTGCTCTCCGAACAACAACGCATCTTTACTATCTACTTTTGCATGGACGAGACGAATGTCGCGTTGGGACTTAAGCAGCCCTGGGTGAAGATCTCGACGGACGCTGGAGGCGTAGACCCCTCCTGGGCAAAGGAGCTGGGACCGACACATCCACGCGAATATGGGACATACCCACGCATCCTGGCGAAGTATGTGCGCGAAGACGAGATATTGACGCTGGAGGACGCAATCCGCAAGATGAGCGGAGCCGTCGCTGCACGGCTTGGTCTGCACGACCGGGGCCTGCTCCGCCCGAGATGCTACGCCGACATAGTACTCTTCGATCCCGAAACCGTGATGGACCAGGCGTCGTTTGAGGATGCACACCAACTCTCTACGGGCATTCGTGACGTGTGGGTCAACGGTAACCGAGTTATCAGGATGGGACAGCACACCGGTGCGACACCCGGTAGAGTGGTGAGAGTGTAACGGTTCTCCATCCTATGTGGTGATTTCGGGGGGCGTAGGGGCCCGATTCATCGCCACCCTGTCCGGGGGACAGGTAATAGGGGCGGGGCGTCTCCATCATCACCCCAAAGGATGGAGAGCCAGTGTAACATGATGCTTCCGCCGCTTCTGCAAGTATGATATATTGCACCTGTCTTAGAATTACTTAGACTTGTAACTCTTTCGAGTACGTATATTTAAGTATAAGCACCAGGCAAGAAACAAATAAACCATACCTGGCGTGTCATATACAGTAGGTTACCTCTTTGTATCAAGAAGAAGAGGTAAAAAGTACTATATCTATCCCAAGGACAATAGTGGAGGTAAGTGCGCTAGAGGCCTTTCTAGCGCACTTGAGGAAGTAAAAAAAGATTAGATTTACCTGTAGAATATGATGTGATTAGACTCGCGTCGATGAAGTGGAAGCCTGTCCTTCAATGCGAGGGAGAGTGCAACGGCTCGAGGTGTTCTAAAAAAGCTAGTGAATGTGCCTCTAGAGGATGGTGTAGCGGGTGAAAGTTGCTCGACTCTCTGTTCGTAAACAGTTGACTTTAAACGTATTGTGGTTTGGTCTGAATGCGCAATCGGCAGCGCTTCTGCCCATTGTTATTCCTACACAGATTGTACTTTTTATCTCTTCGAGCCAGGTAGGGAGTGCTCAGCAAGTATTGTTTCTAAGCTGGCTCATGGTGGCAGCGTCCGTCATTTCGTTGTTCATGCCCCCTGCCATCGGAACACTTTCCGATCGGACATGTGGTGGTTTTGGACGCCGCCGCCCCTATATTGCGATAGGTGGTCTACTCTTGCTGATGAGTACCCCCTTGCTCGTAGATTCCAGTAGTATGGTGATATTTCTGGTTGGACTTTCGCTCCTGCTGATAGGGAAAAATGTTCTGACCCCTGCCTATCAAAGCCTGGTGCCAGATCATGTATCAAAGGAACAACGAGGAGAAACGGCGGGCTATGTGGGCGGCATGACGATCCTGGGCAATGTAGTAGGACTTGGTCTTGCAGCATGCCTACTTGGCGGTGTGAGTCAACATGCCTATAATGCAAGTATGATCCGCTCCAATGCGGGCATTTATTATGCGGTAACAGCTTTCCTGGTACTGCTGGGCCTGGTAATAACGGTGTTTGGCGTGCGCGAAATCCCATTGCTCGTGCATAAACATGAATCTGCCGCGAGGACGCAGGAAACGCTGCGCAGGTTCGCTTTCCGCTTCCTGCATGATTGGATAGACCCCTGGCGTAACTTCAATTTTACGATGGTGTTCCTGACACGAGCATCTCTTATGCTAGGGCTGGCGCTATTCATGACCTACATCGAGTACTACTTTGCTCGGGTGCAGCATGTCGCCAATTTTGTCCAGGTAACGGGCGTCGTAGCGATTCTGGCGTTAGGCGGTGCGGTAGTGAGCGGAGTAGTATCGGGCATACTCTCGGATCGTATCAAGCGGCGCGCTCCGGTGGTATGTGTGGCTACTCTATTCATGAGCCTGGCTACCCTGGCGTTTGTGATTTTCCCAAACACACTTATGGCATGGCTCTGGCCGTTGGGCATCTTCTTCGGGCTGGGATATGGCGCGTATTCAAGCGTGGATTGGGCCTTGTCCATCGATGTGCTGCCCTGCATGGAAAAAGCAGGCAAGGACCTAGGCGTGTGGAATGCCTCGGGAACGCTGCCAGCCATAGCTGCTCCCATACTGGGTAGTGTGATTATCAATATGGCCGCCGGGGCGGGACAGACAGTGATAGGCTACCAACTCGTCTTTGGCATAGCTTCGTTCTTCTTCTTACTCGCCGCTATTGGCATCCTCTTCGTGAGGAAGTAATCCACATAGCAAATGAATGTGTCTGGATAAAGCAACAGGAACTCGGTTGCTTTATCCATCGTTTTTCTTTTAGAAAGGTTGGATAGCATGTGTGAAGCATGTGGGCAGTCACTCTGTCAGAACTGTGGTGGTTGCCATAACGAAAGTTGTGAGAACTATGTTGAACCGCGCCCCGAATGCGAGGTAACAAGTAATCCACCTGAAAAGGGCTCGCAGTCAGAAGAGTTCTAATCCTCTCGTGCAAGAATCGTTAGCCGAGCGAAGCGAGGAATCCGTAGGGGCCAGATTTATCGCGCCCAAAAGGTGGGGCAACACGCCGGAATAAACAACCATCTGCCCCACCTTTGGGCGCGATAAATCTGGCCCCTACGGATTCCGTCTTTCAAGCCGTAAGGTAGCGCGTAAACCACTCACTTGCCAGCTCTGCCACCTTTTCCAACGTACCTTGCTCCTCGAAGAGATGAGATGCCCCAGGAATAATCTCGAGGCGCTTTTCACATCTCAGGAGCGAAAATGCCATGCGGTTCAGCTCGATCACCTGCGTATCCTTCGATCCGACGATAAGCAATGTAGGGGCCTGCACCGCGGGAAGGAATGAACTGGCGAGATCAGGTCTACCACCACGTGAAACGACTGCGCCGACGGCAAGAGGGCGTTCCGCCGCTGCTACCAGCGCGGCTGCGGCACCAGTGCTTGCACCGAAGTAACCGATCTTGAGGTTCTGGGTAGCAGGTTGTAGTGAAAGCCAGTCCGTTGCTGCCACAACGCGCCTGCTGAGCAACTGAATATCGAAACGTAAATGGCCGGTATAGCGGTCCTCTTCCTCCTCACGTGGCGTAAGTAGATCGATCAGGAGCGTCGCTAACCCGGCTCGGTGCAACTGCTGGGCCACAAATTGATTGCGCGGGCTGAACCTGCTGCTCCCGCTCCCATGCACGAATAACACTATACCGCGAGGATTGTCGGGTATATTCAAATTACCCTCAAGCGTGATTCCCTCTTCAACCGGCACTGTGTATGCCTTATTACTCCATCCCTGTATCGTGTCCATAGACCTCTCTCCAACAATGTCTCCTCATTTTCTCTCCTTATGCCTTTGTCTACAACTAATAGCTAGCACGCATAAGATATGGAAAACGTGACGTTCTGCTTGCACAAACAAAGCCCTTTCCCAGATGGGAGAGGGCTTTGTGGGACATTCCTCAACACTGAGGAATGTCCCACCTGTCTCTGTGATGAAATTGTGATACGAGAGTCATTTCCGTGATTTGAATGTGAAAGTCTATGTCTTATAATAAAACACAAGCGTCTAGCCCGGCAAACAATTGCATTGCAATATGTTTTACCACGTATAAGAGGTTTGTGTGGTCATAAACCTGGAAGAAGAGAACTGTGCATTGCTGGGAATGGCAGCAAGATAACCCTGGCAATAAAAAGCTTTGAATCGTAGGAGGAATATGGGAATACAGGACATATCCCGGCCAGATTCTCAGGCATCTGAGCTATCAACAGTATTGCAAGATCTGGCTCGATTAGCACAACGTGCTGGAACTGCGGCAGACAGACAAAGTACAGACATCATTGCCAGTGCTATGCTTGAGCGTCTGCTCGCGCTCTTTGGTGCCCAACATGGTGCTTTATTGCTCGACACACAGCGTAATCTGGAGCCGGGCCAGTATTACTTACCCTCTTCCTTACACGAGAATGATGTGCGCGTGTTAGCTTTGCTTGGCATCGGTGAAGAAGATTCCTATATGCTTATGAATGTCTCACCATCAACTAGTGGGAATGGGCAGCCTGGGCCTGAGTTGCAACGCAGCGTCACCTACCGGTTGCCGGTAGGCCAGTTGATGCTGGAGAACAGGCATTTGCAAACGGGCGAATTAGAGGCTTTACCCGAATTATCATCAAGCGAGAGCGCACATCCCCTGGAAGCATTATTACTCGTGAGCTGGGATGACACGGAAGATAGAGCCTGCAGTGTAGCTATCGAACAGGCGCATATCCTGTTGCCGCGTGTTGCTGATGGTGCAGGAGCGGTCATCGTGAATTTGCTGTTGGCCGAACGAGTGCATGAACTGGAGCATGCTGCCATGCAAGAGGCTCTTGAGGGGATGGAACTCCTCAAAGCTGAAATATTGGGGACCGTCAGCCATGAATTGCGCAGTCCACTGGCCTCGATTAAGGGTTATGCGGCAACGCTCCTGCGTCACGAACGTCGTCTTTCACGAGAGGAGCGGCATCAGTTTTTATTGGCTATCAACGAGGCCAGCGACCGCCTGGAAATCATCATTGAGCGACTACTGGAAATGTCGCAATTAGACACAAAGGCCATTGGGCTTGCATGTTCCCCGGTCGATGTAGCTCGCCTTGCTCAAGAAGCCATAACCGCCGCTGAACAACGAGTAGTAACTCAGCATCCAGACCGTTTTCGCTTTATGCTGCATGTCGAAAAGTTCGATGGTATGCCGGCTTCTGCCGTTCCGTTAATTCTGGCAGACCCACGCCGTTTAAGGGAGGTACTCGATAATTTGCTGGAAAATGCTATCAAATATTCGCCCGACGGTGGGACGATCACGGTTCTCATCTGTCCGGCCGTGCCGGATAAGGTGCCTGGTAGCTTGAGTATCATTAGCAGGGAAGATGCCCATCAATTGAATAATGTGCTACCTCGTATGCTGGAAATCTGTGTGATCGATGCGGGGATCGGCATTCCCACTGAGCATCTTGAGCGCATCTTCGATCGTTTCCATCGCGTCGATATGCGTCTCACACGGGAGGTCAATGGCCTCGGATTGGGTCTGGCTATTAGTAGGCACATTGTCGAGATGCACGGTGGAATGATCTGGGCAGAAAGTCCAGATCAGGGAGGTAGCATTTTCCATGTGTTGCTTCCGTTACAAGAAGTAAGTACATAACTTGCAATATTTACTAGATAAAGAAGGATAATAAACTATGCCTGCCAAAAAAACAACAGTTGTGGCTGCGGATGACGATCCGCAGTTGCTGCGCCTTGTGACGCGCAACCTGCAGTTAGAGGGGTACGATGTGATTGCAGTCAGCGATGGCCAGCAAGCACTGACTCAGATTGAGCAGCAGGTGCCCAACCTCGTGCTGCTTGATGTGATGATGCCCAAAATGGATGGCTTTACTGTCTGCCACCGCGTCCGTGAATTCTCGACTGTTCCAATCATCATTGTAACCGCTCGTGGGCAGGATCAGGACAAAGTTCGGGGACTCGACCTGGGGGCAGATGACTATCTGACCAAGCCGTTTAGTGTAGACGAACTTTTGGCTCGTGTACGTGCGGTGTTGCGACGTACTCAGTTCACGGCGAAAGACAGTTCGCAAGGTCTGCAGGCGACTGCAACCATCGGTGACCTGGAGATTGACTATTCCCAGCACCTGGTAAAAATGGCAGGCCGGGAGATCACGCTCACTCCAACGGAGTACCGTATCCTTGCCTACCTTGCGCAGAATGCGGGACGCGTCTTGACGCAAGATTTGTTGCTTGAGCATGTCTGGGGCGGTGAATACCTTGGCGAGAGCCATATGCTCCAGGTGAACATCAACCGCCTGCGCCGCAAACTGGAAGTCGATCCTACCCATCCTCGCTATATCCTCACCAAAGTTGGTGTTGGCTATTACCTGGCCGCCCTGCCTGGTGTAGTGACGACGTAAAATAGCCGCATGAGAGGCAGTTCCGCCAGGGCCGACCCTGGCGGAACTGCCTCTCATGCGGCTATTATCCCTGCTTACGTTTCCACCTTCTGTACATTACCTCATCGCCTAGGCTCAGGAAACCCCAGGTTGTCAATCCATGTACAATTACCACGGCCAGGAGTGAACGTGGCTCCGGTTGGGCCACATATAGGAGGCTGAAAACCAATCCCGCCAGTCCAACCCCTCCAACACTGCGCCAGTTCCACTTGCCCAGGCGATGATAGAGTGTGTAGACGACCGTGCTTACCAGCCATCCCCATCCGATCCAGCCTGTCCACTGCGTCACAGCTGCCAACACAAAGCCCCGAAAAAATAATTCTTCCACCGGTCCATTAATAACGAGGTAGAAAAAGCCCTGGAACACGTGATCGCTCAATGTAGGCCAGCGGAACCAGGGACCAACAATCCAGGTGCGATATGTTATAGCAAAGGCTGCCAGCGGGATACCGATGACAATGCCAAGCAACAGTTGTTGAGGCCAATTATGTAGTGTCAGCCCTAAAAAAGAGAGTGGAAGGTGAAGAACGGCAATATAAAGAAAAGGGATCGCTCCGAGTGGCAGGATACGCATCAGCATATCCGGCCAGAGCCAGCGCCATGTATCGACAACCGTTGATCGTACAACCTGGGGAGATTTTACTGATGACACTTGTTTACCTCTGCGAGGTAGAAAGATTTCCCGAGAGCGGATAGCTGACATTGATCACACTTACTTTCTATCGTGGGTTGGGTTAAATAATTGTAAAGCATGTATTAAGTAAGTGTAATCAATCAAAGGCTTTTTGTCTAGCTTTGCAACCCCTTTAATCTCGCTAAACCCTCTTCGGCCTTGACGCGTGAAAAGTTGCCCGCGCTCAACACTGTATCGTTCTTTTTTCTCAGTTGCGTATAAAAGGCGATGCCCCGTTGAATAACTGCTTTCTCAGGAGCATCGGTGTTCAGCATCTCGAAAAGTATATCTTCGGCCTTCGCAAACTTGCCGGTATTCTCGTAATATTGGAGCAGCTTCAGTTCCGTCGTTGCCGGTAGTTCATAATCATGTAACTTGTAGAGCAGTCCCTCTAATTCAGGAACGTAGTCCACATCGCTGATGTTGCCATCAAGCAAGAGAACCTCCAGAAACAGATTCAAGGATTTCAAGTAACAGTAATAGCTTTCATCATCGTTGCCTTGCTCCTCGTAGATTTCACCCTCTGCTTTCAACAATGTAGCCAGCAGCCAGCACTTTTCGGTGTTTAATGTTCCCAATGATGTGAGCATCGCCAGCAACGTCTCCTCTGGGACGGAATGAATAAAGCCGGCGCCCATGCCGAGCGTCTGCTTGTATTGTTCATCAATAAAGTTCAGCGCCCCTGAAAAATCCTTTATTTGCTTGTGATAAAGAATCTGGGCAAAGGCTCTGCCAATCTCTTCCGCCAGTCGGAGAATATAATCTCTCTGAGTCATGGAGGTTTCCCTTATGTTTATGCATCAAGCGAGCCGGGCAATTGCCTGGTCAATGCGCCTCAACGTTCGCTCGCGGCCCAGCACCTCCATCATCTGAAAAAGCGGTGGAGTAGCGGTGCGCCCACTGATTGCCACGCGGATTGAGCCAAAAAGTTGTCCCGGTTTCAGGTTAAGCTCTATTGCCAGTTCGCGCATAGGAGCCTCGATCACCGTGTGTTCCCATTCCTCAACCCTGCTCAGCACATTATATGCCTGGAGTAATGCATCATGTGTACTGGCAGCGTCCATGCCTTTCTGAATCAGCAATGGCGTGTCATAAGTCAGATCTTCAGTGTAGAAAAACGAAACTGCGTGCGCAGCTTCACCTAAGGTCTTCAATCGCTCCTGCTCCAGGCTCAGGACGCGAGATGTATATACAGGATCAAGGGGGCGCTGAATGCTATCCGGTAGCCCGCCCTCAATTTCTGGACGCTCCAGGTAAGGGAGTGTGCGCCGTGTCAGTTCATCCAACGGCAACTGCCGGATATATACCCCGTTCATCCAGGTCAGCTTCTCAGGGTCATAGATACCACCTGCGATGCCAATACGATCCAGCGTGAATACTCTGATCAATTCCTCGCGCGTGAAAAGCTCGGTTTTATCATCATACGACCAGCCGAGCAGCGCCAGAAAGTTAAACACTGCCTCCGGCAGGTACCCCTGTTGTTTCAGTTCTGTCCAGGCCGGTGCATTATGGCGCTTGCTGAGTTTTCGTTTATCTTTGCCCAGCACATTCGGCAGGTGGTAAAAGAGCGGGATCTCCCATCCCAGAGCTTTATAAATTTGTACATGGCGTGGGGCGCTGGGAATCCAGTCATCGCCTCTCAGCACGTGCGTTATATCCATTAAATGATCGTCGACAATATGTCCCAGGTGATAGGTCGGCAAACCATCCGATTTGAGGATCACGGTATCATCAAGATCGGAATTCTTGAAAACAATATCTCCATGCAACTCATCATGTACGACTGTCTCACCTTCGAGTGGCATCGCGAAACGCACCACCCATTTCAGCCCGGCGGCTTCATTGGCTGCACGTTCCTCTTCGCTCAGATAGCGGCAGCGCCGATCATAGCGCGGCGGCAATTTCTGAGCCTCCTGCTCTTTGCGCATCTCGGCCAGCCGCTCCGGCGTGCAATAACAGCGATAGGCATGCCCCGATGCAATCAGCTGGTGAGCATACTGCTGGTAGAGTGCCTTGCGCTGCGTCTGATAATATGGACCGTAAGCTCCCCCCTCCACTGGCCCCTCATCGATATCCATGCCGAGCCACTCAAATCCACCTAAGAGAAAATCAACCGATCCTTCTACTGTGCGGGCGATATCTGTATCTTCAATGCGCAAGATAAATGCGCCTCCGGTGTGACGAGCATAAAGCCAGCTGAACAGCGCTGTACGGAATCCGCCAATGTGCTGAAAGCCCGTGGGACTTGGCGCGAAACGCAAGCGCGGTACACGAGCAATAGCACTGGTTTTCTGCTCCTGAGAACGATTATCTGTTTGAGTCATTATTTTGAAAGCTCTCCTCTTCATCTACTTCTGGTATTGCCTTATTTTAACATAGCAGGCTAGTATTCGTGTAGCCCTGACGCCAAGATGCGCGTATGAACTGTTTTTAGGCAAGCTGCGGGGGGCAACTGATTCTCATACTTGAACGTTCACCCTATTCATGGTAAATTGTTTCAAAAATGAACATAAGAAGGAACAGTTTGATATGTCAACACAGTTACAACCTTGTTCCCCGTCCAACCGTACTACTCATTGATGAGCATGGCGTGCAGGTAATGGAGCGGCGCGAAACATACGATGATTTACTACTTCGTTATCAACAGGCTTGACACCGATAGTACTATTCTCTCATAAAGAATTATAGGAAACGATGGAGGGGCGCAATGAATTGCACCTCTAGCGGGGAATAATAAACATGGGAAGAAAGCAACCCAAAGATATACATTTTGAGGAATTCGATGAACATAACCAGCCTACAGAACCGATGGCACAAGTGATCCTGACACCTTTCTCATCCACGACACATGCACCTGGCGGAACAACAATCCCTGTGCCTCAGCCGGACGAGCAGCCTTTTCCACCGCAGCATTCCAATGGCTTTCTCGCGCCAGGCTCATCCGGCCGATCAAAAATATCACCTGCATATCCATTTTTGCCCGCCGCACCTGCGTATAGCCGCCATAATCGCCCTCCTGGAGGAGTATACCCGGTGCAACCTGCTAATATTGAGCAGCCTGGGCAGAAAAGACGCACTAGACCACGACATAGTTCCTTCCCTGCATTAGTGGGACTGCTTTTCGTACTCGTACAATTGTTGCTGCTTGTGCGGGTCATGCTACTGCTTCTGGGACAGCCGAGCAGCATATGGTGGGTAGGGCTGATTTATAGCATCAGCAGTGTGTTTGTGTTACCTTTCCGCCTGCTTCTGCAAAATGTGAACGTCCCGTTGATCGCTGGCACAGAACTCTATAACTACCTGCTCGTCCTCCTCGCCATCCTTCTTTACGGGTTGATTTCGCGCATACTTGTGCGCTTCTTGAAGGCGCTTTTGCACTCACGTTGAGCGTATCTTTCAGCACGAAGCACAAAACAGAAACACCTCTCGCCTATATCTATCTCTGTTATATACTGCTTAATCTTTTCCAAATTCGTCCAGCACATCCAGGCTATTAATAAAGTCCCGGTACGCATCCAGATTATCCTGTTCGGATTCTCTTTCTTTCCCTGGATCAGACTTTGGTGAAATCGGCTCCTCGTTCGTTTCCAGGGCTACCCCTGCACGCTCCAACACGCTCTCCTCGACGAAAATCGGCGTCTTTGCCCGCACGGCCAGTGCGATAGCATCGCTGGGCCGTGAATCAATTTCGACATGCCGACCGTCAACATCAAGAACGATGCGCGCATAAAAGATATCTTCGATCAGATCCGAGATCACGATACTCACAATTTTTGCTCCAAGATCACTGATCACATTCTTGAGCAGGTCATGCGTGAGTGGGCGAGGCGAACTCGTCCCCTGAAGTTCGATAGCAATGGCATATGCTTCGGCATGCGCTATCCAGATAAACAAGTAGCGCTCTTGCTTCGTAGCTTTCAAGATGACCACTCGCTGCGATGTCTGTAAATTTATTCGCACGCTTTCAACTGTCATCTCAATCATCTATCTGACTCCCTCTTTCATCGCTGGGGTTCGTTGAGTCTCCGACGCCTCTATTGTACACCCTTTTGAACATGATGCGCAAATAGATACCATCTAGCTGGTCACTTCCCACACAACAATTCAACCCCTTTTATTCCTATCTCTCTATTAATGAAGTATAGCAAAACATAAGCACTATTCCAAGTCTTTGCGCAGAAAAGGCCATCGTGTTCCCAAAATGAGCATTATTCGTACCTACGAAAATATTTTCTGAAAATTCGTTCAATAAACGCTTGACTTGTGGGAACATGTTTGTTATGATTTGAATAGCCGTTCTACTTTCTCGTAGCAGGGCTAAAGGCAGGCATGTAACTCATGCAGAAAGGCAGGAAGATAGCATATGGCATCAGACCAGACAAGCGATATCCAGAAGCGCATATACGATTTCATCGTCAATTATATACGAAGAGAGGGGATGCCGCCAACCAACCGCGAGATTGGCAGCGCGATGAGCATAGCCAGCACCGGCCATGTCGATTATCACCTCTCTATGCTCGAAAAGAAGGGCTATATCCTTCGCGAGTCAAAGAAGAGTCGTGGCATTAAGCTTTCCCAACAGTCCGGGGGTATTCCTATCATGGGCAGTATCGCCGCAGGCGAGCCCATTGAGGTCCTGACCGAGCAGGGGCTGCGGCTTGATGTAGGCCGGGAACTGGAACAGCAGAGTACCTACGCACTCGTTGTCAAGGGCCGTTCTATGATCGAAGATCATATTTGTGACGGTGACTATGTCGTAATTAAGCCACAGACTACCTGTGAAAACGGTGATATCGTGGTTGCCACCCGCAAGCAGGATAGCGGTCGTGCCACCTTGAAGCGCTTCTTCCAGGAACACGACAAGGTGCGCTTACAGCCCGCTAACTCCGAAATGGACCCCATTTTTGTTCCCCGCACCGAGTGGGATCACGAATGGGTGGTGCAGGGCAAGGTTGTTGCAATTTTCCGCCAGTGCCGCGCCGCGTAATTCCAATGAAGAGAATCAAGCGCATCGATGAAGCAGTCACATTTGCAAATGTAACTGCTTCATCGATGCGCTTGATTCTCTTCTTTTCCCATCCTCTTGGCTGGCAATTGTTTTAGCCCTACAGCATCTTTTGCCCTAATTTTTTGATTTACCTCTTCTAAGCCCGTTTTTGACCGAAAAATGGCTTGTAGTTTCGCCTCATATCTGATATACTCTACTCTAGCCTAAGCTTTTTCAGTGTAATATCCTAATTGGGCCTGAGCAGCGACGTTGCGAGTTATAATAGGTAGAGCAGAAAGGAAACAATATTTATGAAAGCTGCTGCCTTAGCGTTCGTGCTTCTTATTGGTGCAGCAATCGTCCTTGCTTTTGCTAATACTCTCAACTCCTGGGTGCTTGGTGGATTAATTGGCGGGCTTGCGGCATTACTTCTCAGTATTCCCATCTCTCTGGCATTGTTCACCGTCATGGCCCGTCGTCACGATGAACAGCTTGTTGGGCAGGGCCGGGAGCAAGAAGAGGAGATGGTTCTCTATGACGACGATGAGTATGCAGAGGTGTATGAAGCCGATGCCTACGTTCTGCCGTCCGAAGAAGATCAGTATATAGAGCCACGACGACGGTTACCCGAAGTGCGTAATGTACCGGCACCTGCCTATCCCCGTCTACCCGCGGCAGGGCAAAGTCATGCTCAGGTAGCCGCGAACGGCATGTATAATCAACGTTCGCTGAATTACCCTCAAGGCACTCAAAGACCCTCACAGTCCTTGTCGGCTCAAGAAAATGGTACAAGAATGCCTGGGCAGCGTCTCACTCCTACTGGCAGCTTGCCATATATAGGAAATCAGTCAAACTCATTGGCGAAACACCGGACGGCAGCATTACGCGCGGCCCGGCTTGAGGCGGCCCAGGAACTAAATAGTGAGATGGATGACGATATTCCCACTTCCACTTCAATGTCCAGGCGGCTTACCGCCCGTCCTGCTCAGCCCTTGAAAGGTCGTCCAAGTGCTGGAGGAGTACCACGGCCTACCCGTCAACTCTCGCAACAAGAAATCTCTCCCACTCGAACGCGACGTCCCGTCGACGCCAATAGTACGCAGCAGACCAGTCCACGCCGCTATCGGTCTGTAGATGATACTATGAACCGCTATCCTCAGACCGATTCGCTGCGTATGCGCGAAACCGAAACAGATAGGCTTCGCGACGACCTCGAGCAAACCGGTCCACTTCGCAAGAATCCTGAGACAGGTAAGATTACTCGTAATCCTAAAATGGGAGAGCATCTGCGCAACCCGGATACGATTACGGGCAGCCTGAAAAATCCACTCGTTCGTCGTCCCCCTTATATGTACGAGGATGACCCACTGCGCGATGAACTGGCTCAACTCATTGAACGCCCCATCGTGCGCCGCTCTTCACTTAGGGAATCCTTGGAAGAAGAGCAAGAAAACTAATTCCCAACGTACTAAGGAACTGGTCTCTTTTCGTAAAGTATGTTAGTATACGTCAAAAGCATCTGGCTTATGCTTGCGAAGGAGGCTAATTTTTTGTTAACACATCTTACTGATTCGCTGACAACACTTATAACAAATCTTTATGTTACGACCGGCTTAGTTGGTATCCTGCTGGCTATGGCTATCGAAAGTTGTTGTATTCCCCTACCGAGCGAAATTGTGATGCCTCTGGCAGGCATCATGGTTTACAATCATAAAATCCTCTCCGGTCTGAATCCCGTGGTAAGTCTTGTACTGGTAGCTCTGGCCGGTGCCATTGGCTGCCTGATTGGATCGATTGTCGCCTATTGGATAGGCTATCGCGGCGGTCGACCCCTCATGCTCAAATATGGTCGCTATGTACTCATTTCGCAACATGACGCAGATAAGGCAGACCGGTACTTTCAGCGCTGGGGCAGTGCCACCGTCTTCTTCTCACGCTTGCTGCCGGTCGTTCGAACCTACATTTCGCTACCTGCCGGTATAGCAGAAACGCCTTTCGTAAAATTCTGCATCTACACTGTACTGGGTTCATTTCCTTGGTGCCTGATCCTGGCATTTGCAGGCTATGAGTTAGGAAAAGTGGGTGGAAATTTATCCTCGCTCGGAAGTGTTTTCCATGGTTTGGATATAGTTGTTCTTATAGCCGTGGTGGTTCTGGTCGCGCTCTACATATGGAGACATATTCGTAATGATCGCAAGGCGCGTGAAGAGCTTGCGGCCAACGAAGCTCGGGCGGCTGCTCTACAGCAGCAGCAATCCAGCGTACAGTCTTCCAGGATGCAGCAATTTCAGTCGCAGCCCTGGCAACAGCCGCAACAGGTGTCGTCCCAGCAGCAATTCCGGGGCCAACAGCAACAGCCGCAACCTCAAGGGTGGGGGCAGCCGCAGTCGCCACAAGCACCAGAGCCGTCACCGTGGAGACAGGCACCACCTCAATCTCCATCGCAGCCCCAGCAGTGGGAGCAGATGCAGCCGCCAGCACAACAACCGTGGCCACAGCGCAACGGCGACGATAATCCGAATATCCGCCGCTAAATGATCAAATGGATGATGTTGGGGGCGTAATGATGGATATTAACGAATTGATCGGGGGATGAGAAGGCCGATCAATCGGCGCTGGGCGCGATGAATCGGCCCCTACGGTGCCATGGATGGTATCCTATGATTATTTTGTTAATGTCCATTATTGTGCCCCTACGTATATTCATTTTCTACCTCATTACTGCATTATAAGAGGTCTGATATGAATAATCAGAGTATTGAACGCTATGTCCATGCAATTCCGAAAGCCGAACTTCATGTCCATCTTGAGGGTGCCATACAACCAGCCACACTCCTGATTCTAGCCCAGCGCAATGGGGTAGAACTGCCTGCACAGACTGTTGCGGAACTGCAGAATTGGTTCACCTTTCGTGATTTCAACCACTTCATCGATATTTACTTTGACATCTCCAACTGTTTGAGAACAGCCGAGGATTATGAACTGATCGCCTATGAATTTGGTGCAAATATGGCCCGTCAGAACGTGCGCTATGCCGAGGTCACATTTTCACCAAGCACTCACCAATTTGCCCTTGGGGTTCCCTATGATACCTTCTTCAGTGGATTGAACCGAGGACGCGAACGAGCAAGAACCGACTTTGGAGTCGAGATGAGGTGGGTGTTCGATATCGTACGTAACATCGAAGACGAAACCCGCAATCATATGCTGGCCGACTATACCACATCTGTAGCGATTGAGGGGAAGTATGACGGCGTTGTAGCGTTGGGACTTGGCGGGGCAGAGGTGGGTTACCCTCCCGAAAATTTTGTCAGATGGTTTGATAAGGCCCGAGCAGCAGGTTTACACAGCACTCCTCACGCAGGAGAAACTGTTGGCCCAACCAGTGTCTGGGGAGCCTTGAAGACGCTGGGAGCCGAGCGTATAGGACATGGCGTACGGGCTATTGAGGACCCTGCTCTCGTTGCCTATCTCGCTGGGAATCATATTCCTTTAGAGGTATGCCCGACGAGTAACATTAAATTGGGTGTCTATGCCGATTATGCTGACCATCCATTGCCTCGTCTCCATCTCGCAGGGGTACCTGTAACCGTCAATTCTGACGATCCGCCATTATTCAACACCACGCTCAATACCGAATTCGGACTGCTGTTCGATTCTTTCAATTTTGATGTGAATACGGTCAATGAGCTAATACTCAACGCGGTACGCTTTAGCTTTCTGCCTGTCGAAGAGAAACAGTCCATGGAAACAGTTTTTCGGGATGAAATAGAGAGACTTCAGCGGGATGTTTTGTGCCAGAGTTCATAGGTGCTGCTGCTGCTCAACAGGGCTCCTGCTGCTTGAATACGAGCTACGTCGGCAGTGGTGCGGATGAAGCCGCCAGCAATAAAGGGGCCGGGAAGCAATTGACGAAGAGTAGGGGCCATCTCAGGGAAAATGATGCCTGGAAGAACCTCTACGATATCAGGAGCAGCACGAGCAATCGTGCGTACCCCGGTTTCTAATGCGGAATCATCCAGTAAGAGCAGGCGCTGTATTGTAATCAATCCCTCCGCTTTTCCTGCCGAGACCAGTTGCGAGCGGCTGGTGATAATGGCATCAACGCCGATATCATGTAAATACTGGATACCTATGCGGTCTTTTCCTACACCGCTCACGAGATCAACATGTACCACTAACCTTTTCCCACGCTCACGTGCCTGAGCAACAAACGGAGCCAATAGAAACGCATCCCCTTTCAATATAAACAACAGAAGGGCGTCGGAATCAAGCGCCACTTGAATATCCTCGTTCGATTTTATCGCTGCTGCCACAGAAAAGAGATGGGCTAAGCGCAGAAACTCTTGTTTTGTCATGTGACCTGCATCAACCTATTGAGAAACCTGGATGTTACCTGGTAAGGTAGAATTGCTTATTGTACTTAAGGGCTTATGCCCTTGACAAAAAGCTGTGTACTAGGTACTATTATTATAAGCTAACTCTACGAAGTTGTATAGTTGCTGAGGTTTCTGCTTTCCGTTAAATCCTACTGGTCTGTAACAAACTTATTCTTACACAATGATGTGATCCGTCAACGTGGACCGTTTGGACAATTGTATATGTGCCCTGGGACAGTGAGATGAAAAGTCCTGAGCCAACCTTTTGATAGGGCTTAGGGCTTTGTTGTTTTTTACTGCTACAGTGAGGTACAGCATGCTAATACGGTCCAGCGCGTCGCTCCTCAGTCTTTTAGATAACTGCAAGACGATTCCAGTTATCGAAAACCGCGTGCAATTTACACAGGTTTTTGATTCTCCACATATTCGTGCTATTCTGTTGCGGCATTGTAATCTGTTCGAGCTTTCGAGCTTGTTGGAACATGCGCATGAGCGTGGGCTATCCTTCTATGTGAATATCGATCATATGGATGGTATTCATTCAGACTCCGCCGGTCTACGCTACCTGGTCGATCAGTTTCATATAGCCGGTGTAGTTTCGAACCATCCAAAACTTTTAGCACTGGCGAAGGGTTTTGGGCTGGAGACGATACAGCGTATTTTTGCGGTCGATTCAACCGGTTTGGAAGTAGCGCTGGAGACAGTCGATAGATCTACTACCGATCTGCTGGATATTTCTCCGGCGCTGGTCATTCCTTATGCTATCCCAGGGTTAGCGGTACCCTTGCCGCTGCGTTTCATAGGCTCTGGCTTAATTCAGACATCGCAACAGATACAAAGAATACTTCACGCTGATGCAGCAGGTGTGGCTGTTACTCGAAAGGAACTCTGGCGAGAACCGGTGGTAGGGATAGGTAGATAAAAATTCTTCTCGCGGCTCGTAATGCGGTCCCAGCACAGTAACAAGGCCTACTGTGCCAGATCATATAGTGTATAGGGTACTTCGGCATCCCCGTCAAATGGTTAATGGGAACCGCAGCTACCCTACTAGCAGAAAGAGGGCTATTTATGGCAAAGTATGTGCTTGCCCTGGATCAGGGCACAACCAGTTCGCGTGCAATTGTCTTCAATCATGATGGGGCAATTGTCAGCGTAGCGCAGCAGGAATTTCCCCAGATTTACCCGGCACCAGGCTTAGTTGAGCATGATCCAGAGGCCATCTGGTCAAGCCAGCTCGCAGTCGCCCATGAAGTGCTGCAGAAGGCGGGAGCCTCAGCCTCCGATGTGGTAGCCATTGGCATCACCAATCAGCGTGAGACGGCGATTGTCTGGGAAAAGTCCACCGGAAAACCCGTTTTCAATGCCATCGTCTGGCAGAGCCGCCTCACCGTTCCTATTTGTGACGCGTTGAAGGCCAAGGGGTTCGACAAGGAAATTCGGGAGCGCACCGGGTTGGTGACAGACGCGTATTTCTCAGGCACGAAGGTGAAATGGATTCTCGACAATGTCGCCGGTGCGCGTGAGAAGGCAGATCGCGGAGAGCTGCTCTTCGGCAACGTCGATACCTTCCTCATGTGGCGTCTCTCGAAAGGGCGTGTGCATGCCACTGACCCCTCCAACGCCTCGCGTACTCTCCTCTATAACATCTACAAGGGCGAATGGGACGACGTCATCCTCAATGAACTGGGCGTTCCACGCTCAATGTTGCCGGCGGTGGAGGCATCCAGCGGAGTGTTTGGAGAGACCGATCCCGAGTTCTTCGGTGGGGCTATTAAGATGGCCGGCGATGCGGGAGACCAGCAGGCTGCTACCTTTGGGCAGGCATGTTACGAAGTCGGTATGTCGAAGAACACCTATGGCACGGGCAACTTTATGCTCATGAACACAGGTACTCAAGGGGTACCTTCACAGAATGGCCTGCTTACCACTCTTGGCTGGCGAGTAGGTA
>WNFT01004302.1_pt1 | contig 19547 bp, 18 predicted proteins | sample 5400191 | NCBI WGS metagenome assembly WNFT01 (sample SAMN13153359, study PRJNA577476) | soil metagenome | isolation source: 80 cm saprolite under Madrone tree | place: USA:California | collected 2016-06-14 | reverse complement strand
TTTGCACGTCGCCGCCGCGGCCCTGATGAAAGGCAAGGACAACCCGGGCTGCGTGGCGGAGGCGAAGCTCGCGCTCGCCGCCAATCCCGCGAGCACCGATGCCAGATTGCTGGCGGAAGCGTGCCAGGCGCCCGCCCTGCAGACCTCTTCGCTCGCGCCCGCTCCGGGCCGGCCGGTCCGCGCCTCATCGGCCGCCTCCTCCTCCCGGCCGCGTCCCTATGACGAAGCGGAGGCGCGCAGGTTGCTGAACGAAGGCAACCAGAAGCTCCTGGCGCAGGACCCGTCCGGCGCGGTCGCGCTGTTCCAAAAGGCGTTGACGCTGAAACCAGGCAACCCGACCCTGGGTGGGCTATACCGGAGCATGGGCATCGCCTTCACGCGGCAGGGAAACATCGAGGAGGGAGCGCACTATTACCGCCTGTATCTTCCGCTCTGCTCCAACCCTGCTGAAAAATCGCAGCTGCAGAAAGTGCTCGACGATTATGATGCGCGCCGCCGCTGAAATGTGGGAAGGAGTCACACTGTGATCTCTGTAGACGATCTATCCACGCGCCCTGTAGATTCGCGGCCAAAGGGGCACACGGTGGACATCCGCACACTCGTCGTCGACGACGACCAGGACTCCTGCAATCTGATCGAGCGCATCCTCAAGAACGAGGGGTATCGGGTGGGCACGCTCACCGATCCGCGCAAGGTCGAGGACGAGCTGCGGAAGAACGACGTGCACCTGGCCATCGTCGATCTGAAGATGCCCGAGCTCTCCGGCCTGGACGTGGCGCAGATCATCAAGCGCTACGACTCGGACTGCTCGGTAATCCTCATGACCGGATACGCCACGCTCGACTCCGCCGTGGGCGCGCTGCGCTACGGCGTGGTGGACTATCTGAAAAAGCCGGTGCGCGAGGACGAGCTGGTCGGCGCGGTGAACCGCGCGCTGGCGGCGAAGGGACTCTCGCTCCTCCCCGAGGAGGAGCTGCACCGGAACATCGGCACCGCGATCCGCGATCTGCGCAAGAAGCGGGCGCTCACCTTGAAGCAGCTGGCGAAGCGGACCGGCCTCTCGGTCTCCCTGCTCTCGCAGATCGAGCGGGCGGAGAGCAGCGCGAGCGTCACCTCGCTGTACAAGATCGCGCACGCCCTGAAGATCCGGCTGCCGGAGCTGTTCGCGCGGGTCTGACCCATGGTGTTGGCGCTGCTCCTCGCGGCGCTGCCGCCGCTCCAGCTCCCTTCGCATTCCCAGCGGCTGGACAACGGCCTGGTGGTGATCGTCTCGCCCGATCGTTCCGTTCCCGGCGTCGCCGTCGATCTCCGCTACACGGTGGGCAGCAAGGACGAGGAGCCGGGGAGGACCGGCTTCGCGCACCTGTTCGAGCACTTGATGTTCATGGGCGCCCGGTACGTCCCTTATCCAAAATTCGACACGCTGATGGAGGCGGCGGGCGGCACCAACAACGCCAGCACCGACAACGACGAGACGAACTACCACGAGAGCGGGCCCTCGAATCTGCTGGAGACGTTCCTCTGGATGGAAGGGGACCGGCTGGCCACGCTCGGCAAGGAGATGACGCAGGAGAAGCTGGAGACGCAGCGCAAGATCGTGCTCAACGAGCGGCGGCAGAGCTACGAGAACCGCCCCTACGGCCTGGCCCAGCTGGCGCTGGAAGAGCACCTGTTTCCGGAAGGGCATCCGTATCACTGGCCGGTGATCGGGTCGGCCAAGGACATCGAAGCGGCGCAGCTCGGCGACGTGACCCGGTTCTTCGACGCCTGGTACACGCCGGCGAACACCGTCCTGGCCATCGCGGGCGACGTCGAGCCGGCCCGCGCCTTCGAGCTGGCGCGCAAGTACCTCGGGTTCATTCCCGGGCGGCCGCCGCCGAAGCGAAAGCAGCCACCTCCGCCGCGCCTGACGCGCGAGGACCGCTTCACCATGACCGACAACGTGGAGCTGCCGCGGCTCTTCGCTGCCTGGGTGACGCCTCCCCGGAATCGTCCGGGAGACGCGGACGCGGCGCTGCTCGGGGCGATCCTCGGGCGGGGGAAGGCGTCGCGGTTGTACGAGCGCCTCGTGCACCACGAGCAGATCGCCGCTGAGGTGGCCGCGGACCAGGACAGCCGCGACCTAGCCAGCGTGTTCCTGATCGACGCGATGGCGCGGCCGGGTCATGCGCCCGCCGAGCTGCTGCGCGCCGCGGACGAGGAGCTGAAGCGCATCGCGGAGCAAGGGCCGACGCAGGCCGAGCTGGATTCGGCGCGGATCCGGATCTACGCGGACACGGCGCGCTCGCTGGAGGACCTGGAGCAGCGCGCCGCGCGGCTGACGCGGTATCAGGTCGACTGGGCGACGCCGGACGCGCTGCGGAAGGATCTGGGACGGTACGAAGCGGCGACGCGGGATTCGGTGCGCGCCCTGGCCCGCCAGCTGGTCGCGTCGGGGCGCGTGGTGATCGAGGTCGTTCCGGAGGGAGGCGGCAAGTGAGACGCGCGCTCCTGACCGCGGCCCTGCTCGCCCTGGCTTGCGCTTCCCGGCCGCAAGCGGAGCCGGCGCCCGCGGCTGGGGCGCAGGACGTGCTCCCGGGAGAGCGCGAAGCGCTGGCGCGAGAGCCCGCGCTGGGGCCCATTCCACCGTTCGAGGGGCCGGTTCCGCGCATCGAGGTCCTGCCGAACGGGCTTCCGCTGTACATCGTGGAGCGGCCCGGCGCGGGGATCGAGGCGATCCAGCTCTGGATCCGCGGCGGCGCCACGGCGGATCCGGAGGCGTCGCCGGGGCTCGCTTCGCTGACCGCGGAGCTGATGGAAGCGGGCGCGGCGGGGAAGACGCAGACGGAGATTGCGGCCGCGGCAGATGCCATCGGGATGTCCCTGGGCGTCAACGCCTTGCAGGACGCGGTGGTGGTGTCCGGCTCGGCGATGACGGTCAGCCTGGCCCCGATGACGGCGTTGCTCGCGGACGTGGCGCTCCGGCCCGATCTCCTGGAGACCGAATGGGAGAAAGTTCGCGCCCAGCGGGAAGCGATGCTGCTCGCGGAGCGCGCCGAGCCGGCGGTGGCGGCGTTGCGCGCCTTCCGCGCGGCCGTCTTCGCGGGCACCGCGCTCGGCCGCCCCATCGAGGGCACGCTCGCGGCGGTGAAGCGGACCAACCTGGCGGACGTTCGCGCGACGTACGCGTCGTTCGGTCCGGGCAACGCGGCGCTCGTCGCCGTGGGCGGCGCAGACCCGGCGAAGGTGGTGGCGGCGCTGCGGTCCGCGTTCGGGACCTGGCAGGGAGGCAAGGCGCGCGCGGCGGCCCGACTGGCGGAACCGCCCGGCGTCCGTCCCCGTCTGGTGTTCGTGGATTACCCCGGAAAGCCGCAGTCCGTCCTGGTGGTCGGACAGCCCGCCGTGCCGCGGTCGTCACCGGACCATCTCGCGCTCGAGGTGCTGAACGCGGTCGTCGGCGGCTCCTTCACCAGCCGGCTGAACCAGAACCTGCGCGAGCAGCACGGGTACAGCTATGGCGCTTCCAGCCGCTTCGAGTGGACGCTGGGCCGGAGCCCGTTCTCGGCCCGCTCCTCGGTGAAGACCGACGTCACCGGTCCCGCTCTCACCGAGCTGCTCTCGGAGCTCCGCCGTGCCGCCGACGAGCCGCTCCAGCACGCGGAGCTGGACAAGGGCCGCGCCCTGCTCGCCTACCGCCTGGTGGACACGCTCTCTCACGCCTCGCAGCTCGCGGCCGCCGTGGCGCAGATCTGGCTCTACTCGCTCCCGGTGGACGAGTACCGCACCTACGTCCCTCGCCTGCAGTCCTTGTCGGTCGACTCGATCCAGGCCGCCGCCCGCCGCGCCCTGCAACCGGCCCGCATGACCATCGCGGTGGCCGGCGACAAGGCCCGCGTCCTCCCCCAACTCGCCCCTCTCTCGCTGGGACCCCCCGAGCTCCGCGACCCCGCCGGCGACCGCCTCCCTTGAAGCTACTTCAGGACGATGAGGACGTCGCCTTCGCTGACCGGCTGGGATTCCTTGCAGCGGATCTCCGCCACCTTGCCGTCCTCGGGCGCCTCGACCGGCATCTCCATCTTCATGCTCTCGAGGATGACCAGCACGTCGCCGGTCTTCACCTGGTCGCCGATCTTCGTCTCGATCTTCCAGACGGTGCCGGTGATGTGCGCGGGAACCTCGGCCATGTCAGATCCTCTCCAGGAAATGCGTGTCCAGCTCGCCGCGCGCGAACGCCTCGCTGGCGAGCACTTTACGGTGCGTGGGGATGTTCGTCTTCACGCCCTCGACGACGAATCGCTCCAGCGCGCCGCGCATGCGGGACAGGGCCTGACCCCGCGTCTCGCCGTAGGCGATGATCTTCGCCAGCAGTGAGTCGTAGTACGGCGTCACGCTGTCGCCCGCGCGATACCCGGCGTCGATGCGGATCCCTTCGTGGAAGGCGCCGTCCGCCGGAACCGGCGTGTCGAATCGCGTGACCGGGCCCGGCGAGGGAAAGAACTTCACCGGGTCCTCGGCGTTGATCCGGCACTCGATCGCGTACCCGCGCGGGCGCACGTCCTCCTGGCCGATGGGCAGCTTCTCCCCCGCGGCGATGCGCAGCTGGAGCTGGACCAGATCGAGCCCCGTGGTCGCCTCGGTGACCGGGTGCTCGACCTGCAGCCGCGCGTTGAGCTCGATGAAGTAGACCTCGTCGCCGACGAGCAGGAACTCGCAGGTCCCCGCGTTGCCGTACCCCACCGCGCGCGCCGCCCGCAGCCCGGCGTCCAGCAGCTTGCGCAACACGTGATGTCGAGGCTCCGGCAGCTCGAAGGCCGGAGGCGGCGCCTCCTCGATCACCTTCTGGTGGCGCCGCTGGATGGAGCACTCTCGCGCCCCGATCGCCAGCGTGAGGTGCCCGTCGCCGAGGATCTGCACTTCGACGTGGCGCGGGGTTTCGAAGTACCGCTCGAGGTACACCGCGCCCTTTCCGAACGAGGCTCGCGCCCGATCCGAGCAAGCCCGCAGCGCCTTGAACAGCTCGGCCTCGTCCCGCGCCACCTGCATCCCGATGCCGCCCCCTCCGGCCGCAGCCTTGACCAGCAGCGGGTATCCGAGCGAAGCGGCCGCCGCCTTCGCGCCAACTTCCTCGCCGACATGTCCCTCGGACCCCGGCACCACCGGGACGCCGGCGCCCCGCATCACCGCCCGCGCCTGGGCCTTGTCCTTGATCGCCCGCATCGCGCCGGGAGGCGGGCCGACGAAGACCAGGCCGCTGTCCGCGCAGGCCTGGGCGAAATCCGCCTGCTCGGAGAGAAAGCCGTAGCCGGGATGGATCGCCTGCGCGCCGGTCAGCTTGGCGGCCGCGATCACCTTGCCGCCGTCGAGGTAGCTCTCGCGGGGCGGCGCCGCGCCCAGCCGCACGGCTTCGTCGCACGCGCGCACGTGCAGCGCGTTCGCGTCCGCGTCGGAGTACACCGCGACGGCCTTGACTCCGAGCGAGCGAGCGGCCCGGGCCACCCGGCAAGCGATCTCGCCGCGGTTGGCGATGAGGATCTTTTCGAACACGCCGTCAAGCCCTCCGTGAAGGTCGCGCAGTGTACTCCAGAAAAACCGTCCGGCGCTGCGTTGACCGCGCTCTCGTCGCGGGCATAGTCTCCGGCTTCACCGAGGGACGAGCGCATGGCGAATGCGAGACACCAGCGCAGAAGAACGCGACGGACCCAGGCTCTCGTGGTCGATCTCTCCTCCGTGCGCGCGCAGCGGCGCCGCGAGCAAGCGGAGTCGCGGGTGCGCGACGCGATGGAGGAGAACCGCGCGGCCCTGTCGCGGCTGTTCTCCACCGGCCTGATCTTCACCCAGAAGGGCGCGCGCGCGGGACGCGATCTGCTGCTCGCGCACCAGGCGCTGCTCCGCACGGCCGATCTGTTCGCGCGGCTGGTCGAGCCCAGCGCCCGCGACGACGCGGCGCTCAAGCATCGGGCGGAAGAGGTCTTCGCCCACCTCGACGCGCAGCTGGCCCGGACGCTGCAGCTGACGGTGCGGACCGGCGAGTTCTTGTCGGGGCGCGGCCGGGATTAGTCCGGCTCTCAGTAAGGCTTGTCGTCACCAGTGAGGTTGAACGGTGACGGCTCCGGGCTCTCGCCGTTGATGGTCACCCCGCCGGCGTGAGAACTTGCAAACAGCGGCATGAATCCGGCCGGGAAGTCGAGGGTCGGCTTGGTCAGCGCGTCGAGAGCGGCCGACTGCTCGGGAGCAAGCCTGGCGTCGAGAGCCTTCAGATTGTCCTCGAGGTGCGCCAACGTGCGCGCGCCGATGATCGTCGACGCCACGCCCGGCCGGCCCTGGACCCAGGCCAGCGCCACCCGCGCGACGGTGGTGTCGAGCTGCCTGGCGATGCGCTGGAGCTCGTCGATGACGGCGAACGCATTTTCACTCAGGGAGGCCGCCACCCAGCCGCGGTCCGGCGCCACCTGCTTCGCGTTCTGGCGGGTGTACTTGCCGCTGAGGACGCCGCCCTTGAGCGGCGACCACGGAGTGACGCCGAGCCCCAGCTCCAGCGCCATCGGGATGAGCTCCCCTTCCACGGTGCGCTCGAGCAGCGAATACTCGACCTGCAGTCCGATGAACGGCGCCCAGCCGCGGAACTGCGCGATCATCTGCGCCTGGGTCGCCTTCCACGCCGGCGTATCGGAGACGCCGAGGTAGCGCACCTTGCCCGCGCTCGCCAGATCGTCGAGCGCGGCCATGGTCTCCTCGATGGGCGTGTTCTTGTCCCAGTTGTGCAGCCAGTACAGGTCGACGTAGTCGGTCTGCAGCCGGCGCAGCGATTGCTCGAGGGCACCGACGATCGACTTGCGGTTCGAGCCGCCCCCGTTGGGATCCCCGGGGTACATGTTGGCGCTGAACTTGGTGGCGATGACCAGACGGTCGCGCTTGTTCTTGTTCCGCCCGATGTGGTCTCCGATGATCTTCTCGGAGTGTCCCTTCGTGTAGACGTTGGCGGTGTCGATGAAGTTGCCGCCCAGCTCGATGAACCGATCGAGGATGGCCTCGGACTCCTTGACGGTCGTTCCCCAGCCGAGATCCTCGCCGAAGGTCATGGCGCCAAGACAGAACGGGCTGACGCGCAGGCCCGAGCGGCCCAGCGTCACATAGTGGTTGAGGGGCATGTCGTCTCCGTGATGGTCTTGCCTTCAGACGATCTTCTTCGGACGAGGATTCGGCGCGCTCCCACCGCTCCTTGCGCACCGCTCAGGAATGATTACGACAAGCGCCATGGACGACGATCGCGTCGAGTACTCGTGCGCCCATTGCGGCGCCACCAACCGCATCCCGCGCAGCCGCTTGCGCGACGACCCGCGCTGCGGCCGGTGCAAACAGAGCGTCTTCCCCGATCAGCCCGTCGCGGCCACCGACGCGACCTGGAAGCGCGAAGTCGAGGACTGCCCCATCCCGGTGCTGGTCGATTTCTGGGCGCCGTGGTGCGGCCCCTGCCGCGCCGTCGCGCCGGTGCTCGAGCAAGCCGCGAAGGAGCGGAAGGGCAAGTTGAAGATCGTGAAGGTCAACGTCGACGAGAACCCGCGCATCGCCGCACTCCACCAGGTGCAATCGATCCCCACCCTGCTCCTGCAGCGTGGACCCCTCTTTCTCGGCCGCGTCGCCGGCGCGTTGCCCAAGCCCGAGCTGGACCTGTTCATCGACCGCTACGTCTGAGCGACGCGCCTCGCGGCCCGCCAGATCCCAAACCAGACGACACCCTTACTGCACCTTCGGGCCGGGCAGGAGCGCGCAGAGCTTCTGGCCGTTTGGCGCGGGCGCGCAGCCGCAGTGGTTGAACCCGCAGTCCACCGTCCCGGCGCGGCACTCCATCGAGCACATCAGATCTTTCGGCATCGTGCCGGCGTGATCGACGCTGACGCAGCGATTCGGATGGCACTGGGCGACGGGCGCGCAGTCTTCGTCCTTGTCGCAGGCGTCCGTCGAAAAGACCGGCGCCTCCACCGCCGAACCCGAGGGCGGCGTACCGCCCGTGTCCGAAGGATGGGCTGGGGGCGATGCACACCCGAGGAGGAGGCTGGTTGCGACGACAACGCCCGAAAACAGTCTGGTGACGCCCATCGGTCCCTCGCGCCACCGATTCTATACACCCGGACTCATCGGCGGCGCAGCAGCTTGAGCCGGCGCCTTCGCCGCCGGTTACTCCCCATGTCGCAAGAAGGTCGGGATCTCCAACTCGTCCTCCGATGCTCCGGTCAGCTGCCGCAGCTCGTCCCAGGAGAGCTTCCGCACCGGCTTCTGCGGCGGCGGCGGCGGTGCGGGCGTCACGCGCGCTCCCCCGGCGGCCTGGCCTGGCGCGGGCGTGGCGGCCCGGCGGATCTCCGGCGTCCGCTGCGCCGCCCCACGAGGCGCGGCGGCTTCCGCGGCCTGCTGGGGCATGGCCAGGGAGCCCTGCGCGGGTCCTCGGACTGCCCGCGTCGCATCGACGCGCTCGATCCGCCTCGCGTCCCGCGAGGTGAAGCCGGTGGCGATGACGGTGATCTTCAGCGCGTCCCCCATGTCGTCGTCGATCACGCTCCCGAAGATGATGTTCGCGTCCTCGTGCGCCGCTTCCTGGATCAGCGAGCAGGCCTGGTTCACTTCCAGCAGCGTCATGTTCGCGCCGCCGGTGATGTTGATCAAGATTCCGGTCGCGCCGTCGATCTGCACGTCCTCCAGCAGCGGGCTCTCCACCGCCATCTTCGCGGCCACCACGGCGCGCGTCTCTCCCTTGGCGGTGCCGGTGCCCATCAGCGCCACGCCCATGTTGCTCATGATCGTGCGCACGTCGGCGAAGTCGACGTTGATCAGCCCCGGGATGGTGATCAGGTCGGAGATGCCCTGCACGGCGTTGAGCAGCACCTCGTCCGCCTTCTTGAAGGTATCGAGCAGGGTAGTCCGCTCGTCCGCCACCGCCAGCAGCCGCTGGTTGGGGATGGTGATCAGCGTGTCCACCGCGTTCTTCAGCTCGGCGATGCCGTGGTCCGCCTGCTTCAGGCGGCGCTTGCCCTCGAACATGAACGGCTTGGTCACCACGCCCACCGTGAGCGCGCCGACGCTGCGGGCCAGGTCCGCGATGATCGGCGCCCCGCCCGTCCCCGTCCCGCCGCCCATCCCGGCGGTGACGAAGACCATGTCCGCGCCTTCCAGCGCGGCGAGCAGCTTCTCCCGGTCCTCCAGCGCCGCCTGCCGGCCGATCTCAGGGTTGGCGCCCGCGCCCAGGCCCTTGGTCACCATCGCCCCGAGCTGGATCTTGGTCGAGGCGCGGTTGTGCTGCAGCGCCTGGCAGTCGGTGTTGGCGGCGATGAAATCCACGCCGGTGAGCCCGGCCAGGATCATCGTGTTCAGCGCGTTCCCGCCCCCGCCTCCGACGCCGATCACCTTGATGCGCGCGCCGAGCTCTGTCATTTCGTCCATGAATCCTCCGGTGCTCAAAACAGCTCCTTGAACCAGCTCAGGAACCTCTGCCGAATCGAATCGCCGTCCCCGGCGCCGAGATAGGCGCGGTTCTCCTTGCCCTGCCTGGCTCCGTAGAGCAGCAGGCCGACGGCGGTGGCGAACTGCGGGCTCTTCACCACGTCGGTGAGGCCGCCGATCCCGCGGGGCAGCCCGCGCCGCACCGGGAGGCCCAGCACTTCCTCGGCCAGCTCCGGCATCCCGTGCAGGTTGGTGGTCCCGCCGGTCAGCACCAGCCCGCTGGCCAGCAAGTCCTCCTGGCCCGCCTTCTGGATCTCGCGCTGCACCAGCTGGAAGAGCTCCTCGACGCGCGGCTCGATGATCTCGCAGAGGATGCGGCGGTTGAGCACCCGCGGGGCGCGCCCGCCCACGCTGGGCACCTCGATGGTGTCGTCCTTGTCCAGGCTGGCGCTCTGGGCGCTGCCGAACTTGACCTTGATCTTCTCCGCCTCCTGCATCGGCGTGCGCAGTCCCACCGCGATGTCGTTGGTGAGGTGGTTGCCGCCCAGCGGGATGACGCTGGTGTGCTGGATGGCGCCGCCGGAGAAGATGGCCAGATCGGTGGTCCCTCCGCCGATGTCCACCAGCGCGACCCCCAGCTCCTTCTCCTCCTCCGCCAGCACCGCTTCCGCGGAGGCGAGGGGCTCGAGCACGATGTCCGCGACGTTCAGCCCGGTGCGGCCGCAGCACTTGACGATGTTCTGCGCGCTGGAGACCGCGGCGGTGACGATGTGGACCTTCGCCTCCAGCCGCACTCCGCTCATGCCCAGGGGCTCGCGGATGCCGTCCTGCTCGTCGATGATGTATTCCTGCGGCAGCACGTGGAGGATTTCGCGGTCCTGGGGGATGTTGATGGCCCGCGCCGCGTCGAGCACGCGCTCCAGGTCGCCCGCCTTCACTTCCTTGTCCTTCACCGCCACCACGCCCTGCGAGTTGAAGCCGCGGATGTGCCCGCCGGCGATCCCGGCGTAGACGGCGCTGATCTCCACGCCGGCCATCAGCTCGGCTTCCTCGACGGCCTTGTGGATGGAGGAGACGGTGGCCTCGATGTTGATCACCACTCCCTTGCGCAGGCCTCGCGAGGGATGGGTACCGATGCCGATGACGTCGACCCCTTCCGGGGTGACCTCGCCGACGATGCAGCAGATCTTCGTGGTCCCGATGTCCAGCCCGACGACGATTTCGCCCTTCTTCTGCGCCATGGTCGGCTACCTCTTGTCGGCCAGGGTGGCGGCGGCCTGATCGGGGCGCGCCGGGTTGTCCAGATCGATGCGCGAAGCGCGCTCTCCGCGGCGGGCCAGCGCCGCGCGGATCTGGGCCAGCCGCTGCAGCTTCAAGGACACGTCGGTGGAACCGAGGCGGACTTCCTGCACCGCGGTCCCATCGTGCGCGAACACCGTGAACCCGCCGCCCTCGTCGAGGCGGACCTCGGAGAGGGAGGCGATGGAGAACCCGGAGGCCTGCCAGGTGTCGATCAGGTGCAGCGCGCCGAACAGCCGCAGCTGCTGCTCCGGCGCGCGCTCGGCCCAAGCCTCGCGCGACACGCCGGTCAGGATCGGCAGGTCGAGCCCGTCGTCGGGCGCGGCGCGCTTGAAGAGCCGACCCTCCTCGTCCAGCACGTACAGGCCGCCGAGTTGCACCAGCGCGGCAGGCCGGTGCTCGACGACGCTTGCGAGGATCGTGCCCGGCAGGCGGCGCTCCAGCGCCGCCGACGCCACCCAGGGATGCCCCTCCATGGCTCGCGCCGCGCGATCCAGGTCCAGCCGGAATAGGTTCTCGCCCAGCCCCAGACCGCCGCGCTGGATCAGCTCCGCCTCGCGCGCATGGGCGAGGCCGCTGAAGCGGATCTCCCGGAGCGCGAAGGCGCTGGAAGCGGTGGCCCAGCAATAGGCTTCCCAGGCGCCCAGGCTGAGCGCGGCGCTGACGGCCGCCGCCGCCAGCGTGCGCAGCGCCGCGTCCGCGACGGACCGCCAGGCGGCGCGATCGCGCTCCATCGCCGCGCGGCGCACCTGCGCCATCTCCAGCGCCTTGAACGTCACGCTTCCACCCGCAGGCAGGACTTGTTGGGGTCGGGCAGCTCGAAAGCCTGGGCGCCGACGAGGACGGGACGGAACTGGTGCGGCCGCAGCTCCGGCGGGAGCTCCGGATCGAAGTCGCCGACGAGCCGCACCTCGGGCTGGAGCTGGACGCCGGTCTTCTCCAGCACCGTGCGCCGGGCGAGGGCGATCAACGCCACCACGTCCGCCGCCTTCGCTCCGCCCAGGTTGACGATGAAGTTGGCGTGGCGGTCGCTGATCTGCGCTCCGCCCTCCATCCGGCCCTTGAGACCGACGTGCTCGATCAGCCGGCCGGCGAAATCGCCCGGCGGGTTCACGAACACCGAGCCGGAGTTGGGCTGGCTGAGCGGCTGGGTCGACCGGCGGCGATCGACGTCCGCCTTGGCCACCCGCTGCTGCTCGAGCAGCTCGCCTTCGGAGCCCCGCCGCACCTGGCAGCGCGCCCGCGTCACCACCGTCCCCCGCGGCAGCTCGCAATGCCGGTACCCGAGCCGCAGATCCTTGGCATCGATCCAGCGCAGGCCCTCCGGCGCGGCCACCTCGACCGAGAGCAGGTGATCTGCCATGCACCCGGCGGGAGTTCCGGCGTTCATCGCCACCAGCCCGCCCACCGTCCCGGGAATTCCCGCCGCCCAGGCCACGCCCACCCCGCGCTGTTCCTTCGCCAGCGAGAGGAAGCGCGCGATGGGCGCGCCGGCGCCCAGGATGAGCACGACGTGGTCTCCCGCCTCCTCCACCTCCTCCCGCCGGAAAGGACGCCCAGGACCTCCACCAGCGCTTCGGGATCGCGCGGCTTGACCCAGAGCTTCGCCTCGCCGCCGACCCGCACGCTGGTCCGCGGCGCCAGCGGCGCGTGCTCGAGCACCTCACCGCGCGCGGCGCGGCGGAGATCAGCCAGCAGCGCGCTCACTTGAGCAGCTCCAGCAGCTCTTCGCCGGTGTGCGTGATGTCGCCGGCGCCCAAGGTGATCACCAGGTCGCCTTGGACGGACTTCTCGCGCAGCTTCCGCGCCAGCTCCCCGCGCTCCACGAAGGTGGCGTCGCGGTGCCCGCAAGCCTTGACCGCTTCGAGCAGCCGCGCTCCCGAGATGCCCGCGATGGGATCCTCGCCCGCCGCGTACACGTCGGTCACCAATAAAGCGTCGGCGTCGTTGAAGGCGGTGGCGAACTCGCCGAAGAGGTCGCGCGTGCGCGAGAACCGATGCGGCTGGAAGGCGCAGACGATGCGCCGGTGCGGGAAGCTGGCCCGGGCGCCGGCGAGGGTGGCCCGGATCTCCGCCGGATGGTGCCCGTAGTCGTCCACCACCGTGATGCCGTTCACCTCGCCTCGCACCGTGAACCGCCGCTGGACGCCCGCGAACTCCCGGAGCGCCTCCACCGTCACCTTGAACGGGATCCCCAGCTCCTGCGCCACCGCGCAGCAGGCCAGCGCGTTGAGGACGTTGTGCGCGCCCACCATCCGCAGCGTCACCTCGCCCAGGACGTTGCCCTTGTGCGAGACCGTGAAGCGCGACTGGAACGGACCGAGCTTGACGTCGTCCGCGCGCCACTCCGCCTGCGGCGACACTCCGTAGGTCGTGTGCCGCTTGCCGATGCGCGGGATCAGGTGCTGCACCACCGGGTGGTCCACGCAGAGCACCGCCAGGCCGTAGAACGGGACCCGGTCGGCGAAGTCCACGAACGCCTGGTGCAGCGCCTCCAGCGTGCCGTAGTAGTCGAGGTGCTCGGGATCGACGTTGGTGATGACGGCGATGGCCGGCGAGAGGCGCAGGAAGGAGCCGTCGCTCTCGTCGGCCTCCACCACCATCAGCTGGCCCTTGCCCAGCTTGGCGTTGGATCCGAGCGCGTTCAGCTTCCCTCCCACCACCGCGGTGGGGTCGAGGCCCGCGTGGGCGACCACCGTCGCGATCAGCGAGGTGGTGGTGGTCTTCCCGTGGGAGCCGGCGATGGCCACGCCTTCCTTCAGGCGCATCAGCTCGGCCAGCATCTCGGCCCGGGGGATCACCGGGATGCCGCGGTCCTTGGCCGCGATCACCTCCGGGTTGTTCTTCTTCACCGCGCTGGAAGTGACCACCACGTCCACGTCGGGGGCGACGTTCTCCGCGCGGTGGCCGGCGCTGACGATTCCGCCCAGGGAAGCGAGCCGGCGGGTGATCTCGCTCTCCTTGAGGTCCGATCCGCTCACGCGGTAGCCGAGGTTCAGCAGGAGCTCGGCGATGCCGCTCATGCCGATTCCCCCGATCCCGACGAAATGGACCTTGACCTTCTTGTTGCGGAACACTGTGGCCCTCTCCAGGTCACGTACTACGAGTGTACGCGATTCGATCTACGATAATCAATAGCTGAGCTTCGGTGGATTCTACTGACGTGCCGGCGGCAGGTGCCTCCCTTCCCTCACCAATCGTTCACGGCAAAGCGAAACGCACACGTCGGCGATCTCCCGCGCCGCCTCCGGCCGCCCCAGGACGCCGCTCGCCCGCGACATGCGGGCCAGGCGGTTGCGGTCCGATTGCAGCGCCCGGATCTCGGTCGCAAGCTTCTGCGCCGTCAGGTCTTTTTCCGGCAGCAGCAGCGCCGCCCCGGCCTCGACCAGGCTGCGGGCGTTGACCGTCTGGTGATCGTCGGCGGCGAAGGGAAACGGCACCAGGATCGCCGGCTTCTTGCACACGGTCAGCTCGGCGATGGTGGTGGCGCCCGCCCGGCAGATCAGGAGATCCGCCCCCGCGTAGGCGCGTGGCATGTCGTCGATGAACGCCACCGCCTGCGCCCGCAGGCCGGTAGGCTGGAGCCTCTGGTACCGGTCGGCGATCTCCGGCTGATCCTTGACCCCGGTCTGGTGCAGGACCTCCAGCTTGGCGCCGATGTCCGGGGCGAGCAGCTCCAGCGCTTCGGCGACGCGCAGGTTCAAGGCGTGCGCGCCCTGCGACCCGCCGGTGACGAAGAGGCTGAGGCGGTCGCTGGGGGCCTTGGAGTGCAGGTAGTTGTCGAGGAAGGCGCGGCGGATGGGGTTGCCGAGCAGGTGCGTCTTGCGGGCGGGGAACACGCGCTCCGCCTGGGGGAAGGCGATGAAGATCGCGTCGACGAATCGCCCCAGCGTCCGGTTGGTGAACCCCGGAAGAGCGTTCTGCTCCTGGATGGCGGTGGGTTTCCGCATCAGCCACGCGGCGATCAAGACCGGCCCGCTGGAATATCCGCCCACTCCGATCACCACGTCCGGATCGAATCGGCGGAGGATCTGGACCGACTGCCAGAACGCGTGCGGGAGCCGCACGAGGCCGCGCACCAGGCCGGCGATCCCCATGCGCTTCAACGGGCCCACGTCGATGATCTTCAGCGGATAGCCTGCCTTGGGCACCTCGCGCGCCTCGATCCCCCGCGCCGACCCGACGAAGAGCACGTCGTTGCGCGGATGGCGCGTCTTCACCTCCTCGCCCAGCGCCAGGCCGGGGAAGAGATGGCCGCCCGTACCGCCGCCGGCGACGAGGAGCCTCATCGCTGGGCTCCCGCGCTGCGGCGCAAGAAGCCTCCGGCGCCGCCGCTGACGGAGAGGATCATCCCGGCCGCGATGCAGGAGGCGATCACGGAGGACATCCCGTACGACACGAAGGGGAGCGCCATGCCCTTGGTGGGCAAGAGCGCCAGGGCCATCCCCGCGTTGACCAGGGCTTCGACGGCCAGAAGCAGCGTGAGGCCGAGCGCGAGCCAGCAGCCGAACGCATCCGGCGCGGCGTGCGCGGCCTTGATCCCGCGCCAGACGAGCAGCGCGAAGAGCAGCAGCACGGAGGCGACGCCGGCGAATCCCAGCTCCTCGCCGACGATGCTGAGGATGAAGTCGGTGTGGGCGGCGGGGAGGAAGAAGAGCTTCTGGTGGCTCTCGCCCAACCCCACCCCGAAGGCGCCGCCGGCTCCGAATCCGAGCAGGGACTCCACGGTCTGGTACCCGTGGCCGCGCGGGTCCTTCCAGGGATCGAGGAAGGTCAGCACCCGCTGGATGCGGTAGGGCGACTTCCAGACGAGGACGGCGGCGACGGGAGCGGCCGCGGCGACCACCGCAAGCAGGTACGACAGCGGAGCGCCGGCGACGAAGAGCAGCGCGAAGGTGACGGCGGCGAGCAGCACCGCGGTGCCGAAGTCCGGCTCCAGCATGAAGAGGACGCCGAACACCGCCAGCATGAAGACGTGCGGCAGGAACCCGACCGAGAAGAGGCGCATGCGCTCCTGCTTCCGGGCCAGCGACCGGGCCAGCCAGAGCACCAGCGCGATCTTCGCCAGCTCGCTGGGCTGGAAGGTGACGGCACCGATCCGGATCCAGCGCCGCGCGCCCCCGGCCGAATGGCCGATGCCGGGCAGGTGCAGGAGCAGCAAGAGCGCGAGCGAGATGAAGAGCAGCGGCAGCGCCAGCGCTTCCAGCCGGCGGGGGCCCAGCTTGAGGACGACCACCAGCGCGGCCACCCCGATCAGCGCCCCGATCGCCTGCCGGCGGAAGAACCAGTTCGCGTCGCCCAGGCGCGCGCCGGCGTAGACGGCGCTGGCGCTGTACACCATCACCACTCCGAACATGGTGAGGACCAGCACCACGCCGAGCAGCACGGGATCGTAGCGCAGCCCGGGCCGGAGCTGCTCCGACCGCTGGCGTAAGATACGGGCTCCGGCGACGGCGGAGGCGCTCATGCGAGCCCCCGCACCAGGGCCTTGAACTGCTCGCCGCGGTCTTCGAAGTTGCGGAACTGATCGTAGGAGGCGCAGGCCGGGGAGAGCAGGACGACATCGCCGCCGCGGGCGCGCTTGCGGGCCCGGGACACGGCGGTGGCCAGCACCGAACAGGGCTCGATCTCCGCCACGCCGGACAGCTGGGAGGCGATCGCGGGAGCGTCCTCGCCGATGGTGAGGATGGTCTTCACCCGGCCCCGCATCAGCTCGCGCAGCGGCGCGTAGGGGGCGCCCTTGCCGCGCCCGCCCATGATGATGTGGACGTTGCCCTCGAACGCGCTGAGCGACTTCTCCACGCTGTCCACGTTGGTGGCCTTGGAGTCGTTGATCCATTCGACCCCATCGAGGACGCGCACCGGTTCGAGACGATGAGCCAACCCCGGATACGTATCGAGCCCCCGCTGGAGCGCTTCCAGCTTCACTCCGAGATGGCGCGCCAGCAGGCAGGCGGCGAACGCGTTCTCCCGGTTGTGCGTCCCCCGCAAGGTGGCGACGCGCAGCTCGAGCGGAGTCCCTTCGATCCGCAGCGGCTCGCGCGGATCGAAGGTCAGGCGCCGCACGCCGGGATTGGTCTTCATCGCCCGCACCCGCGCGTCGCCCTCGTTGATGGCCGCGCTGTCGCCGGGCCGCTGGTTCTCGAAGATGCGCTGCTTCGCCGCGGCGTACGCCTCGAGCGAAGGATAGCGGTCGAGGTGGTCCGGCGTGACGTTCAGCACCGTGGCCGAGGCGCAGCGCAGCGAGACGATCGACTCGAGCTGGTAGCTGGACAGCTCGCAGACGGTGGCGTCGAGGCGTTCTCCGCCCATCACCCGGTTGCTGAGCGCATTGCCGAGATTTCCGCCGGTGAAGACGCGCAGCCCGGAGGTGGCGAGCAGGTGGCCGCAGAGCGCCGTGGTGGTGCTCTTCCCGTTGGTGCCGGTGACGCCGAGGATCGGCTCCTCGATGAAGCGCGAGGCCAGCTCCACCTCGCCGATCACCTCCAGCTTGCGCGCCCGGGCTTCCGCGAAGATCGGCAAACCCGGGGGGACACCGGGGCTCACGACCACCAGGTCGATGCCGCCGAGCGACCCGGGCACCACCCGGCGGAGCTCTCCCTCGAACTGCACGTCGTCGTCGTCCGCCGCCACGACCTGCGCCCCGCGCGAGCGCAGGAGCCGCGCCGCCGCCGCGCCGCTCTTTCCCAGGCCCACCACCAGGGCATGTCGTCCGGCCAGGTTCATCGCAGCTTGAGCGAGGCCAGCGCCGTCAGCGCCAGGATGATGGAGACGATCCAGAACCGGACGATGATCTTCGGCTCCGCCCAGCCCTTCAGCTCGAAGTGGTGGTGGATGGGGGCCATGCGGAAGATGCGGCGGCCCGTCCGCTTGAACCAGAAGACCTGCACCATCACCGAGACGATCTCGGCGAAGAAGACGCCGTGGATGATGGCGCTGTCCACCTCGTTCTTGGTGAGCACGGCGAGGGCACCGAGGCCGCCGCCGAGCGCCAGCGCGCCGACGTCGCCCATGAAGACGGTGGCCGGATAGGTGTTGAACCAGAGGAAGCTGATCCCCGCTCCGGCCATCGCCGCGCAGAACACGGCCAGCTCGGCCGCGCCGGGGATGTGCGGGATGAGGAGGTAGTCGGCGATGTTCAGCCCGCGGATGGTCGCCCCCGCCAGATACGCCAGCAGCATGAAGGTGATGGCGCTGACGATGGCGGGGCCGATGGCGAGCCCGTCCAGGCCGTCGGTGAGGTTGACCGCGTTGGAGGTGCCCACGATGACGATGAAAGCGAACGGGAGGTAGATCCACCAGGGCAGGGCCGGGTTGAACGCCTTCACCTTGACGAACGGGATGGCCAGGCGGGTGTCGAGCAGCAGGGTCTGCGTCTTCCAGTCGATGCAGAACACCGCGATGACGGCGAGGAAGATCACCGTCTGCCAGAGGAGCTTCTTGCGCCCGGCGAGGCCCTTGGAGTTCCGCTTGCTGAACTTGAGCCAATCGTCGGCGAACCCGATGGCCCCGAAGCCCAGCGTGATCATCAGCGCGGCCCAGACCATGCGGTTGGTCAGGTCGGCGAAGAGCAACGTGCCCACCAGCATGGCCCAGAGGATCAGCCCGCCGCCCATGGAAGGCGTGCCGGTCTTCTTCTGGTGTCCCTCCGGCGTGTCCTCCCGGACGTTGCTCGCGCCCTGCTGCAGCTTGCGCAGCGCCTCGATGTAGGTGGGCCCGAGGAAGAGGCCGATCATCAGCGAGGTCAGGCCCGCCATCAGCATGCGGAACGACGGGTAGCGGAGCACGTTGAAGAGCGGGAACCGATCCGCGTACTGGAAGAGGAGGTTGTAGAGCATCAGGGCACCCCCGCCAGTGGGTCGCTGATGCGCTCCATCTTCATCCCGCGGGAGCCCTTCACCAGCACCACGTCCTCGGGCCGCACCCGCGACTGGACGAGCCGCACGGCTTCCGCCGGATCCTCGGTGTACTCGATGCTCTTTGCCGGCAACCCGGCCTCCTGCGCCCCTTCTCCCAGCGCCTGCGCGCGCTTTCCGAAACAGACCAGCAAGGAAAGCCCCGCGCCCGCCGCGAATCGTCCCACGTCGCGGTGCAGATCCAGCTCGGTCGGTCCGAGCTCGAGCATGTCTCCCAGCACCGCGATGGCCTTGCCCTTGCCCTTGATCAGGTGTGTGACCGTGAGCAGCGCGGCCTTGGTGCTGCTGGGATTGGCGTTGTAGCAGTCGTCGATCAAGAGCGCGCCGTCCGGCATCCGCACCGGCCGCATGCGCCGGCCCGGCGTGGTGGCGTTGGCCAGGCCCCGCAGGACGATCTCGGGATCGAATCCGAGGGCGACGCCCACGGCCGCGGCACCCGCCGCGTTGTGGCCGTTGTGCGTGCCGATGAGCTTCAGCTCCACCAGCCGGGTCGCCCCGCCGAATTCGAGCTCGACGCGCAAGCCCGGCCCGCCATGGTGCGCCGAGATCAGGCGGACGTCGCTGCCCTGCGCCGCTCCGAACGTCACGATCCTGCGCCGCGAGAGCCGGGCCTGCGCCAGCACCCGCGCGTCGTCGGCGTTGGCCACCGCGACGCCGGAGTCGCGCAAGGCGTGGAACAGCTCTCCCTTCGAGTGCGCCACCCCGTCGATGGAGCCGACGCCCTCGAGATGCACCGGGCCGACGTTGGTGACGATCGCCACGTCCGGGTCCGCCCACTCCGTCAGCCGGGCGATCTCACCCAGGTGGTTCATCCCGCACTCGACGACGGCGTACCGGTGCTCTTCTTCCAGGCGCAGGAGCGTCAAAGGGACGCCGACCTCGTTGTTCAGGTTGCCCTCGGTCTTCAGCGTCGGCCCCTTC
>WNFT01001880.1_pt1 | contig 19549 bp, 14 predicted proteins | sample 5400191 | NCBI WGS metagenome assembly WNFT01 (sample SAMN13153359, study PRJNA577476) | soil metagenome | isolation source: 80 cm saprolite under Madrone tree | place: USA:California | collected 2016-06-14 | reverse complement strand
CGAAGCCGGTCGCTACCGCTCGCGGTTCTGTAACGAATGGTGGACTCCCACTTTTAATTGCACCCGGTCTCTTATGGTTCGGGGCGCGCGGCGCGTATGACGTAAACAGGCGCGGTTGATACGTCGATGGTCAGGCTTTGCTGATTTGCAGAGATTGAGGCAATGGTTTCTCCAGTGTGCTTTATCAGGTCAGAAGCGCCTGCACCGAGAAGAACGTTAATGCGGTGAGCAGTGCGAAAAGTTGTCCACGCTGCAATTCGACGGTCGGCTTCCCTGGCGAAAACCAGCACGTAATCCTCGTTACTGCCGACGGCGAGGCGCTTCTCGAATCGGTAGCCGCTGAGAAAGCTATTCAGAGTCTTCGCAGCCAGGTAAGCAGGCTTTGGTTGATAGACTTGATCGCGATTCGGCAGATACGCGTTTCGAACCAAACCAAAGTGATGCTCGGGCTCTACGGGATCCGGGCCATCGTCACGCCAGTCGTACCAGATTGAAATCGGGATTCCGTTCGCAATATTTGTGAGCAGCTCGCGCGCGAGCATAGCGCCTTGGTTCGCTTCGTTCATTCGTCGCCACGCTGAAGAGAAACCCCATTCGCCGGAGATGACAGGGATCACCCGGTCGCTACCGTTCGCGGTACTGACAGGCATCCCGTCGCTAACGCTCTTGGTACTGACACGGAAGCCGGCGCCGGCCCCCAGACCGGCGCCACGGCTGCCGTACCGATCGATCAGTTGACGGAGCCGGCAATACTCGTTCGCGGCGCCTTCGGGATCCGTTTGGCGATAAGGATGAACCGACACGGCTGACCAGTAATCGAGCAAGCCGGCTTTGAAGCAGGCTTCGAGGAAGTTGAAATCGATTCCCGACGTTGCCGGACCGATTAACTTTTCGTTTGGGACATTCGCGCGAAAGGCACGGCCTACCGTCAATGCGAGTGCAACGTACTCGTCCACATTTGGCTGCGGCGGCCAGAACATCGGGACGTTCGGTTCGTTGTACGTCTCCCAAATCACGCCCCTACCAGCGAAGTGTTTCGCAGCGGCGACGGCCCAGCGTGCGAACGCCTGTCGCGCGTCTTCGGTTCGTGGCGGCTTGCCATAGAGCGCATTGCCGTAATCGAGAATCAAGAGCGCACGTAACTTGAATTGTTCGAGCGACTGCATCAAATGATCGTAAGCAGAAAAATCATATCGGCCACGCTCTCGCTCAGTCGCATCCCAAACAAAATCCATTCGCACCCAGCGAAAGCCGGCGTCCGCGATCATTTTCATTTCGCCGGGTTGAGGGTCAGTGAAATGAATGTTCACTCCGAGACCCTGGTCGAGCGTTTCTGAATTAGCAGTTGAGAACCAGGCCTGTGGACAATTGGTGAAGGTACGGTCAGCGGAGAGCGAGAGCGAAAGGAAAACAGAGAGGAACGACAGGACAAGCCGGAGCTTCATAACGATCACGGGCCTTGCTCGAAATCCCAGAGCGCCAGCCGTGAGAAAACGCCCTCGATCGCGACTGTCGCCGCGTATCCAGGAGCGGGAAAGAGATCCTGCAAGCGCCAGCGCGAAGTCTCCTTCGGATCGAGACGGCTGTCCAAAAGCGCGGCCGGGGCGCCGGGCGCGACTGAAACATCGAACTCGTCGAGCGAACACGACAAGCCTTCACCGCGGGCCTTGATGTAGGCTTCCTTGCGGGTCCAGCAATTGAAGAACGCCTGCGCCTTGAACGCTGGAGTAACCGCGGCGAATGCTTCAACCTCGGCGGGTGAAAAGAAGTGTTTGACGACGTCGTCAGTCACAAAGTTAGGCCGCATGAACTCAATGTCGACGCCCACTTCACGATCGCGCGCGATGGCAATTAGCGCCAGTCGATGCGAATGTGAAAGATTGAAACGAATTCCCTGTGAAGACTTGCTGTCAGCCAGGAAAGGCTTACCGTAGTCGCCCACGTCGAGCTGCAATCGACCGGGCTTCGCGTTTAGGTAACGAGCCAGAGTCAGTCTCAGGGACGCCCGCGCCACACAGAACCTGCGGCGATCGGATTCAAAACGAAAACGATCGGCGCGCATTCGATCATCGAGCGAGAGCGCTTCGTCAAAGCTCCAGGACCATGGCGCATCCAGGCTCACACGCCAGATGTGAAGGTCTTTCAGAGAGAGGTCAGGCGATACAGGTCCACGCTGCCACGATTGCCGTTCCGCTCCCGCAGCGCGAGCAGGTAGCTGAGCTTTCGGCGCTAACATTGGGCTTGATGCCTGCATATCTCGTTTCGTTATCCTCGTAGCAGCCGGTGAAAAACTCGTCGGGGAAATCGGATTTCTCCGTGAGGCTCCGTGTTCTCCGTGTCTCCGTGTTGAAATTGCTAGGAAAAAAAGCACCACGGAGGCACGGAGACCACGGAGAGGTACAAAGACTAATTTTTCCGCCAGACTCCTCCCGCAGGGTGAGGGAGTTGCCTCAGCTAGCGACTGCCAAACGTGGCCAGACGCGCTGCGAAATGTTTTGGGAAAGGAGGCGCGCTCCGGCAAGCAGTTCTTCCGCGCACGACGCCGGCGCCACCGAACCAAGAAATTGCAACACGCGAAAAGCAAAGACTGGGCGATCGAATTTCTCGGCGTGCCAGCGCAGTGCGTATTGGTCCCATTTCATACCCTCGAACTCTTCGATCGCGGTAGCGAGCGTGCGGCTGTCGGGCTGATCAAAGAACACGCCCGTCTTTCCTTCCTCCACGGTTTCAATCGCGCCGCCGCCACGATAGGCAATCACCGGCCGGCCGGCGGCGTTAGCTTCGAGCGGCGCCATCCCGAAATCCTCTTCACCCGGAAACAGCAAGGCTCGGCAGCGCGCGGCATAATAATTAACGATCGCGTCAGGCTGGCGTCCGAGAAATTCGATGCGGTCGTCGGCGAGTTTCTCCAGCCGTGCGCGATCGGGGCCATCGCCGACAACAATCAATCGCCGGTTCATTCGCTTGCAGGCTTCGATCGCCAGGTCGATTCGCTTGTAGGGCATCAAGCGCGACAACACGAGGTAGTAATCATCGATATCGTTTGACATGTGAAAACGACTCACGTCGATTGGCGGCGGAATGACGAAAGCTTCGCGGCCGTAGATTGCCTTGATGCGATGCGCGACGACACGCGAGTTGGCGATGTAGTAATTTGGCTGCTGCGCAGCACGCAGATCCCACTTGCGCAGGCCCCACAGAAAGAACGGCAACGCCGTGCGCGCCATTTTGCCGAAGCCTTCGCGGGCGACGTAATCGTCATAGCGCCAAATCCAACGCATCGGCGTGTGGCAATAACAAACGTGAATGGCATTGCGCCGGCGATGCACGCCTTTGGCGTATCCGGAACTGCTGCTGAAGATCAGGTCGTACGCTGAAAGGTCGAAGTGTTCTACGGCGAAAGGATAAAGCATGAAGTAGTGACGAAAGCGGCGATCCATGGCGGGCAGTCTTTGCATCGGCGACGTGCGAATATCGGCAGCACGCAAACGCTTCGGCAAACTATGGGGCAGAGCGACGGTAGTATAAATAGGCGCCGACGGAAACGAATCGTGCATGGCTTCAGCCACGCGTTCGGCTCCGCCCATCTGAACAAAGTAATCGTGTACGAGTGCGATCCTGGACAAGCTGTCTGACCTCAAGAGATGTTCATCGTTGTGATGTTCATCTAAAGAAAGTCAGAAAGGACGCGAGATTTCAATCTGCACTCAATTTGACTTCAAGGACGACGGCGTTTTTATGCTGCGGCGTTTTGCCGCTTTCGATAAAGAGATGAAGTATCGATAACGTCACTCTTCAGATAAAACTTTTGGACTTCGGTCATGTATCGATTAATGCTGAAACGCGACGTGACGCGTTGCCTTCCGTGCTCGACCAGCTGCGCTCGCAGGGCAGGCTGGCCGACAAGTTTTAGAATTGCCGCAGCCAGTGCATTTTCATCTCGCAGTGGAACCAACCATCCATCTTTGCCGTGTTCGATAATCTCGGGAGTTCCGCCAGTGCTCGTAGCCAGGACTGCGGCGCCGCAAGCCATGGCTTCCAGGACCACCAGGCAACAGGCCTCCACTGATGAATTTACGACCAGTAAGTCGAGCGCCTGCATAATAGCCGCGACATCATCGCGAGCGCCGAGCGCTCGCACGCGATTTGAAATGTCAAGCATGGCAGCGGTTCGTTCAAGAAGCTCTAAGTATTCGTGCTCCTGATTGAAAGCCGGCGCTCCTACTATCAGCAAGGTCGCGTTTGGGAATTTGCTCAGGACACGGGGGAACGCGCGGAGCAGCTCCAACTGGCCCTTACTCGGAGTCAATCTTCCGATGATTCCAATGACCGGCTCGCCTTCACCTAATTGCAATTCATCGCGAATCCTCTGTTTCGCCGCTTTATCCGGATGAAAACTTTCCAGATCGATTCCGTTCGGAATGACGGTTACTCGGCTCTGCAAAGGCAGGAAAGAACCGGCAAACCGATCGGCGCTCGCTTGGGCGACGGCGATCATTCGCGTCCGTCTTGAAAGAAAGGCAACGGCGCGGATCAGTGGATTGAAGGGGTGACGCGGAAGCAGATCGTGAATGTGCCAGATTACTTGCTTTCGCAGACCCAGGGTCGCCACAGTCACCACCAAGCCGGCGCGAACGCTGTTCGCATGAATCAGATCAGGATCGATGCTGACAACTTTCTGCCTGAGGTCGAGGATCACGCACGCGAACGATTTGAGGTAGCGCACGAGATGATCGGCGCGCCAGGTAAACCGCGCTTTTAGAACAGCTACTGTTTTTGTCGGCACTCCCAACTCCGCGACCATTTTCCGGAGCGGTCCTGGCTCAGGACAAATTAGGACAGGATCAAAGCTGGTCCGATCGAGTCGGGCCAGAATCGTCAATAGCAAACGTTCGGCCCCGCCAACTTGCCCAGTGTGGTTATAGAAAAGAATCTTCAAAATCCGGCGCCCTTCAAATCTCGATGATTTCGCGGCCGGCTTCGCGCCGGGTTCGCGTAGTCTCAGCGCTGATCCAACCGATCAGTAACCAGGCGATTGGAGCCACCGAGTAAATGGTGAAAGTCAATCCGAAAACGCTATTCAAAACCAGAGGCAGCATCAGCGACGCTGCGATGCGTTTGATGTCCGCGTTTCGTGTGCCATCTCGCGCTCGCCGCGCCATCGATAACGAAAGCCAGGTCGCGCGTGAAAGGATCCATACAAAGAGCAAGGCCCCGGGAATTCCGCAGGCGATCGCCATAACCAGGATGGAATTATCGATCGGCAGCAATTCATCAGTTCGGGCGAACCGCGCTTCACCCAACGAACCAGCCCCAAGGCCCGCGCCCATTGGCCGCGACGGAATAACTTGCGTAATTAATTGGGCCCAGGTCTCAAAACGAACTTGCAGGCTGTCTTCTTCCGCCGGTTTCAAGGTTCCGCGCTGCGCATGAGACAAAAGCGTACTGACTGTTTGCTTTTCGTCTTTGCTCCACACCTCGTCTTCTGTTGGCGCCTTGACGAACGCAGCAACCAGCACAACCGGCAATAGCATAATCGCCAAGCGACCGATCGCACTGCTTAGACTACGCGCGCCAAGCAGAACTAATGTTGCGACGCCCAGCATCAATCCAAAGATCGCGGTGCGTTGGCCACTCAGCAAGATGGCTCCAGTTGACGCCAAGCCGCAGACCAGCCAACCGATCCGATTCGCAATTCTCTTTGCGGCCGCAGCAAAACCGAAAGCCACGATCGCGCCAATCTCCAGATAGCGCCCCCATTCTTCGGCGCTGCTGAACGTAGCGAGCGCGCGCCGGACATGACCGACGGCGATCGAAGAATAGAGATCAGTGTTATCAATCCAGTATTGTTCGAAAGCAGGATAACCGATCAGCATCTGATAAACGCCGTACAGTGAGGCCACAATACCGACGAAGACAATTAAGTTCAGCGCCAACCGAATAAATCTTTCGTTGGCGGCCTGGCCAAAATAAAACCAGGCCAGCGGAACCAGCATGAACAACGCACCCGAAAGTCCCACTACCAGGCCGCCCTGAAGCGGATTGAAGACTTCCAGAATGCACAAGAGACCGAGCAGCGACACCAGTCCCGCGAGGGGCGTCGCGCGAAAGATATTCAGTCGTTCCTTTCGCATCAGTACGGCCATCGTCAGCACTGTTACCACGGGTGTCAGGAGATGAATGGGATCCTGCGTGGTGTAATCGACCATCAGGTACTGCGCGCGTCGGAGCAGACCGCGAAACGGTTCGAACAACATCATCGCTACCAGTGTGCCTTCGAGACTGACCAACAGCGGCAGCGTCATCAACCACAACAGGGCAGTCAGCATCCAGGCGCGCAGAGTCTGTCCGCCGGCGCTGATGGCCCACACAGTGAAAAGGCTGGCGGCTTGAATCGGCGCCAGCCACAAGAGGATTAGCTTTCGCGGTCTTAATCGATGTTGCTGGTAAATTGTTGCGCTCAAGTCAAGTATCCTAAATGACCAAGGGAAAAACTCCCGCTCCCTTTGGGAGAGGGCCGGGGTAAGGGGGTAGCTGCGACAGTGTGAAAGAAAAGGTGTTGTTCTTTCTTGTTTCGCTCTTGCCTTCACCCTAAACCCTCTCCCAGCGGGAGAGGGAACTTTTCGGTCACCTCCGAATCAGCTTTCGATGCCGCGCGCACTCGCCCAGCGCAAAGTCGCGAGCGCTCGCAAGCGCGCAATTGGAATATCGTGACGCTGTGGCCGCAAGTATCGCCAGAAACCAAGCTGTCGGCGCTGAATCAATCCCACCAGCGCCGCGAACAGCATCACGCTGTAACCGATCAGGGACGCTATGGCCGCCCCTTTTATGCCCATCCGCGGAATCAGAATCAGCAAGGCAGGCGCGGTTACTGCTGCTGATAGGAAACGCGCAATCGTGCTCAAACCCGGATAACCAAAGCCCTGCAAGCCGCTGATTACAATCGCGCCCGCGCTCCATACGGCTGCGGCGATCAGCAGCCATCGAAACGCGCCTGTCGCAGGCACAAAGCTGTCGCCGAAGAGCACTCTGAGAATCAATGGGGCCGCTACCCAGAGAGGAATCAGGACGAGCAAGTTGGTATAAACGGTCAGTCGCAGCGTCCGGCTGAGGAGCGATTCAGCCTGCTCGCCGACGCGCGAGCGCGCGACTTCCGGCATCAGGGCGTCTGCCAACGCATCCGAGACGTAAGTGGTCACTTCGGAAAGACGAACCGCAACGACGTACAAACCGATCGCGGCGCTTGAGGCCATTCCGCCCAGCATCAATTGATCCAGACGCAAGGTGGTAAAGTCGGCCACGCACCCGGGATAATCACGCAGACCGTAGTGCATCGAATTCTTGAATTCTGTCCAACTCGGTTCCCAGCGCGGACGAAGTTGGCGCCAGACAGCAAACGTCGCGAGCAGAGCCGAGGCCGTTTGGGCGCAAATCAAAATGTAGGTGGCCGAGCTCACCGTCAAGCTCCCTGAGGACCACAGAATCGCAAAACCAAATCCCTGAACGATGAACGAAAGAAGTCTGGCCATGCCAGCCCAACCAAAACGACGCGTGCCTTCCAACAATCCACGCATCAGTTTAAGAAATAACGCTGCTGGAATATTGACTTGATAGATGCGCAACAAAGTCTTTACTTGCGCGCTGCGTTCACCAACAAGATGAGGCACGATTACATCCGCCAGCGCGATACTGATTGCGCCAACAATCACGGTATAAATAACAGCGTTCGAGAAGAGCCGTGAGCAGCGCTCAGGTTCTTTTGCCATCCAGTAGCGATGAGCATTAGGCAATCCCAATTCTGCGAGCATGGCAATCACCAGCGGCCACATCGCAATTACCAGGAGATCGCCACGGCCTGCCGGACCGAGGGCGCGAGCTCCTATCAAACTCGTGACGACAGTGCATAGTAAAATCGTGCAGTCGATCACGAGAATCAGTTTTGCGCTACGAATGATCACTTTCCCTCAACTCCATAGTCTAAGGTTAAGCCGTTTACCTCTACCAAGCCGCGGGAAGGAATCTGGCTGGCTTGTGATTGGCTGCAAACCGATGAAGCATCATTAGTTCATTGATTAGCTCGCGCCGCGCGCGAGCACGATCGCGGGTATAGTGCGCAGCAGAATCGATGCGTCGAGTCCCAGCGACCAGTGATCGATGTATTCGAGGTCGAGTTGCATCCACTGTTCAAAAGAGAGGTTGCTGCGTCCCGATACCTGCCAGAGACAGGTTAACCCAGGCTTCACGCTGAAACGTCTCTTCTGCCAAGCCTCTTCCATGCGCAACGCGTCGCGCACCGAAAGTGGGCGTGGACCGACGATACTCATATCGCCCATCAGCACGTTGAAAAGCTGCGGCAGTTCGTCGATGCTGGTCTTGCGCAACCATCGTCCCACGCGCGTAATTCGCGGATCGTTCCGGATCTTGAAAATGGGGCCGGTCTTTTCGTTCAGGTGTTCGATGTCTTTCATCCGCGCTTCAGCGTCCACGCTCATCGTGCGGAACTTGATCATGCGAAAACGGCGCTTGCTAAGTCCGACGCGTTCCTGAATGAAGAACACTGGACCGCTCGAGTCGAGCTTGATCGCAATCGCTACCAGCGCGAAGAGGGGCGCGGAAATTGTTAAGAACACCGACGCAACTGCGAGATCCATCAACCGTTTTGCTTCGGTGCGCCAGCTAAACGGCGGCGCGCTGCGCAAAGAGACGATGGGCACCCCGTCAAAGTCCAGTGGATGCAAGCTTGCAAGTTTCTGCGGAAAGAAGTCAGACAGAAGATGTGTGGTGATTCCCTGTTCTTCCAACAACGCGACGGCCGACTCGATTTGGGTATACTGCGATTTTATCGGCAAAGCGATCGCTACTTCGTCAATTACTTCGTTGGCTAAGATTCGCGGCAGGTCTTCGATCGTGCCTAGGCACGGTGCCCCGGCTAGTTCGACGCTCGCAAAACTTGGATCGCTATCGACATAACCCAGCAACTTGTAGCCGAGATCCTGGCGGTGCTTCACTTGCGCGGCAAACCTCCGGCCGCGCGGGCCTCCGCCGACAATCATGAGCGCTTTCACATTGTGTCCATGCGCGCGCAAGCGGCGGAGATTGAGTCGCAGCGCCACTCGGCCCGCCGCCACAAGCACGAAACCGACTACGCCAAAGCCCCCGACGGTCAGGAGATTTATGGTGGGCCACTTGCCCATTTGCGCCGCCACCAACAAAGCCAGAGAAGCGATGGCCATCGCGCGCGCGATTTCCCGCAACTCGCCGCGCAGGGAACTCAAACGGTGCGAAACGTATAAGCCCTGGGCTGCAAAGGCCGCGTACCACGAAAGCAAGAGGATAAAGCCAAGGATTGCATTCGTAACCTTGACGCGCTCGGAGAGATAGTCGACGGCGAAGCTAGGGTTCTGTGACGGCGCATAACGATAGACAATCGTCAGGCCGAGCGACGCAGTCAGCAAAGCAAGATCGCTCAGCTTCAGAAAAAAATCGGTGATTGATCCGTGGCGAGCAGTCATGCAGTCTTCGATTAAGAGTGTTTAGAGTACCGACTTTAGTCGGGCTTTTTCGGCAGTAAGAGCCCGACTAAAGTCGGTACCTCTAACGCCGTGATTAAAGTTTCGGCGCGATAAAGGCGGCGACGCTCGCCACCCGCATGAAGCGCTCGATCTTGGAAATCTTGTCGCGAGGAACGAAAACCATATCGCCGGGCTGCAGGGTCAGATCATTCTCCAGGTCGCTGGTGCGCCTAATGCTCTTGAGGTTTAGCAGCTTGACTTCCGCGATGTCGGAATTGATTTTGCGAAAAACGACAACTTGCGACGACTTGGCACTCTCTTTCATCCCGCCCGCGAGCATGATTGCCTGTATGGCCGTGACTCGTTCGCGCATTTCGATCTTTCCCGGTTGGGCGACTTCTCCGGCAACCACGAAATAAGGCTTTTGGAACTCTTTCAGAATTACGGTCGCGATCGGATCTTGTAATCGCGTGCTTGCTTTCTTCAGGATCGCTTGCCGCGTCTGATCCACGGTCATACCCGCGATTTTCAGATCACCGCCAACCTCCAGCGTGACGTACCCGTCAGGTTGGACGGTCACCGTCTGATTGAATTCGGGCGAATAACGATATTGAATTTCGAGCACGTCACCGGGTTGCAAGCGATATCGCTCTTCGGTAACGGTCGTCAGTCGCGGCGGTCGCTGCTCTTGCGCGTGCGCAACGAACGGGATTGCAAGAATAGAGAATCCGGCGAGTACGAGTAAGCTGTATTTCATTTGAGTTCCTGGCAATGACAGATGGAAATTTATAGCCTCCGATAAAGCCATTCCGGCACCGGATAACGGCGCTTATTCAAAACGAAACCGAGAAAGTTCCCGCCCGCATTCTCGATGATGCGTTGGGCGTTCAGGATTTCATCGCGGCGCGACTGTCCGGCTTCAACGACAATCACGATGCCGTCAACGTTGGAAGCGAGCACCGCCACCTCAGCAGACGTCCCGAGCGCGCGGCAGTCGATCAAAATGTTGTCAAAACTCACCCGTAAAGCATCGACCGAATCGAGACCGGTATCGATCTCTTCGCCTTCCTTCGCTACTCGCATCAGAAAGGACCTCTTTGGTAGAGCCTGCATCTCATCCGTCCACTTCTTCTTTTTCTTCGCCGGCAGCATCCAGAGGTTGTCAATGTTCGTCGGGTGACAGTTCCAGGGCATCTGCAAATAATCTTCGACACCCAGGCTTTGCAATCGCTCCGCGTCAATAACGAGCGTCCGTCGACCCGTGTAGCGCGCCATCTCAACCGCGAAGAGTTGCGTTACGTGACTGACGCCTTCACCGTGCGAAGCTGAAGTGAAAGCGATGGCCGCTCCTTCGCGGAGTCGGTGCGGTCCGGTCTGAAGGCTGGCCAGCAACAACTGCAAGTTGTGTTGCTTGTGGCCGTTGGCCCGCCCGTTCTCCGGCGGAATTTGCGCTTGGATGATTTGCTCTTCGGCCTGCAACAGTTGTTTCCTCAGTTTTGTAATTCAGCTACCGGAATGCTTTTCAGTTCAAAGTCGTTAGGTTCGCGGCTGCGACGGATGAGCATCTTCCGGCTGTTCTCCGGGACGGTCGCGAGCACTGGCGCGCCCGTGAGTCCTTCGAGCTGTCGCGGCGTATAAACGGCGTCGCTGAGCATCTCGGCCGAGAAGACGCTGCCCAAACTCAGAAACGCCGCCAGGACGATTCCCAGCATTAAATTCACCGGCCGATTCGGTGACGTTGGAATCTGCGATGCAGTTGCGACTTCAGCTATCGATACATTAGTGATCTTCTGCCGGTCGAGTTCGTCCGCGATGCGCGCTTCTTCGCGCTTCTTCGCATAAAGCTGATAATTGTCTTCAGCCTGTTTCACTTCGCGCTTGAGGTCGTCATGTTTTCCGGTGTCGCTCTCGAGCTTCTTCAAAGCAGCTTCATACTGTTGCAACTGCCCTGACAGAGTATCGTGGCGCGCGCGCGCTCCGGTCTGATCCAACCTCGCCCGTGACAATTCGGTTTCAAGCATTTGTCGCAAAGGATTGAGGTCGGTAGCTTCTTCGACGGCGGTCTTTCCCTCGGCGCGAGTGAGCGCCTCACGCGTATTGCGAATCTGGTCATCGAGCTCGCGCACCAGCCGATCGTCGGGACGAAACTTGGTGAGCAACTGCGTCCGGCGGTTTTGCAGTTCGACGATCATGGTGTTCAGACGCTCGGCGGAATATTGATTCGGAAGTTGGCGGCTTTGCGTTACGACGCGCTTCGGCATGGCCGCGAGCTGCTGCTCGATTCGCGCAATGCGATCCGAAGCTTCCCTCAGCGCAGTTTCGCTTTCGAGCATCTTTGATTTCGCTTCCGCGGTCTTTTGCAAGGTCAAGTCCTTCTGCTGGCTCAGCACCACCAGATTGTTGCTCTGTTGAAAGTCCGTCAGCCGCTGTTCGGCTTGTCGTAATTGAGATTCGTATTCGTCGGCTTTGTCTTTGAAGAAATCCGTAGCGCCGGTTGGATGATTCAGCTTCAGATGTTTTTCCAAGTAATGCTCGCCGAGCTTCTGCAACACGGAGGCCGAGAGTTCGGGCGAATTTGACGCATAAGTGATTGAAATGACGTTGGCCTTCCGCGCCGGGGTGATTGTCAGATCCTTAGTCAATCGATTTACGGCGCTTTCTTCGCGCAGTGTTTCTGCGGGCGAGCGGCCGAACAATCCGGTTTCAGCTTTTGCCAAGCCGCATTCTTTAACCACCTGTGTCAGGAGATCCTTGCTGGTCAACAACTCGATCTCGGAATTGATCTGATTCTCACTGACTTCACTTTCAACTGTCGCAGGCGGCGCACCGCCGGTTTGTTCCGGGGTGATGACGACGTCGGCGCGCTGGTTCTTCACCAGGATCTTCGTGCGCGATTCGTATTTATTAGGAAGCAGGAAAGTAACGATTGCCGTGCCGACAACCACGATGAGAAAAATGGAAAGAACCAGGGCCCGGCGACGGAACAGCGCACCCGCGCCATCGCGTAAACTGATAGCATTAGCACCGATTCCCGTAGTCAGTTGCCCCTTCATAAACTACCTTTCCGAAGGGGTTTAAAGGCTGAATTGGCTCGAAATTCCAAGGATTGGGGAGTCTGCGAGGCTCTCTCGAAACCGACCAAGGCCGAGTTGATGAGGCTTTACCAGATTTCCGCGAGATCCAACTCGAAGCCTCGCAAGACATCTTCGCCGGAAAACTTCTGATGATTTTCTAAGATTTCCACGGACTTATCGGCGCGGTAGATGTGGATCCGTTTCCCATAAGGGTCAATCAGCCATCCGAGCCGCACGCCGTTTTCAATATATTCGCTCATTTTGTTCCGTAATTTTCGCAGGTTGTCCGACTTCGAGCGCAACTCGATAACGAAATCAGGGACGATGCGCGCAACGCGGTCCTCGCGTTCTTCCTCCGAGAAAAGGTAAGACCCAACCTATCTCGATGTCTCGATTGCTGGAAGACCTGCGGCGCGAAGCTGCTGATTGAGCGCCGGGATTTCCTGCGATTTGATCGATTCCCAACTGGATTCCAGCGTGCGCGAATCTTTGATTACGTCCGGCACTGCGCTCGCCACGGCTTGGGTTGGCCCTGCATCGACGCCTTCAATGATGTTGAAGAGGGTCCTGACTCTTACGGTCGCAGCTGAGATGCTCAGTCTGCTGCCGCCACCGGCGCCAAAGCCACCAGGTCCGCCGCCGCCCACGCCAACTAATCCCTGAAGCTTTTCGCTTAACGCATCGAGTCGCGTCTTCACATCGCCCTCAGGAACACGCGGGCGTAGATCGAGTAATTGTTTGCGGATCGTACTGGCGCTCTCGGTTATCGAAGAGAGTACCAACCACTCGTCGTAGAGTTCTTTCGATAATCTGAACTGTTCAGCAAAGTCTGCGGTCGTCGCCTTGACACGCGGATCCATCTGAACAATTAGTTGCTGGGAATATCTCTTACCATTTACGGTCAGCACCACCGTGTATTTGCCCGGCATCGCCCAGGGCGAGGTTGGGGCTGGAGCGGTATTCCGGTACACCGCCGCGATCGGATAATCGGGCCGAACGCCGGGCACGGGCGCATAATGAAAGTCCCAAAGAAAGCGATGCATGCCGGGTTCGCTGGCCAGCCTCTGCGGCGGCCTCACCCAGTAAGCTGGAATGCTGAGCGTCGGATCGGGAGCCGGCAACGGATCGGCACTGGAATAACGTCGGACCAACTTACCTGCATCATCATTGATTTCCAGCGTCACCGGGCCCGAGTTTGGCGACCCAATGTAGTAATCGATCATCGCGCCATCGGGAGGGTTCTCGCCGGCAGCAACATCAGGCGGCAGCGGCGTGTCGGAGTTGGTGTTCCAGCGAACGCGCAGTGCGGTCGGCGGACGAAACACAATCGCCGGTGCTTTGGCAATCGATGTCTGAAGTTGCCGCAGTGGCGTGATGTTATCGAGAATCCAGAAACCGCGCCCGTGGGTTCCCACGCAAAGATCGTCGCCTTTGATGATTAGATCGCGAACGGATGTGGCGGGCATGTTCAGCCGCAGAGATTGCCAATGATCTCCATCGTCGAAAGAAACGTAAACCGCGCGTTCAGTTCCCGCAAACAATAAACCTTTACGTTCCGGATCCTCGCGCACTACGTCGGTGTTCTCACTATCAGGAATGCCGTTGGTAATTTCACTCCAGGTCGCGCCCTCATCGCGTGTGCGATAGATGTGCGGCCGCAGATCGTCGAGCCTGAGCGTATTGACGGCCGCATACGCTGTATTCTTGTCAAAGTGGCTGGCGTCAAGAATCGAAACCTTCTGCCACGCTTTCAACTGCTTTGGCGTCACATCCGTCCAGTGAGCGCCGCCATCAGTGGTTCGATGAATCAGCCCATCATCGGTGCCGGCCCAGATTAGATTGATGTCCAACGGCGACGGCGCAACTGCATAGATCACTCCCCGCTGCGTCGCTCGCGCATTTGGCTGCGAGCTGAATTTGCCGACGGTTTCGGGCACATCGAAAGTCTTGCGCGTGAGATCGGTACTAATCTGTTCCCAACTACGCCCGCCATCTTTCGTCTTCCACAACGTGTTCGCGGCAAAGAAGAGCACATGAGGATCGACCGGCGAGAAGACTACCGGCTCGGTGCGCACCACGCGAAAATCCGGCCCGCGAAGCGGTTTGGGCATAATGTTCTGTACTTGTGAGGTGCGGCGATCATAGCGCGTGAGTTTGCCACCATAGACGATGTCCGAATCAAGTGGATCGGGAACTACATAACCGTATTCTTCGGCAGCGACCGGATGCCATTCGCGGAAAGTGATCTCACCGTCGTTGCCGCGACTAGCCACACAGGCTGACCCGCTCTCCTGCTGCCCACTGCACAGACGATACGGAAAGGCATTATCGGCGTTGACGTGATACATCTGCGCAGTCGGCTGGTTGTACCAACTGCTCCATGACTTGCCGCCGTTGACTGTGATGATTGCGCCCTGATCGCTACCCAGCAGGATCACATCGGGATTGTTTGGATTGATCCAAACATTTTGATAGTCATCGCCTCCAGGCGCACCGCGAAAGCCAGTCCAAGTCCTGCCGCCGTCCGTTGATTTCCACGTCACGGTGCTGGCGACGATCACGACCTCAGGATCCTTCGGATTGAATCTTGGTACGCAGAGATCACCGCCGCCGATTCGCCCCGCGGGCCTCGGGTCTTTAGTGATTATTGCCCAGGTAGCTCCTGCATCGTCCGATCGATAAAGGTTCACGCCGCTCGGAGTGGCGACTGATGCCATTAGACGATTCGTGTTGCTCGGAGCAATGCCAATATTTGCCTGAACTATTCCTTCCGGTAATCCGCCGCTCAACTGGTTCCATGTTTTTCCGTTGTCGGTCGATTTATAAATTCCGCCGCCGGTGCCATTCCACGCGCCGTTTTCCCAGGGACCCTGGCGCGCTTCCCAAAGCGAGGCATACGCGACATCGGGATTTTTTGGATCGAACGCGACATCCGCGCCACCGACGTTTTCATCTTTGAAGAGAACCTTCTCAAACGTTTGGCCGCCGTCCGTCGATCGAAATATGCCCCGCTCCGGGTTGGGACCGTACGGATGGCCGGCGACTGCGACCAGGATATGATTGGCATCGCGTGGATCGATTGCGATTTGCGGAATCTGCTGCCCATCGCGCAACCCGAGATGCGTCCAGGTTTTCCCCGCATCAGTCGATTTGTAGATGCCATCGCCTACCGAGAGGTCGGGACGTTGCAATCCTTCCCCGCTGCCAACGTAAATGATGTTCGGATCGGAAGGCGCAACCGCGATGCATCCGACGGAGCCCGTCGGTTGTGCGTCGAAGATCGGCGTCCACGTGCGGCCGTAGTCATCAGTCTTCCAAACGCCGCCGTTCACTTGCGCGATGTAGAAGACGTTCGGCTGCGATGGCACACCGGCGACCGCGCGCGTGCGGCCTCCGCGAAATGGGCCAATGCTGCGCCAGTGAAGCGACGTGAATAGGGGATTGAATTGCTGCGCGCTCGCTTGGGAGATCGTCGTCAGCAAAAGGAAACTAGAAAGAATTGACGCGACATGGCGCGCAGAAAGATTTACCGAAACCAGTTGTGACATGATTTGCTCTTCGAAACGGAATTGTAACTGCTTGCGCCGCATCTTATCGCCATCGGTTGGCAATGTCTAATATCGCAGCGGGAGTTACGCCCACGAACAACAGGCCGCGCGGGAGCGGAGACGATTTAAGTCAGATCAAAATGCCGGGCGGCCTGGGTGCTCTATTGATGTGGTTTCGAAATCGGGCCTTCGGCGCCGTGCACAAAGTTCGAATACAAGAACTGGACCGGCAATGAAATCTTCTTCGTTCCAGTCGCTTTCACCTGCTTGAAAACTCTCGACAGGTCGTTGCCCGCCGCAAAAATGGGTTGGTCTCCGATTTCCTCACCTTGTCGCGACATCCAGCCGAGAAAGTCATTGTTATCGCCGTTGATCGCGTCGTCCACGTCCGCATCCGTGCGAAACTCATTCAGCTCGTGATAGAACGTGCCCACCACATTCTTCCACGATTTATCGAAGGCAACGATTCCGTTTTCATTACCGTTCGGCAGGATCTCAGAAAACACGCCGACCGAATAATAAAGCGTGGTGGAACCCTGGCCCGGCTTTTTCACATGCAGTGAGCCATGGTAGCCACCCAGGCCGTGAAACGAGCTATCTTTGCCAAGCTTGAGTTCGCTGCCCCTCGGAAGCATGAAGTTGAAAATAGTGCTGCTCAGATCGGAACTGGGCAGGCTTCCGTCCGTGAACAATTTCTTGACCAGGTTTTGAACGTCTGGTTCTCCGAAGGATTTCGGTTTGGGAATTTCGAGCACCTGCGAGTCGATCACATCGCAAGACATCTTACTGCCGGGGAAATACTGCACCGTCATGTTGTTCAACTGCCGATCGCGCATCGCGGCAGCCAGGGCTGCATCAATGGAAGCGATGTCTGATGCATCCCACGAGGCCGTTCCGCCAATGAAGTAATTCTTGTATTGCATCTGCGGGACAGTCTTTCCACCATGGAAGATCAGATCATGCAGCGGCGAGGGATTTACGCCGGGAGCTATCGCCGAGGGATGGGGCAAGTGAACGCCGGGAAGCCCAGCGTTTTTCTTGTAATAATGTCCCGACCTCGAGTGGGCCCGGACCTGGACTTTCATCGGCCAAATTGTCGACGCGACTTTTTTGCTTGGCATTTCTTCTCTTCCTCCTATTTCGTTATGGGAATCCGCCAACGAGCAGCCAATTTAAGGCAGTTCTTCAAGAGGCACGCGGTCACGGCTACGAGGGATTGCCCAATCCGCGGGGCAACAAGACGCGATGGACCAAAACGCTCGCTGGATATAGCGGGAAATTACTACACCAGAGCGCTCTCGTCAACAAGAATTTTCTTTCAAGAATTTTCTTTCGGAGACGCATAGCTGTATCAAATTCTCGACGCGCTGACAGAGCTTTAGGAGACTCACTACCATGAGAACGTGATAATCTGTCCGCCGCCCACAATGAAGATACTCATTCTTAACCACACCGAGGTCGAGCAGTTACTGCCGATGCACGAATGCATCGAGGTCATGAAAGAGGCGTTCGCTGCCCTTGCTCGCGGGGAATTCCATCAACCGTTGCGAACAATCGTTAGACCACCAGAAGCATTGGCAAAGACGCGCACCAGGGTGGCGTGATCGTCTTCGACGGCACGACCGGGGAGCCATTGGCCATCGTGAACGCGTCGGCAATCACGGCGATTCGGACGGCAGCCGTCAGCGGACTCGCAACGCGCTTGCTCGCGTGCGAAGACGCCGGCGATCTTGCGATCATCGGCGCTGGTGTTCAGGCGCGCACGCATCTGGTGGCGATGGCCTGCGTGCGCAAGCTGAGAAGAATTCGCGTTGCGGCGGTACGCTTTGCCAACGCTCAGAAGGTTGCGGAAGAGATCCAGCCTCAATGCTTTTGTCCGATCGAACCGGTGGAATCATCTGAGGCGGCAGTGCGCGGAGCAGACATTATTGTGACCGCCACAACTTCGCGCGCGCCGGTACTGAAACGTGAATGGATTTCGGCGGGTGCGCATATCAACGCCATCGGGACTTTCTCGCCGAAGGCGCGCGAGATAGACACGGCCACGATGGTCGACGCCACCCTGTTCGTCGACGCGAGAGAATCTGCTTTGAATGAAGCCGGAGATTATTTGCTCGCGGCTGAAGAAGGCGCTATTGGCCCCGAACACATCCGCGCCGAACTTGGCGAAGTCTTAATCGGCGCCCATCCAGGCCGCACATCGCGGAATCAGATCACGCTCTTCAAATCGCTCGGTCTCGCAATTGAAGATCTCGCCGCCGCCGCGCATGCTTATCAAAAAGCTAACGAGCAAGGCCTTGGAGAGTGGTTTGAGTTCGAAACGAAATAACGCTACTTTGAACGAAGAGCAGGAAGCCTAGCCCGCATTATTCATGAACCTCCATGGCAAGGTTCAAGCACAATTAGTCCGCGAAGCGGACGGTATGAGAATAGCCCAGCGATTTATCGCTGGGGACGAGCGGTTGTTTACGAATTCAGTCCGTGAAACGGACGACTGAAAAATTGCAACGTGTAGGATGGAACTCCTCATCATTCAGTCGTCCGCTTCGCGGACTGCGTTGTCATTATCTCGCCGCATCCCAGCAATGAATTGCTGGGCTATTCTCATACGTCCGCTTCGCGGACTGGATTTGCACCGATTGCTGCGAGTTTCGTTCATGAATAATGCAGGCCAGGTTCTCTCAAGTCGGCACCTCAACCCCAGACCCGCTCGAATCGCAAGCTGCTTACCAGCTTACTTCGCGGCGACGATCTCTTTATCAGCACGAGTAAGCGCTTGGACTACTGACCTGCGACCGGGCGCGCGGGCCAGAGCGACCTGAAACGCGTCGCGTGCTTCAGACGAACGATGCAGTTCCAGCAGGAGTTCGCCCAGGAGTTCATCCGTCGGTTTGTAAACCGCCGGCGGTCCGAATTCAACGGACATGGCGTCTTCTTTTGCGGCGATCCGCTTCAACTCACTGACGCCATCTTCGCTCTTTCCATCAGCGGCAGTGAGCAGCGCCCGCAATTGTTCAGTGAGGATAGCCAGGCGTTGGTCCCTCCGAGGATCAGCGTACCTTTGTTCTTTCCCTCTAACTAAAGCGCGCTGGCGATCGCTCTCGGCGCGCGACACAGCTTCACGCGCGACGATGAGATCGCCACGCCGAATCGCCGCGAGTGCGTTCGTGTAATCAAAAGCCAACTGTGCCATGGGATAGTCGCCGACCGGCAGCGTTGAGCGGACAACGTCGTCGTTCCAAAGCTGCGCGTCGATCACGAAGTTGGCGCGCATCTCAGCGTACGAGGCTACCACGTCGCTGATTGACATCCTCATGCCTGCCATCGTGTTACTTCCCGGAGTATTGTCATGCGGGGCAACCGCCCGCTCAACCGCCTGGCGGCAGCCTTCGAGCACGCGGCGTGCATCGGCAAC
>WNFT01001523.1_pt1 | contig 19550 bp, 15 predicted proteins | sample 5400191 | NCBI WGS metagenome assembly WNFT01 (sample SAMN13153359, study PRJNA577476) | soil metagenome | isolation source: 80 cm saprolite under Madrone tree | place: USA:California | collected 2016-06-14 | reverse complement strand
AGAGTACAGGGAATACCGCTCGAAGAGACGCTGGCAAAAGCGCGCAAAATCACCGGCCAGTGAAGGTCGTCCTACATCCACAGGCGGACGCTGAATTTCTCCTGGCGCAAGGTCGCGCGCGGCGGCGGGCGCATTACGCTAAAGTCCCCCTGGAATCCGTTTACGCTGTCGGTGCGATGGAATGGAGGACTTCCCACGCGGACGCGGAGGTGGCCGGCAAGTGCTGTTCCAGCGCTTTTATCGCCCGGACGATATGACGCGCGGCGCTTTTGGGGACAGCCGACGCAGCGTCTTCAATCGCACCAGGGTAGCGCTCCACGAGTGCTTCGATCAGCACCGCCGCTTGACGGAGATCCTTTTCCGGTTTACTGCTGGTCTTGTGCCTAAGCTGAGAAACGATGAGCTTGTGGATCGCGTACCGTTCCGGCACCGGTACGCGCACCATGACGCTACCGTAAGAACTGAGCACGGGAATTTCCTGAGACGCCGCCAAGAGGTACGCCAAGTGCGGCAGTCCTTGAGCATGTGCCTTTAGTTCTGGGACAGGCACGGTCGGATAATTGTCATCCGCCGAGGGCACAAGCAAGTCGACTCTAAAATTCGAACCGCCGCGCTCTTTGAACGACGTGCCGCGCTGGCGCCGATCGAGCGAGGGTATTTCGAAAAATTCGATGCCGGTTGCGCGCAGCATGTCGAGAAATCCTGGAACGCCCGGCAGTGCCAGGGCCTCCCGGCGAGCGATGTCCACATCTTCAGTGGCAAATGGTGTGGCTCGTACGCCGAGCGCATTCAGCAAAGCACCATAGGCATGCGAACCGACCAACAGCGCTCCGGCTCGAAACAGACCGCGGTTATGCAAGCTAGCCAGTGTGAAATAAGCTTTTCGATCAATCGTGGCGAAACCGGCGCGAGCGAGCAGCCTCACTCTCGCTATCGTCGCGTTGGCAGTCGCAATCATTTCGCGCATCGTGTTTATGCGGCTCTCGATCTCGGGATTGTCCACTTTTCCGAGGTACATTTCCTGACGTCGGTTCAGGGCATCGGAATAACGATGGACCCAAAAACGGGTGCCGGTTTCATTGGTACGCTCCGTTAGGGTTCCCGGTGTCCCCAGCAGGACTTCTAATTGCTCTGAAGCACTGCGTTCAAGTTCTGAGAAAAGCAGGGTGAGCGCTCTTTCGTGCGGTGTGGTCAAAACAATCATATCCCACAATATTATACTTTGTGGGATACGCGCGCCAGCGTCATATCCCACAAGATTACATTGTGTGGGATACGTGTTCAAACGGTTCGGCGTAATCCAAAGCGCGAAAAAGACGATTGCGTAAGTGGTTGATTATCGCCTATTTGACTGGTGGTGAGAGAGGGACTCGAGCCTACAACGCGGGATGCAAGTCGTCTAAGGCATTCGAGCCGTCCAGTATTGTCGCCGAGTGTCCGCGAGATGTGCGGTATCGACTGACCGCCGATTGGTCCGTCTGAGAAAACATTGGCGGTGCCGCGTCAGCGAATTCGTCCACCTCGACATCCCAATCCTCGCCGCTATCCAGGTTCGTCGTAAGTAGAGCGGCTTCGATCGAGCGCATTGAAGTGACGATCTGTACCGACGTGGGCACACAATTCATTGTCGTATGTCAGCTGCAGGGTCGATCGGGCCTATGATCACGACACATACTGCTTGAGGCGAGGCGCGCCCATTGCCGGCGCGCCCGCCAGTTATTACCTAGATACTCATGCAGATCGCCTTGGTTTCAAGATAATTCTTGAGAACCTCACTTCCCATCTCGCGGCCCCAGCCCGACTGCTTATAGCCGCCAAAAGGCAACGCGGCATCGAAGATGTTGTAGCAATTAACCCAGACCGTGCCGGCCCGAAGCTCATTGGCGATGCGATGGGCACGCTTGATGTTGGTGGTCCAAAGACCCGCGGCCAAGCCGTACACCGTGTCGTTTGCGCGGCGAATCAGCTCATCGTCAACTTCCTTGAAAGGCATTACAGTCACGACCGGCCCGAAGATCTCTTCCTGATATACACGCATCTTGTCGCTCGTGCCATCGAGCACCGTGGGCTCGACGAAAAAACCGGTCTCACCATGACGCTTGCCGCCACACACCGTGCGAGCCCCTTCCTCCTTGCCGGAACGCAGGAACCCGTTGACACGATCGAACTGGGTCTTCGATACCAGCGGTCCCATCTCGCTCTGCGGATCGAGGCCCGGCCCCAGGCGGATGGCGCGCGCGGCCTTGCTTACGCCCTCCAGTACGCGATCGTAGCTCTTCTCCTGCACGAACAGACGCGATCCTGCGCAGCAACACTGACCGTGATTGAAGAAGATCGCGCTCGCCGCGCCTGGAATCGCCACATCGAGATCCGCGTCGTCGAGCACGATGTTGGGCGACTTGCCGCCCAGTTCGAGCGTGACCTTTTTCAAGTCATTCGCTGCGGCTTTGACGATCAGCTTGCCGACTTCGGTCGAACCGGTGAAGGCCACCTTGTCCACTTGGTTGTGCGCTGCCAGCGGGGCGCCACACGTCTCGCCAAAACCCGTCACCACGTTGAGCACTCCGGGCGGCAAGCCCGCGTCCAAACACAGCTGCGCGAGCCGCAGTGCCGACAGCGGCGTTTCCTCCGCCGGCTTGAGCACCACCGTGCAGCCGGCCGTCAGCACCGGGCCCAACTTCCAAGCCGCCATCAGCAAGGGAAAATTCCAAGGAATGATCTGCGCCACAACCCCGATGGGCTCCTTGCGCGTATAGGCGTGATATTGCGCCTCGGGGGTATACGGCACCGAAATGGGGATCGTGCTGCCTTCGATCTTGGTGGCCCAGCCTGCCATGTAGTGGAACAGATCCGCGGCCAGGGGCACGTCAGCGGCGCGCGCCACGCCGATGGGTTTGCCGTTGTTGAGCGATTCCAGCTGCGCCAGCTCCTCGAGATTCTCGAGGATCAAGTCGCCGATTTTCCACAGAATTTTTCCTCGCGCCGAGGGCGACATGCGCGGCCAAGGACCCTTGTCGAACGCCTTGCGGGCCGCAGCCGCCGCCAGATCAACATCGGCGCGCTTACAATCGGCCACACGCGCAATCACAGCTTCATTGGAAGGATTGAAGACTTCGAAGGTTTCGCCCGACTGGGCGTCCTGCCAGCGGCCGTCGATCAAGGCTTGACGAGCCTGACTCACGAAGCGCTTGACCGGTGTGCTCAGCGACACCATATCGACTGCAGTGTTCATGGACATCTCCTGTGTTGATTGAAATTGCGCAAAGGACTCCAGCTATGCCAGCATGGAACGAGCCAAAAATAGCGCCGCCAGCGTCCGAGCTTCCGAAATCTCCCCAGTGCTCGCGACTTGGTCGAGACGAGCGAGGGGCCAGTAGACCAGCTCCAGAGGTTCGGGCTCGTCGCCTTCGAGAGCGCACGGCGTTAGCTCAGTTGCAAGAATTATCTCCGCTTGATATCCAAATATTCCGGGTGCAAGGGTCAAGGTTTGCAGGGACCTCAGGTGCGCGGCGCTGAATCCCGTCTCCTCCATGAGCTCGCGATTGGCGGCTGCGATAGCGGACTCCCCTGGTTCGATGCGCCCCATCGGCAAGCTGAGTTCAAAGCGATCAAGGCCTACGGCGTATTCCCTCACCAGGAGTATCGTCGCGGGGTCCGGCATCGCAACGACCAGCGCCGTTCCCGCGCGCGGCCCTGCCGCTATGCGTTCGAATTCGCGGCGGCTGCCGTTAGCGAACTTCAGTTGAACGCTCTCAATGTGAAAGAGACGAGACCGTGCAGCCGTGCGCACGCTCAGTATCTGCGGCTTCTGGCGTATCGCACCCGTTGGCACGCATGGATCCCGTACCGCCTTGATATTCATCAAGACTCGCTTTGACGGCGGAGCCGGCAAAATTCACCGGCTCGGTACAGAAGAGGCGCAGCGTTGCCGACCCGTACATCGACGACGTTGGCGAGATAAATAGCATGGGTACCGCAGATCAGGTCCGTGTTCACGCTGCAATCCAGGGCGACAATGGCATCCGCCATTGCCGGGCTACCGGTCGCCATCACGACCCAAGAGATTCCTGCGAAGCGCTCTTGCGCCGCGAGCTTCGCCTGCGAGAAACGTCGGGCTCGATCCTCGTGCTCCTCGGATAGAAAGTTGACAACGAAACGCCGCGATCGGGCAATCAATGAGTGCGCGGAGGCCTCTCGGTTGACACACACCAGAACCTGTGGCGGATCGGCAGTGACTGAGCAGACGGCCGTGGCAGTCAGCCCGTTCGCTTCATTGTCATGCTGCGTCGTCACTATGGTTACCGCCGCGGGAACTCGACGCATCGCGTCCCGATACCGCTCGGCCTCGACTGACTCTCGCCATACTGCTCTTGTCATGCGGACCAACCTTGGTTTTTACGGGTGTAACCGAAGGACTCCAGGAAATCCCCACTCGCACCATTCAGATCAGCATCCATCGGCTGCTGTTCCTTGGAGTGGAACGCTGAGGTCATGACTTTCAACAGGTGGAAAGCCGCCAAAGTGCATGCCCTTTTAAGGTGGCCACACTTCCCTGCGTACAACCACGGCCTTTGTTCGTTTCGCGCTGCAAGTGCCGCACTTCCTGTGGCGGTTCCGCCGATTCCGGCGACCGAGCCCTGCGGCGATATTGCTGCGGGGACTCTCTAGTCCAGCGTTTAAACGCCTGTCGGAAATTCGCCGTATCACTGTATCCAAGGATCTCGGCGATCGCCTCTGTACTCAGGCACGTCTGGGTCAAATATCGCACCGCCAAGTCCCGGCGTGTCTCAGCCACTATCTCCTGATAAGAGGTCTGAGCATCTTCCAATCTTCGTCGTAACGTGCGTGTCGATACGAACAGTCGGCTCGCTACTTGGGAGAGCGTGGGCACGGTGCCGTTGGCACTTAGGACCATTCCACGCACCCTTCGGCGTATCTCGTGACACCTGCGAAGACTGGAGATCAGCTCGTCGCAGGAGCGCAAGCAGCGCTGGTGTGTCGTCGCATCTGCTTGCGGCAACGGTGCGTCGAGTAGAGCGCTATCAAATGAGACGTAACTCGTGTCCGTTCCACACAGCACTGGCGCCCCTAGCAGTATCTCCAATTGTCGGCGCAGCTCGGGCGGGCTCGCGAGCTCGATCCGGCTGACCCGGCCCGACAAATCCCGCAACAACGTGCACAACTTGGCTACTTCCAACTGCGAACACAACTGGAGGAGCCCAGGAGTGAGCGCGAAGCAGTTATTTAGAACCAACCGCGCCTCGCCTCTCGAAACCTCCAGGTTTACCCGCACTTTCAAGCACAAAAGAGCGCCGTACTCGACAACCACCTGTAACGCATGCCGCAGCGAGGCGCTGCTCAGCAGAGCTAACCCGGCAATTCCGTAGCTTGTTGGATGCAGTCCCAACCCCACGCGGACCGCTATAAGGGGATCGCCCGCTATACCTGATGCGGCCCGAAGCATGTTCAGCTGTTGATGCAAAGATACTGGAGTGTCGCGATGCAATGGCAGCGAGCAATTATCAAGCCCGCGCTCGGACAAGCACCTGTCGATCGCTAGCGCTTCCGAGGTCGCCAACAACACGTCTTCCGGTGAAAACCTTGGAACCTCCGCCCAACGGATCATGGACCCCTCCGCTTCGATGCCCAGGCCGGTCTGCCCGGAATCATAGGTCACGTATACCATATTTACTAGGTCATGTGTACCATTTATACTATCTCGGATGACCTGGCGAAATATCTGGGCGATGGTTGACCGTGCCGCCCACATTCGCCGGGAGATACGGTGCAGACGGGGGCCAGCCGATAGGCGACTAGGAGCGATGAGGTGTGCAGAACTTGGATGTCATGAAACGCCAACTAGCAGCTATGACCGGCATGACGGTCGATTGCGCCGGGCGGCCGTGGGTTGCGCATTTCGGTGGCGCGCGGACCGGCGCTCCCTTTGCGGCGACGTGGCCCGTTGAGGTGTGCAACACTTGGACGTCATGAAACGCCAACTTCCGAGCAGCTACAACCCCGCACAGGCAGCCAAGCTACTGAACCGGAGGGAGACTCCCCGCGATCGGCAGCGGGAGAAACGTATTGAGGAAATCGTAGAAGTCGCGGTCGAGCTATTCGCGAAGGAAGGAGTGGCCGGCTTCTCCATGCGGCGCGTCGCCAGCCTGTCGGACGTGACGCTCAGCACGCTACAGCACTATTTCGGGAAGGGCGAGAATTTACTGAAGATTACGATCAATTCGATCACCGCCCGCTATATCGACAGACTCCGCGCCATCGAACACGACGTGAGGGTGCCAGCTCGGGAACGTTTTCATGTGATCACGGACGAGATCATTAGCTGGTCCACGGATCCGGTCGTCAGCGACTGCTACTTTGAGCTGTACGCCCTTGCCTCGAAGGACAAGGAGGTGGCGAGGCTTATCGAGGAGGTCTACGTCGCCTATCACGGGCTGTTGACCGATTTTGTTGCGAAACTCAATCCCGCCCTGACGCGCGACCGAGCCGCAATGATCGCTCTAATGATCGGCGCTCATATCGACGGCGTCATGATCTTTCGTTATCGCGGGGCGCCGGCCATGCCGGACACCGATGCCAACGTGATCGCCGCCATGAAGGATGCCTGGTTGCGAGAAATCTTCCCCTCAACCTCCGCGGACGGCCGAGATGATCGCACTGGCGTCGCCGTCATCGCCGGCCTCCGTGATTCGGAGCAGGCAGAACTCGCCGGCCAACGCGTCCGGATCGCTCATCACCAGTCTGTTGCGCCACTTATCGCGCAAGCACGTCGCAAGCGCCGCGAAACCACTTAGCGTTACGGGGTGCCTGAGCAGGCACTATCGGGTCCCGTGCCACGCAGGCACGCAAGATCCTTGCGGGCACGCCATCGAATATAGTGGTAGATGGCGTCGACGTCTTGGTCCGAGAAATCCGGATATTTCGGCATCCCCCGCAGCTGCAATATGCCGTTCAGCACGATTTCGCCGAGCGTCTTTCGATCCGCGGCAAGAGGAGAAGCACGCAGATCGGGAGCCTGCCCGCCGCTTAATGCATCGGTGCCGTGACAGTAATTGCAGTTATTATCGAATAAATGCTCGCCGCGCTTTACCTTTTCGTCATCAGGACGGAACTCCCGGACGTCAATCGGAACGACTTTAGCGACTGCATGCACCGGTTCTGAGGCCTTGCCATCCAGCGCGAAGACAAACAGACCCCTCCCTCCATCACGATAAGTCATCCGCAACCCTCCCGGGTCGCTCATGAAGCCCTCGATTGCCGGACCCCCACCCCACCCCACGAGTACAGCGACGTACTGAACGCCGTCAACCGTATAGGAAATTGGTGACGCGGAGATCGGGCGCCCGCAATTGTAGTGCCACAATTTCTCACCGGTGCTTGCGTCAAAGGCGGCAAGATCCCCATTGGCCTGGCCGATGAATACGAGGCCGCCCGCGGCGGTCAGAGTACCTCCTGCCCAAAGGCCTGGTTGCTCTGCTTTCCAAACTTCCCTGTTCGTGCGTGGATCCCACGCCTTGAGCCACGCCGCTTGCCTGAAGGTGTCGCCGTCCGCCTTCGACGCTGTTTGGTCTCTGCCGATTACGTCCGAGTAGCCGGTCCACATCTCCACTCTATCCGCTTGGTAGGTATTTGGATCTATACCTCGGGCGTCGAAAATTTGCTTTGCATCCATTCCGGGTATGTAGACCAGGCCTGTCTTCGGGTTGAAGGACATTGACGGCCAGCTGTGTGCACCATTCTCCCAAGGCCAAACATTTATGACGGGCGAGGACGGCCCGACCGGCCGCATCCCAGGCACCTCGACCGGCCGGCCGGTCGACAGGTCTATGTGATCCGCCCACGTGACGTGAGCGAATTTTTCCGCTGAAATAAGTTTGCCGGTGGACCGATCGATGACATAAAAGAATCCATTCTTATTTGCCTGCATCAACACTTTTTTGCTCGTTCCACCAATTCTTACATCGGCCAGCACGAGGTCTTCTGTCGCATCGTAATCCCAGTTATCCCCCGGCACTGCCTGATAGTGCCAGACGTACTTCCCCGTGTCGGCATCAAGCGCCACTATTGATGCAACGAAGAGATTATCACCTCCTGCCCGGCCGCGAATTCTCTGATTCCACGGCGAGCCATTCCCCGTGCCGATATAGATGCGATTGAACTCCGGATCGAACGTCATCGCATTCCAAACGTTCCCTCCTCCGGTCGTCTTCCACCACTCCGGGCCCCACGTGCTGGCTGCCATCTTCATCGCCTCGCTCTCGTATCCGCGGGCGGGGTCTCCGGGCACGGTGAAAGTGCGCCATAGCTCTCTGCCGTCCACTGTGGAGTACGCAGTCACGTAGCCGCGGCTCGCACCAAAATCGCCACCCGCATTTCCAATCAGAACACGATCACCAAAGACCAGCGGTGCTCCCGTGATGTAGAGGTACGGGACCAACGTGTCGAGCGTTTGGATCGACCACAAGGGTTTGCCGGTCTTCGAGGCCAGAGAAATCAGCCGGCCGTCAGCGGTAGCAACGATGATCGTGCCCTTCCAGTAAGCGACGCCGCGACTAGTTCCCCAATTGTAAGTCATCCGCCGTGGAGTCTTGGCAAGCTCTTCGCGAGCTTTTGGGTCGAACGACCACGCGACCTTGCCGGTCCGTGCGTCGACCGCATAAACGATGCTGAACTTCCCGGTGAAATACAAAAGACCATTGACCATCAACGGAGTGGCGACGAGATTGGTCTCATTTGGCAGGTCCAAAGCCCACTCGAGGCCCAGGCGCCGTATCGATCTCTGGTTGATTGCGCTCGGCGGACTGAAACGGTCCTGCGTAGCATCTCCTCCGTAGGAGGACCACTCGGTGGTGGTCGGATTCGAAGCTTTGGCTGCCTCCCGTGCGTGAGCAACTTCTGGGAGCAGTCCTCGACTCAGGGCAAGCACCACCAAGAGGTGCCTCAGGTGACCGCCTCTCACGATGTGCTCTTCTGCGAGAACCGGAATCGCTCATGCGGCGGATCGGAAGGAATCGCGTGAACCACTAGCCCAGGCTCAAGATCCCGATCCGCAATAGCCACCTGCCGCAACTCTGCCGCAAGGTCCATGGAACGACAGGCCCACAAATACATCACCGCCGCTACGGGTAAGCCAACCAGCATGGCCAGATCCGCTCCCTGCAATCGCTTGGCCACGGGCCCCATGTAAAATCCCGTACTGAAGAACGGGATCATGGCGCCAAACCCCACGGCATAGGCGGTGAGGCCTCGCCAATTCCATTGGCCGTAGATCCCGTTGGCGTTGAATATCTCTCGGATCGAATACCGGCCATGGCGGACCAGGAAAAAATCGGCCAGATTGATCGCGGTCCAAGGGGTAAACAGATACAGTAGGATCGTCAGCAAGTCTTTGAAGCTGGACACGTAATCTCCCTTCAGTGACAGCGCAGCGGCACTCGCAGCGGCGCCGGTCACCAGCAGACTCAGAATGCGCGCTCGACGCGTACATTGAATGGGTTTCACGGTGTCGATCGCGCTCAGCAAAGTCAGCGATGCGCCATAGAAGTTGATCGCCGTGGTGGTTAACAATCCGCCGAAGGATGCTATCAGCAACACCGTACCGAATCCGCTAAACATGCTGTCGCCGCTACGCTGTACCGCCAAGGCCACTTCCGCGTGTGGATTCATTGCGGCGACCACGGCCCCGACCACCATCATCCAAGCGCCACCCGCCCAAGCCCCGAAGTAGGTCGACATGAACGACTGAAGGGGGCTCACATCGGGCGGCAGGTAACGGGAATAATCTGAGACATAAATGGACCAGCTCAGCTGGTAAGCCGTCGATGCGAAGAGCTGAACCAAAAACGGCACCATTTGAAAGTTCGTGGCCCGCAGGTCGCCCAAGGGAACTTTGATGACTCCCACGCCGAGGCAAAACACGACCATGCAGGCAATGACCGCATACGCGAGTAAACGCTGCGCAGAATGGATGGCATCGTAACCAACGACGGCCAGGGCCAGGGAGCCGGCCGTGAACAGAAGTATGGTCGCCGTGGGCTCAAGCCCGACTATCTGCCGCACGGTCTGTGCAGCCAGCACGGGCCCAAAAGCATTGAAGCCGATGTAGGTAACGAGTGCTACCGCCCACACCAAGAGCGCGCCACGTCGCCCAAACTGGGGGCGAGACTGAATCATTTGCGGCAGCCCGAGTTGCGGACCTTGAGTCGAGTGCAGGGCCATGAAGATCGTCCCAAACGCCGAGCCTAGGAGAATCGCAACGGCGCTCCAAGCGAGGTTCAACCCGAGCTCGACACTCACCATACCGGTGGCAAGCGTGCCTAGCTGCGCGCCGCCGCTGAACCATACGGGCCACACGTCGCGTACCTTCCCGTGGCGCTCCGCCAAGGGGATATAGTCGATCGATCGTGTTTCGATTTCCACGGTTCTAGGCTCGCTCAGTGTGATGTCAGACCGCCATCGACGTTGATCGCCTGGCCAGTCAGATTGCGCGCCAATGCCAGGTACACCACGAGATCGCCGATGTCCTCCACGGTTTGCGGACGCCCCTGCGGAACAAAGGCCAGCACCTGTCGTTGCCAGGACTGCTCGGGCGTCTCGTTGTCATTGCGCCACTCCTCGGCGAGCAGGTCCCACATCGCCGTGCGCACCACGCCGGGACAGATGGCATTGACGGTAATTTCCTCTCGCGCCAGCTCCTTTGCCAGCGAATTGGAGAAACCGATGACCGCGTATTTGGACGCCGAGTAGTGCGCCAACCCGGGAAAGCCATCCTTTCCCGACACCGAGGAGATATTGATGATTGTCCCGGCTCCGGTACGCCGCAGCAAAGGGATGGCTGCCCGGCAGCACAGAAAGGTTCCCTTTGCGTTGACATTCATGATGCGATCCCACTCTATCTCGCTCATGTCCTCGACACGCTGCACGCTGATCACCCCCGCTGAGTTGACCGCGATATCGAGCTTGCCGAACCTCTCTTCGATCGTGCCGCGCAACCTCTGGGCGTCGTCCCATCGGGTGACATCCATTGGCATCGCGTGGCTTTGAACGCCGACGGCAGACACCTCGTCAGCAACCGCGCGCGCCGCCGCGGCGTCGACATCCGCAACTAACACGTGGACACCTTCGCGCGCCAAGGTCACTGCGATGCCTCGCCCGATACCGTGTCCGCCTCCAGTCACGTACGCGACCTTTCCTTGAAGCTTCACCGGACCCCCATATCTGCGCTGTCCGCCTCTGCGAAATGTTTCAGAAGCAACTCATTGACTCGATCAGGCTCCTCCATATGCGGCATGTGGCCGCTATGAGTCATTGCCTGCAATTTCACGCCGAAAGGAACTTCTCCCGCCGATACGATGTTGTCGTGCACACCTCGTATCACGAGCACACCACTCATCAGAGTCTTCAACGCCGGCGATATGTTGATAGGCGCGGGTTCGCGTAACGCACTCGCGGCGATCTTGGCCAACGCTTCGGTCACCCCGTCGAGCCGTTTGTACCGCACGACCGCTTCGACCATGTCGCGGCGGATTGCCTTCGGGTCGGCGAACAGCAACTCGAGGCACCGTTGCACGTCGCGATTGCGTTGCGCTGAGATGAAGTCGGATATGTAACGCTGATTTGCATGGCTCCCGAAAGCAAATGGCGCCAGCAGCGAAACGGAGGCGACCCTCTCAGGCCGCCTCTCCCAAAGTGCAAGCGCAACTGCGGCTCCCAACGAGTGGCCGACGAGATGGATGCGTTTTAATTCCAGGTGGTCGATTCCGTCGGCAACGCTGTTCACCAACTCCTCGATTGATCCTGAGTCAACCTGCTTGGTTGAACCACCGTGCCCGGGAAGATCAAAAGCGACGGTCAAATGATGTTCGGCGACGCCCCCTTGATTGAACAACCACGTATGCGAGTCTCCGCCGAAGCCATGCAGGAACACGACAGCCGAGCCGAGGTTGCCCCTCATCGTGCAGCACAGCCGCCTCCCCGATGGAAGCTCGAGAAACAAGCTCGGATCAGATAACGCATTCTCCCCGGCCTGAGACGCCGCCGGCCGCGGCCGTGGGAACTTCGCAATGAAGGCATCGATTGCGGACTCGGAGACCTCGTCTGTGGCGATGATACCGATCAACTCACCGCAGGCCACTGTCTGTCCGGCTTTGACCAACTGTCGCCGCAGCACGCCCGCTTCTCGTGCTTCGAGACTATTGGCAATCTTGGACGTCTCGATCTCGACCAGTTCCGCGCCGGCCGCCGTCGGGCTCCCCTCGGCAACCCGCCAGCCGACGATGGTGCCTTCCTGCATCGACAGCCCCCAGGTGGGCATGGTGATGGCCCAAATCATCTTGATACGTTCTCGGGACTCGAAATCTGGGCGGCCGTGGACAGAAACGGCGCCCTCATGACCATTTTGCAAGCTCCATTGCCGCTGCCTCAATAGCCGGGCTGCTCGGGATATACGCGTTTTCCAGTACCGGAGAGAACGGTACGGGCGTATGGGGAGCGGTGATGCGCCGAATCGGCGCCTTTAGATCGCGGAAGGCCCGCTCTGCTACAACCGCAGCGATCTCACTCGCGACGCTGCAACGGGGATTGGACTCATCGACCACCAACAGGCGGCCTGTCACCCCGATGCTCTCCAGAATTGTTGCCTCATCGAGCGGCGAGGTGGTGCGCGGATCGATGACGGTCGCCTCGATACCTTTCTCGGCCAATGCAGACGCTGCTTCGAGCGCGACATGGGTCATGCGCGCGAGCGCGACGATGGTGAGATCCCCGCCCTCGCGCAGTACATGAGCCTCGCCGAAGGGCACGGTATAACTCTCGGCAGGGACCTCCCCCTCGAGGTCGTAGAGCTTCGTGTGTTCGAGAAATATGACGGGGTCGTCGTCGCGGATCGCCTGGATGAGCAGGCCCTTGGCATCGTAAGGCGATGAAGGAATGACGACCTTCAGGCCGGGAATGTGAGTAAAGATCGAGTACAGGCACTGCGAGTGTTGCGCGCCGGCGCTGAATCCCGCGCCGAACATGGCCCGTATGACCAGTGGCGTGCGCGCCTTGCCGCCGAACATGTAACGAAACTTGGCCGCTTGATTGAGGATTTGATCCAGACAGACGCCCAAAAAATCGACGAACATCAGTTCTGCCACGGGCCTCAATCCCGTCATGGCCGCTCCGGCTGCCATCCCGACAATGGCGCTTTCGGTGATGGGGGTGTCGATGACGCGAGCGCGGCCGAATTCGCCCACGAGTCCGCGCGTGACACCCATGATTCCACCATAGGCATCGTCGACTCCGGTACCGCCGGCCCCGCCCGCGACATCCTCACCGATGACCACCACCCTCGAATCGCGTCTCATCTCCGAACGCAACGCATCGTTGAGGGCCTGCCGGAATGACGTTCTTGCCATGTGGGTCTTCGTCAGTAGGTCGCGTAGACATCTGTGTACAACGCCTCTAGCGGTGGCGCGGTGCCCGCATGGGCAGCGGTCACGGCCGCATCCATCTCCTCGGCGGACAACCGATCGATCGAATCGAGCTCACTCGCCGTCAATTCGCCCGACGCGAGCACACGACGACGGAATCCCACGATCGGATCGTGCACTTCTCGGGCCTGCGTCAACTCCTCTTTGGAGCGGTAGGTCTGCGGATCGCCGCAATAGTGTCCGTGGATGCGGGCGCAGCGCGCCTCGATGAAGCTCGGGCCGCCGCCGGCTCGCGCACGAGTCACTGCATCGGCCATTGCCTCGTAAACCGGGAAGAAATCTCTGCCGTCCACCTTCACGGCAGGCATGCCGAATCCGGCTGCGCGCCGCGCCGCGTCCTTGGCCCCCACGGCATACTCCGCGGCCGTGCCTTCCCCGTAGCCGTTGTTTTCGATGACGAAGATGGCCGGCAGCTGCAGGACCACCGCCATATTCATCGCCTCGAAGATCGTTCCCTGATTGCTGCCGCCATCGCCGGTGAAAGCCACCGCGACGCGATCCGACTTCAGTGTTTTCGCCGTCAGCGCCGCGCCGATGACGAGAGGCGGACTGCCACCCACGATAGCGTTCGCACCCAACATCCCGCGCTGCAGGTCTGCGATGTGCATGGATCCGCCCTTGCCGGCGCACAAGCCCTCCGCCTTACCCAAGATCTCGAGCATCATGCCCTTCGGGTCACAACCCTTCGCGAGGCTATGCCCATGCCCACGGTGGGTGGACCCGATGTAGTCGGCCGCGTCCAAATGCATGCAGACGCCGACCGCGATGGCTTCCTCGCCCGAGTAGAGGTGTACGAATCCTGGAACGTGACCGGCGACGAACTCGGTATTGACGCGCTCTTCGAAGTCGCGGATACGACGCATCGTCCTGTAGGCGAGTAGTAGCGCATCACGATCAAGCATCATGACTTATCCGTATAGGCGGCAAGGGGGGGCAACAGCTCAGAAGCGGTATCGGATATCCGCTCCATAGGTCCTCGGCTCACCGACGAGTCCATAATCGAATCCCAAGCCACCCTGACTGGGGTCCCGCTGCGCGAGGGCGTACTGAAGATAGTGCCGATCAGCCAGATTTTTCACCCACACTCCGACATCAAAGCCGCTCGTGGATCCTCTGCTGCCCGTAAATGACAGCCGGCCATTCGCAATGGCGTAGGAGGGCTGGGAGACGCGTAGCGTGTTCTGGGCGTCGAAGAACTGCCTGCTGTAGCCGTTGCCGTCCAGCATCAGGTGCAGGTCGCCCGCGTCCAGCTGCAAGAAGCGCCAGTTGAGCGCCAGGCTCCCACTGGCATGGGGTGCCTGGATGAGTTGGTCACCGGACAGATCGACACCATGCAGGGTGAGTTCCTGATACTTGGTGTTGAGGAGCCCGAGACTGCCCGAGAGCTCGACATCTGCGGTAACCTTGGCCCGGAACTCCATCTCGGCGCCGTCGACCCGCGACCGGGGCGCGTTCGAGGTGCGCAGGCCGGTCCCTTGGCCGCCGGGCAGCGCAAAGGTGTCGAGGAACTGCTGGTTGCGGTAGCTGTAATGAAAGACCGCGAGATTAAGGGAGGCTCGCCGCTGCCAGAACTCCAGCTTGGAGCCGACCTCGTACGCGTCGAGCTTCTCCGGTTGGGCGAAGGTGAGCTCTGCCGGCGCATTGAAGGCCTGTCCGTTGAAGGCTGCTCCGCGGTACCCCTGGGAGAAGCTTGCGTAGAGCAGCGTCTGATCGTTTGGCTTCCAGTCGACGCCCACTTTGCCGCTGGTGTTGTTGTTGTCGTACTCGAGCGGCGCATTGACGCCGCCAGGCGGACCATAGAGGCTCGAATACTGTGTGTAGGAAACCCCGGTAACGTACGGAATCGTCTGAGTCCAGAGCGTCGTGCCGGGACTGGGCCCATACCCCGCCGAGGGCGCGTCGAGTCCGCCCTCCAGCGCGTAGAAGTTGGTGATTTCGATCTTGTCTTTGGTGTACCGCAGGCCGGCTCGAATGCTGACCGTGGGCGTTACTGCGAAGGTCGCATTCAGGAACGCGGCACGGCTGTCTTTCAGCTGATCGAAATTGTTCCATTCATCGAAGCCATAGAGTGTCTGCCCACCGGGCGTCACGAATGACCCTGGATAGCCGTCGAAGAAGTGATACTGCACGATTGCGTGCACGCTTTCGCGCCCATAGTACAACCCTGCGAGCCACCGTAGTATATGGGTGTCTCGGGAGGACAGGCGTAGTTCCTGCGAGAAGGTGTTGACGCTCGAGAAGTAGGAGTTGGGATCATCGAGGCGGGCCGTGATCGGAAGCCCGCCATCATCGCTCAATGTGTACCAGCGCCCATAGTCGTAGCCTGAGATGGAGGTCAACAGGAGATGCTCGGCGAGCCCTGCTTCCACTTTCAGGGATGCACTGTCGCTACGAATCTGTTTGGGAACGGAATACTTGGAGCCGGTATCGAACCACGGGATATTCCCCGAGAACCCGGTCACGGCCGGCTCGTTGTTGAGCGCGTGCGGGCCATAGGGCGTGCCGTTCGAGCGTGTCGAGGAGAACTTCAAGGTGACCTTGAGGTCGTCCATCGGCTGCGCGAGGATGGTGGCACGACCCGCCAGCGCGTCCACACCGTTTAGAGGATTGACTCCGGGCACGATGCTCTGAGTCCAGCCATTCCGGTCCTCGTAGTAGACGGCCACGCGCGCGGCCAAGACGTTGTCGATCAGCGGCACACCCACGGCCGCCCGCACGGAGCGGTCATTGTAGTTACCGTACCCCGCCTCGACATAGCCCTGGGTCGTCGTGAGACTGGGATTGGCGGAATAGAGGCTAACGGCGCCGCCGGTGGCATTCTTGCCGTAGAGAGTGCCCTGCGGTCCCCGCAACACCTCGACCCGGTCCATGTCGAAGACTTGCAGAGCCTGCACCGCTCCCACGGCCTTGTAGACCTCGTCGACATACATGGCGATGGGACTACTTTGGTTCTGACTGTAGTCCGTTGTCGTCACCCCGCGCAGCGTGAAGGTTGGCTGGGCTTCGGGCCCCCACGGCAGGTTCAGCAGCATGTTGGGTACGACCGACGCGAGATCTGCGGCTTGGCGAATCCCCCGATCGCGCAGCTCGTCCGCCGAAACCGCTGTGACAGCGATGGGTACGTCCTGACTGCGCTCGCTCTGGCGCTGCGCGGTCACGACAACCTCGTTGAGCACAGAGCCCGCGCTATCAGAGTCCGCCTTAGCGGTCAAAGGCGGCGCAAGCATCGTAAGCGCGGCGAGCAGGCCGACTAACGAGGCCCAATCGCTTGGTGCTCGTGCGGTAGGACAGGCAGTCGACCCGGATAGTGCGGCAATGTAATCAAGGCTCGGCGTCGCACGACGAAGCATTTGCGGGACCATCTGCTCTCATCCCCTCTTGTTCCAGGTTTCGAATCAACTACGTCGATGAAGCCGCCATCCACAGCCCCTCATGGAGACTTGATGGTTACCAGGTCTTGATTTGCGGCATCACTCGATCCACGAAACACCGCAGCGATCGGCGTACATCATCAAACGACATGCCACCAAAGCTCGGAGAGACGCCCAAGATGAAATCGCCGAGCAACTCGCGGCGCTCTTGCAGCTTGTCAATAATGCGCGCGGGGTCTCCCCAGATGTTGGCCTCGAGGTAGGAGTCGATGAGAGCCTGCTGACTGGTTGATCGGTAGTGTTTTGTCATCTCGGCGTATGAGGCATACGCAGCGCCCGCCTTCGCGAAGTTGTCACTGAGCAACTCGTAGTGATCCATCAATTGAGCCCAATATCGGGTAATGTGCTCGCGCGCGAGCGCTTCTGCTCGCTTTACGTCCGGATCGCAGAACATACAGTCTGCAGCGATCGGTGGCGGCGCCTCAAAACCACATGATTGCTTAAATAGTGAGCGGTGACGGTCGATTTCAAGCTTCGCTTCCTCCCACGGTCCTTGGGCGAACTTCATGCAGCCAAGCCCGAGCCTCCCTGCGGTCTCCACAGACTGCGGAGACATCCCGACCATGTAGGTGCGGTCGCGAAAACTCTTGAATGGCCGTGGCCGAACTTCGATCCGCGGCTGCTGATAGTGGGGCGTATCTCCCTCAACGAAACCCGTCTCCAGGCCGCGCAAAATGATTCCTGCGGCTTGCTCGAAGCGCTCGCGCGACTCGCTGAATTTGACACGGAAGGCATCGAACTCCCGTTTCGCGAGACCGCGGCCGAATCCGACGACTACTCGCCCCTCGGACAAATGATCCAAAAGAATCGCCTTCTCAGTCACGCGGAGCGGATCGTTCCATGGAAGGATGAAGGCGCAGGGCATGAGCTTAATCGTCTTGGTGCGCGCTGCGACATAACTCAAAAGAACGATGTTGTCCGGAATCATCGCGTAATCGAAAAAGTGGTGCTCGACCGGCATCAGCAGGTCGAATCCCATTGCCTCCGCCTCGAGCGCCAAGCCGAGCTCTTGTCTATAGATCTCGACATCCGAAGTTCCTGGGTGGCCTTGGAACAATGGCATCAGGCCGACTTGCATCGCTTTCTCCCCTTTTACTGATGGCTTATCATCGGGCGCACGCGCGACCGAGAGGGAGGTGCGCAATGGCCAACTTCGCTGGACGCCTTGCGCTCCACGTCGCCGATCGCGATGCGGGGATGGGGTGTGGATTTTGGCCACTCCTCCTCTAGCCTTGTCGACCTTCGCCCTGCGAGCCTAGGATTCGGCTCAGCAGTAACGGGCGAGTTTGCGCCCGTTTCAATCGGTGAGGACCCGTGGGAAAGCTCTGCATGAGATCCAATTGCCAAAACGCGCACAGAGTGCATAGGGCTGTAGAGCACGTGTCGTGGCAACCTGCAGCGGCGATCACGCCTTGGGTACAACTTATACTAGGGTCGCCGAAGAGCCGATTGGAGCATACACACATGCGTTCCAGGGCAGTGGAAACCGCGCGATGCCCGCGCCTCGAAATTGTGCAGACCCCGTGCCTGTAGCTCGCGCGGAGCACTTTGGGGGCGTCCGCGTCGCCGCCCTCGCCGTGGTCAGCACCGTTGCCTGGCTGACTATCACGTTACTGCCTTATGAGGTCTCAACGCTCTCTGACGGTTACCGCGCCGGGCCCGTTGGAGCTGGCTGGATCACCGCGGCCGAGCTCCTTGCGCTCGCCTGTGCGGCAAGCTGCTTGGGGCAAACGATTGCATTCCGCGACAAACGTCGGCTGACGATTCTGGGTATCGCGATTGCGCTCGCGGCCACGCTCGGCTGTCTGTTAACCGATCATATCGTGCCCATCGTCGCCCTCCGGCTACTGTTCGGTGTCGGCACAGGCATCGTCGCCGCCGCTACCAACGCTCTTCCTGCATTACATGATTCCCCTAAGAAGCTGTTCGCGTACATGCAGCTCGCGTTGGGAGTGATTTTCGGCTTGGCGATCTTTGTGGTGGGCGCTGTACAGTCTTTCGCTGGCCGAAATGCTGTCTTTTTTGTCGATCTCATCTTTTTACTGACCCTCGGGTCCGCGGCCTTCCTCCTGCCAAAGGGAGTCGTCTCCGACCTTCCTTCGGCAGGCGCACGCATGAAGCTGCGACTCCCCGAGGGCGCTGCGAGCTCGCTTGCGGCACTGGCCTTGATGTGGATAGCCCAAGGTGCGCTTTGGGCTTTTGCGAGCACAGCCGGGGCCGCAGCTGGGATGGACCCCGATTCACTGGTGCGCTGGTTGTCTATCGCGGGCTTCACCACGCCATTTGGAGCTGTGGCCGCAGCCGCTTTGGGCGAGCGCCGCGGTTATACCGCTCCGCTCATCCTGGGCTTCGCTGTCCAGATTCTGGTAGCTCTCGCGATGTACTGCTCATTCTCTCGCCCATTTTTCATTGCAGGCGCACTCGTTTCCAACATGACGACGACGTTCACCACACCGTATCTGCAAGGCGTGCTCGCATCGCTTGACGGCACGGGACGTGCGACCGCGCTCAGCGGCGCTGCAGCGAACTTCGGAGCCGCTGTGGGACCCGCGCTTGGAGCCATGCTTGTCGCCCAGACAGTAGCCCCCCTCGGCGTTACGTCGGCGATCATGCTCTCTATTAGCCTCGG
>WNFT01005528.1_pt1 | contig 19556 bp, 19 predicted proteins | sample 5400191 | NCBI WGS metagenome assembly WNFT01 (sample SAMN13153359, study PRJNA577476) | soil metagenome | isolation source: 80 cm saprolite under Madrone tree | place: USA:California | collected 2016-06-14 | reverse complement strand
CTGGTGCCAATCATTGGCGCGCTCACACAAAAATATTCAGCCTACAGAATGGTGGTCGTCGGCGGAGCGATTTGCGCCGCATCTGTCTTTGTTATGGCCTTACCAACTCCGTGGTTTCAACGATCGGCCCAAGGTTTCATTGGGCAATGGATCGCTCACGGTTATCTGGGAGTACACGGAGACATTCACCCTTACTACATGATGATCGCGATCTACATATCGATCTTCTCAATCGGCGAAGCCTTCTACTCACCCCGCGTCTATGAGTACGCAGCTGCAATTGCTCCAAGGGGTCAGGAGGCGTCCTATGGCGCACTCTCGTATATTCCCTTTCTTATCGGAAAACTGCTCGTCGGAAGCGGAGGATGGTTGTTAGCTGCGTTTTGTCCCGCGCACGGTCCTCGGCATTCGGGAACGATGTGGCTTATCTTTGCCCTGGCGGCCTCGGTCGCCCCGATCGGATTGATTGGGCTGCGTCGCTACATTCGCGTCCCCGAAGCTGGGCGACAGGATGTCGACTAGCGATTTCGCGCCCCAAGCCGTTCGCCGAAGCACGATCTCGGCATCGTGCCGATTTTTACGAACCGATGCATCCTTATGACCGGGCGTCGCAAGAATCCATTCCAGCGCTCCACGAGAAAAGGGGCCACTTTGCATGATCCCGGGTTCTCCGCCTGATCTCTCAACGCCGATTCCAGGTTGTCCATTCGCGCCGAGCTGCGAATACGCAGCGGAAAAATGCACTACATCGACTATCGCGTTGAAAGAAGTTGCACCCGGCCATTTCTCGGCTTGGTTACGAATTCAATTAAAGGAGATCGACCTCGCGCCCACGCATCTGCCGGGAAGCTTGCCCGCAATGAACGGGCGCGCGCCGGAACCGGTCTAAATCTAAACCCTGGAGATTGGGAATGAACAGCACGCGATTGATACTACATAAGCGAAAGTCGCACAAAACCCTGTGGTTCGGTTTGCTCGGAGCCACTGTTGTGATTGTCGGCTCGATTTTGTTCGGGTATGCTCAAGGACAGAAAAAAGAGGCCGAGAAAATGAATCCAACGAAGGCAGTGCCGAGCGACACCGAGTTGCAAACGAAGTTAACGAAAGACCAGTATCATGTGACGCGCGAATGCGGCACCGAGACTCCATTTCAAAATGCCTATTGGGACAATCACAAGGCCGGAATTTATGTCGATCTTATCACTGGTGAGCCGCTCTTCAGTTCGCTCGATAAATTCAACAGCGGCACGGGCTGGCCCAGTTTCACCAAGCCGATTTCGAAAGACAAAGTGGTGGAAAAAAAGGATTCTTCTTATGGAATGGAGCGCACCGAGGTTCGTTCGAGCAAGAGCGATTCGCACCTCGGTCACGTGTTTGAGGATGGCCCCGCGCCAACGGGGCAACGTTACTGTGTGAACTCCGCCGCGTTGCGTTTCATTCCGGTGGAGAAATTGAAAGAAGAAGGTTACGGCGGATATCTGGCGCTCTTCAAACAAGGGGAATCCCAGAATAATCAGCCGTAAGCGACAACCCGAAGTTCGCTAGACTTGTGTGGCGACTCCGTTTCTCGAAGTCGGAGCCATAGAGACGTATTATCCGGTCGAGACGGGATTGATTTTCAAACGTCACCTGGGCGTAATCTGGGCGTTGTAGCGGCGACGTTGTCCGTCGCCGAATCGGGAAAAAAGGCGCCTGCCGCGGCGAGCGCCTCTACAATCGATATCGAATCGCCAATATGTCGAAACAATCGAGCAAATCGCACGAGATTTCGGCGCTTATCGCCGGAATCGCGGCGTTCACGACGTGGGGACTTGTTCCGATCTATTGGAAACTGCTCAAAGCGGTGCCAGCCAGTGAAATTCTCGCCCATCGATTTGTCTGGACGTCGATCTTTTTAATCGCGCTGCTCACCTGGCAACGGCGCTGGACCGAAGTGGAAACCAATGTTCGGTCGCGGCGTGCGAGACTATATTGTCTGGCCAGCGGCTCGATGATCGCGATCACGTGGTTTTTGTACATCTGGGCCGTGAACATAGGACGCGTCATCGAGACGAGTCTCGGTTATTTCATGACGCCGCTTATGAACGTTTTGCTTGGCGCGATTTTTCTGCGGGAGCGGCTGAGGCGATGGCAATTGGTTTCCGTTCTGCTCGGAACAATAGGCGTTTTTAATCTGACCTTTGGTTATGGACGTTTTCCGTGGGTGGCGTTGTCATTGTGCACGACATTTGGACTTTATGGATTGCTTCGAAAAAAATCCGGCACGGCGGCAATTCCTGGTTTGTTTATCGAAACGGTTTTGCTCGTTCCGCTGGCCATCGCCTATCTCATCTTCCTAAAGACGAACGGCCAATTAATGTTCGGATCGGCGGATATTTCTCTGTCGATCTTGTTAATGAGCACTGGCATTGTCACCGCCTTGCCGCAGGTTTGGTTCGGGCACGCTGCCCAGCATTTGCGCCTTACCACCCTTGGCTTTTTACAGTACCTTGCGCCGACCGGCACATTTTTCCTCGGCGTGTTTGCTTACCACGAACCATTCACGCGCAATCATTTCATCACCTTCGCATTGATCTGGATCGCTCTCGCGATCTTTACCAGCGAAGCCGTTATGCAATGGCGCAGACGATCGGTGCCAGGGATGGCACTGCCGATCGCACAGTAAGGGCAATTGACCTCAGAAACCGAACCACGGCGTTTCGTTTTGCCAGAAGCGAGCGCTACCTTACATTGTCGCTTCGATGATGAGAAAAGACGATTTTGATTACGCGATTGAAAACACCCAGGTGATTCTCGCGCCCGAGCAGCAGATCGCAACCTTCGGCACCACGAGCTTTCACTTCTATCTCATCTCCGAGTTGATGGACCGCGTCGATCAGGTCCGGATTCGGAACGGAAAAATCCACGCCGAGCGGCCTCAAATTCTCACTCCGGAGCATTTCAGTCGTTTGCTGCTCGAAGGATTCGGCGAGAAAGCGCAGCGTTATGCCGATCAATTGCGCGAATACGCACGCAACATCGCGGTACTGCGTTACGGATTTCAATTTCGCAAAACGAATGTCACAGAAGAGACGATCCGCGATTCAGTTGACGCCGTCATCACGCGGACAAAGCGGCGCGTGGAAGACGCGGAAGAACCACTCAGCGCCGTCATTCAGGGCGTGGACGACGCCTGGGAGGTTTGCTTGCTCAAGTTCACGATCGACATGATCGAACGTTCCGCTGGTGGAAACCTCGGCGACTTCCGCAAGCGCGGACTAATTTGAAAGCGCAGATACGAGGAAAGCCAGAAATAGACCGCAAAATGCCGTCTAATTCTTGTTAGATGCTATCCCTCCACCTTTCAATATGTCTCGTTGGAGTGCTCCTCGTTTGCTCGTTACATGCCGCAGAGCCAAAGGAACTGCAGAACGCACGACAACATTATGAGCAAGGCTCCGATCACAGCGAAGCTGCTCGCACACGCTACATGACCCGACTCGTCCGAATGCGCGAGAAATACGCTTCCCTCAAGACGGACGATTGGCAGTCGATCGATGCCGAAATCCGCCGTCACCCTGCACCGATCTCCGAACCAAGGCAGTTTTCTAAGCTCCTCGTCGGCAAATGGCGGTCGCCTCGCCACGATTACCTTTACCGCCCTGACGGCACTTGGACAATGTTGCCGGAGCAGATCGACGGTGTCGATTCGACTCACGGTTTATGGCGCATCGAAGGCGATCAATCCATTGAGACGGTTGCGACAAATCCACCCACGAACAGCCAATACACAATTCTATTGCTCACCCAGAAAGACTTCGTCGTTACAGATGGCTATATTGTATTTTATCGCACACGGCTGTGAACCAACCATCTAACAAATCGCTGCAGCCAACCACTGACCGGCGCGATAACTGCACATGACGACTTCAGCATTGAAACTCATAGCAGAGCTCGCTCCCGTTAGCAGTGACTGAACTCGGTCTCGTTGGATAGTAAACAATATCGAGAGGCCGCCGGGCCGTCCTCGATTCCGCGTTGGTCGTCCTTCCAGCCGCTGAACTTTCCGCTTTCTTCGATCCGCGCGTCTTGTCATTCTGCGCGTCCGCATCACCGTATTTTGAAAAACTATCTCCAGCTTAATATCAGCCTGCTGTACTGGATTCTGATCGCGCCGTTTACCGGCCAGTTTTTCAAAATCTCGCCGGTCTTCCGGCAGATGGTGTTCATCGGAGTGCGCGCGGCGCCGATGGTTGCGCTGACGGCGTTTAGCGTAGGCGTGACGCTGGCCATGCAGGCGGCCCATTCCCTGCAACAACTCGGTGCGGAAATATATGTTCCCGACCTGGTGATGGTCACGCTCCTGCGCGAGATGGGGCCGGTCCTGATCGCAGTGATCGTGATCGGTCGCAGCGGGTCCGCCGTGGCGGCGGAGCTGGGAACCATGAAAGTGTCCGAGGAGATCGAGGCGCTGGAAGTGATGGCAATTAACCCAGTCCAGTATCTGGTCGTGCCGCGGTTCCTGGCCATGCTCGTGATGCTGCCGGCGCTCACAATCTTCGGAAACTATATCGGCGTGTTTGGCGGCTGGGCCGTGTGCACGTTCGCACTTGATTTTAACACCGCTGGCTATGTCTTGCGCGCCTTACAAAGTGCGGACACGTGGGATTTGTATTCGGGAATGATCAAAAGCGCCGTCTTCGCCTGGATTGTAATTACGATCGCGTGCAATGCCGGGTTGCATGTCGAAGGTGGCGCGGAGGGTGTAGGACAAGCCACGACGGCCTCGGTCGTGCAAGCTTTGCTTGCGATGCTGGTCACGAACGCGGTGCTTACCGGAATCTTCTTTTTTGCTGTATGAACTCCGACGAAGCCACCATCATCGAAGTTGTCGACCTTGTCCGGAAATTCGGAGATCGCACTGTGCTCAACGATATCTCCTTCAATGTTCGCCGTGGCGAGACCCTCGTGATCATGGGCGGAAGCGGTTGTGGCAAAAGCACATTGCTCCGGCATATGATCGGTTCGATGAAACCGACTTCAGGCTCTGTGAAAATCTTCGGCGAAGAAATCGCAACCATGAACGAACGTGAGATCGGACGTGTTCGGCAACGCTTTGGGATGCTGTTCCAGTCCGGCGCCCTGCTAGCATCGCTCACTGTCGGCGAGAATGTGGCGCTGCCACTTTTTCAACACACTGAAAAGTCCGCTGACGAAATCGAAGAGATCGTGAAGCAAAAACTCCAAATGGTCGGGCTTACCGGTTTTGAAGATCTGAAGCCGGATGAAATCAGCGGCGGAATGAAGAAGCGGGTGGGTCTGGCGCGCGCACTCGCGCTCGATCCGGAGCTGCTTTTCAGCGACGAACCCACCTCGGGGCTCGATCCGATTATGACCGCGGTTGTCGATCAGTTAACACTTAAACTGGCTCGTGGGAGCCACATGACGGCAGTCGTCGTCTCCCACGATATGACGAGTGCTTTTCGCATCGCTACGCGGATGATCATGCTCGGCCATGGTTCGATCGTCGCACAAGGCACACCCGAAGAAATTCGCACGAGCACTAACCCCGAAGTGCACCAGTTTATTAACGGCGAAGCAGACGGGCCGATCCCGTTAAATCTTTCGCAGGATGAGCACGAGCATCATCAACACGTGAAGCCGCGGCCGTTCGTGAGCGCGCGTTTTCGCTTTCATCATAAGACTCCATGAAACGAAATTTCTCCGACTACATCGTGGCCGTCTCGGTGATCTTGATCAGCTTGGTCCTCCTCGCGGCCCTTACCATCGCGCTTTCCGGCTATCGCTTGAAAAAACCGACCCGCACTTTGGAGATCAACTACGAAGACGTCACCGGCATTAAAGTCCATTCCGAACTTCGTTACGCCGGTGCGCCAGCAGGACGGGTGATCGCGATGCGTCATCTGACTGCAAAGGAGCGTGAATCGTCACAAAACAAAAAAGACGCGGTGCGGGTGACGGTCAGCCTTGACGATGCGATTCCGCCGTTGCCCGCGGACGTGGTGGCAACGCTTAGCTCAGACACGCTGCTCGCGCCGAAATTTGTCGCGCTCTCCGCGGGCACGCCGGGCGGCAACGCACTTGCAAACAACGCTGCGATCGAAGGACATCCCGCTTATGGCATCGAACAGATTACCGCGGCGGCCGGTCCGCTGTTCGAGAATGCGAACAAGTTGCTAGATAACCTCAACGTGACCGTTACGGATTTGAAAGGCAATCTGGGAGAATTTATGCCGAAGCTGGGACCGCTGGCCGACTCGCTAAAGATCGACGTGGATAATTTACAGAACGTGGTCAAAAATCTCGATGGCATGTCCAAAGATGCAGACAAGGTGTTGGGCACAGCGGACACGTTCATCAGCGCGACTGACAAGCAACTTCAGGAACAGTTGAAACAATTGCATGTGATTCTCCTGAATTTGAAAGTGGTCACTACGCATGCGAAGGCACTTGTCGAAACGCTCGCTGAAAAACCCAATCGTCTCATTTTCAGCGGGAAACCGGCCAAGCTCACACCGGAATCGGAAATTCTCAAAAGCTCCAAACCTCTACCGGCAAAAAGACCTTGATTGTAGCCGCGCCGGTATGCGGCGCATTGTGAATGGAAGTGCAGAGCGATTGGTTATACGAATTTGCGCGGCGATTAGGGGGTCAATTGCCCCACCCCTTCGAATATCGACGCATCAGTTTGAAGAAACGGAGAGTGTCGCGCACCGGATGGATGCTGCTCACCTCGTCGGAATAAACGGTCGTGATTGGAACTGATTCGATCCGATACCCTTTGCGGCTGGCGATAATCAACATTTCGGTCTCGTAATCGAAGCGGCGCGCTCCGACGAGCAACTCAGGAATCAATTGTCGATCTAACATCCGAAACCCACATTGAGTGTCCGGGATTTCTTGTCCGCAGGTGCGGCTGATGCGATTGCTCATGTAACGATTCACAACGCGTCGAACAAATGGCATCGCCGCGAGGTTGTTCATGCGATTACCAAGGAAAAAACTGCGATCTGCCGCCAGGGCGGCTGCCTCGATAAAACGCTCGATTTCTTCGGGAAGATGCTGGCCGTCGGCGTCAAGAATAATCACATGAACAAATTGTCGGTCCAACCAATGCCGTAAACCTGCCTTAATCGCTTCACCTTTGCCGCGGTTCTGATTATGAACAATGACCTCAGCGCCGGCTTCGCGCGCGCACTGCGCGGTTTTATCGCTCGAGCCGTCATCGACAACGAGCACGTGATCGATTTGCTTGCGCGTTCGACGAACAACGTCACTGATATGTTTTTCTTCGCGATACGCCGGAATGATCGCAGCGGCCTTTAGACGAATTTGTGCGACACGGTCCCAGTCCGCGACCGTCATCGGCGAACCACCGGGTGAAAATCGGCAGCATGATAAGAACTCCGGACAAGCGGACCGGAAGCGACATACAGGAATCCCTTTTTGCGCGCGATGTCGCCGTAATAACTGAATTGATCGGGCGTAATGTACTCAACGACGGGCAAATGTTTTGGGGTCGGACGTAAATACTGGCCCATTGTTAAGACTTCGCAGCCGACTTCACGCAAATCGTCCATCGTCTGAAAAAGCTCAGTCTCCTTCTCGCCGAGGCCGAGCATCACACCGCTCTTGGTCACAATCCCGCCACTGCGGGACGACAATTCTTTCGCGCGCCGCAAAACCTGCAGCGAGGTACGATATTTGGCGCGCGAACGGACGAGCGGCGTCAGGCGCTCCACGGTTTCCATATTGTGATTGTAAATGTCTGGTTTGGCGTCCAGCACGATTCGAATGCACCAATCCTGCGCGTGAAAATCTGGAACCAACACTTCGACAATCACCGAAGGATCCATTCTGCGGATCGCGGCGATCGTCCGCGCAAAATGGTTGGCGCCGCCGTCCTTCAGATCATCGCGTGCAACCGCGGTAATCACGACGTGTTTTAATTTCATTCGACGCACCGCCTCGGCGACACGTCGCGGTTCGTCTTCCTCCAGCGCGTATGGTTTCGCCGTTGTCACCGCGCAAAAGCCGCATGCGCGTGTGCATCGGTCGCCCGCAATCATCATCGTGGCTGTACCGTGGCTCCAGCATTCCCATCGGTTTGGGCATTGTGCGCTTTCGCAAACGGTGTGCAACCGCAAATCGGAAATAAGCGCTTTGGTTGAAAAGAAAACCGGGTTCGAAGGCAGGCGCACTTTGATCCAGGGCGGCTTTTGTGCCTGGTGGAGCGCCGGATCGATTTTCGCACAGGACATCGTGCGAAAGTTAACCCAGCGTTGAAGGGTTGAAAAGTTAAAGAGACGAAGGAGGTATGAAGCGCTTCATCTCTTTAACGCCTTCACAACTACAGCTTCGTTCGGCCCGATAGAGCTTGATACAGCGTCAGCTCGTCAGCGGATTCCAAACCGCTGCCAGCCGGCAAGCCGCGGGCGATTCGCGTCATAGTCACCGGCTTTTCTTTCAAAAGATCAACAAGGTAATTTGCAAATCCTCCGGGCCGACATGATCCAGCGGCGAAATTTTCCCTCCAAGAGAATGGTATCGCCCACGGAAAGCGCTCGTCTTCTCCAGGGGAAGAATGTCAGTAGGCTGTTCGACAACGCAGAGCAACTCCGGTGACCGCGAAGAATCCGCGCAAATCTCGCAGACTTTTTCCGTGGTGAAGAACCCACAGAGTTCGCATGGATGAATCGCTTGACGAGTGTCAGTGATGGCGCGCGCGATCTGCTCCGGCTGATCGTTTTGCGCACGCATAATCCAAAGCGCAATTCGCTCCGCTGAGCGGGGCCCAACTCCCGGCATTTGTCGCAGTTGCGCAATCAAATTCCGGAGCAGGGCCGGATATTCGGTCTTTCTCAAAACGGCCGCGCAGGTTTAGTCGGAGGACATCTCCGTGAGATTCAAAGCGAGCGGCTCCAGCCGACGCAAATAGAACTGCAGCGGAGCATCATCCTCGTCATCTGATCCCCGCGCCTTCTGAAATTCGGTGTACGCTTCGGCCCAACGTTTTTCTCGATAGAGCACGATCCCGTTCCAGAAAGAGTCCCGGCGCGCGATATGCTCCGGCTTGGCTTCAGATGCAAGCCAAAGCGGCTCGTAAATTTCGTGTCGTTCTTGCGAATCCATTTCCATAAGAAAATCAATTGGTCGCGCGACAATTCTGTTGCTCGCGAGATCAAAAGTACGCGTGCCAATCAGGATATGCGATCCATAGAAACGATTTGCGGCGCAGAATCTGCGTGCCAGCTCGAGCGGCTCACCGGTGGCTAACAGCGCCGGGCGTTCGCCATTCTTTAGGGGTGCAATAATTATCGTGCCAGAGCTGACGCCGACGTGGGTATCGCAGTTTTCGGGAATTTCTCCGTTATTCTGCCGGCGCTCGCGATAATGCCGATCCAAATCGAGAGCAACTTGAACGGCTTTGTTAGCATGTTCGATATTACCATCAGGAAATCCGAAAATGGCGATAACGCCCTCCCCGTCGGCGGCCTGGATATAACCTCCCGCTTCCAGGAGACGGTCAGCCACGTCGCGAATGAACTTTTCTGTGGTTTCGGCAAAGACTGCGGGCCCGGAGCCTTCAGCGAGGTCGTGCTTATTGGCAACGTCACAAACTACGACGCTTACTTCGTGTCCTCTCGGTTGCGGATCGAACGAAATTGCGCCTTCGAGAAGACGACGAAGTTCTTTGTTTGACAATCGGTCGGTGAAGAGGGTTCTGGACAAATCCGAGCGGTCCTGCCTCAAAAAGACAATCCATCCTTCCGTCACGAGCCATGTGATGACCACCACGAAAATGGAGGGTAGCGGTTGGAAAAAAATCCGATAGAGCGAGCAGACCCACGAAAGGCCTAACAATTCGATCAATAAAAAAAGAACCAGTAAGCGAACGCGGCGCCGCGGCACACTGCTCAGAGTTAGCCAGGCAACGCCGAGTGAGAGTGGCAAGACAATGCCGGGCTGCCACTTCTCACTGACGATTCTCGTGGCACGGGCGTAATTGGAAATAAGCCCGATAACGGCCAACTCAAAATGCGCTATCAAGCCGCTCGCATGCAGCACGTTGACGATCCCAGCAACAGCGACACCAATTATAAGCGTAGTGACCAGCGACCGTTTCATCGACAATCACGCTTTTTGCGACGCTGCAGCTGGATAGTACGATTGCACCACCAATTCGCTCAAAAATTTATCCGGAGCATCCACAGCCTCAGCATTAAGCACAAACTCTTTCCGACCGGTGTTCTTCTTAATCAGATTCAATCCAAATTGGTAGTCCTTAAACAAATGGGCGCAAAGGTCAGTCACGCTCATCCGCTCCGCTTGCGCGCGTTCAACTATACGCCGCACTGCTGTCTGATCGAAGACAACTTCCAATTGGTGCTCGTTTTTAAATTTGTCGGCGAATCGACGCACGTCGGCTTCGAGCGTTTGCGCCTCGATCTGGTGTCCCTCGGCCAACAACCGATCGAGCACCCGCTTCGGCTCCCGCACGAGCTCGGCCGTTACGCGCAACTGGCTTAAGCCTGATCCTGCGAGGTGATATTTATAATCACGAAATAATTTTTCGAACACGGTCAACAACCCGCGGGCACCGGTTTTTTCTTTCGCCGCAGCGTCGGCAATCAAGCGCAAGGCTTCATTATCAAAGCTGATCTCAATTCCATAGGCGCGAAAGGCGCGCTCATATTGCCGGAGCAAGCTGCCCTCGGAAAACTTCATGATCTTGTAGAGATCATCAGAGTCAAGGTCTTCGCAGACCACGCGCACCGGCAGACGACCGATGAATTCAGGTTCAAATCCGTACTCGACGAAATCCTGCGTCGTGACGAATTGAAATAATTCATTGTCCATCACCTTCACCGGCGCCGCGCTAAATCCGATCTGGCCCTGCGAGATGCGCCGCGAAACCTGCTGCTTCAATCGTTCGAAAGCACCGCTGACCACAAAAAGGATATGTCGCGTATTAATGGTTTCCCGCTTCGCTTTGCCACGCTTTTGGAATTCGAAGGCGGCCTGTAATTGCGCCTGAAGATCATTCATGCTCCGCACGGGGACCTCGGTTTCTTCCATTAATTTAAGCAGGGTTGTCTGGACGCCGCGTCCGCTTACGTCACGGCCGATCAAATTTGCCGCCGATGCAATCTTATCGATCTCGTCGATATAGATGATTCCGAACTGCGCGAGATTGACGTCGCCATCTGCTTTCTGGACAAGCTCGCGCACGAGATCCTCCACATCGCCACCGACATAACCAGTCTCGCTAAACTTCGTGGCGTCCGCTTTCACGAACGGAACTTTGATGAGCTCGGCTATATGCTTGATCAGGTAGGTTTTCCCGACGCCAGTTGGTCCAACCAAGATCACATTTTGCTTTGCATACTCAGTTTCCTCCGCCCGGGCTGCGTCTTCCTTCTCGAGCCGGCGGAGATAATTGGCGTGATTATAATGATCGCAGACCGCGATCGAGAGCACCTTCTTGGCCTCGTCCTGCTTGATTACAAAACGGTCAAGATGCGCTTTGATGTCGCGCGGCAGAAAATTGAAAAAAAACTCTTCACCACTGGTTTTCGTCGGTGGCTCTTCGCTGATGGCAGCAGGCTCCGGTTGAGTAAAGGTCGCCACGGAGACATGGTTGCCGAAGTTCGACTTCATAAACTCCGCAATTTTTGTCTTCAGTTCTTCCGGTGAAGGAAATGGCGGTGGTGGGTTCTGTTCCATGTTCGCGAGCGAAAAAGGTCGCGCGAAAATCTACTCTAGCAACGGTCCGTGTAAATCTGACCCTTAAACGCCGAATTTGTTCATCTGCGGTTGGCCGTAGAGATCGCTTTCAACCCACAAAGTCGAGCTAACAAAATTGACCCTCGGTGTTGAACGGAACTGTTTGGGAGGCAAAAACTTCCGCTGCCGACTTTTATCTAACGAGACTTGGGAATATCCGGAAATAGCTGTGAAATCTGCTCGCGATATTGGGGCTCGGCCTTCCCGGCCGCCTCCGCGAGTTGTCGACCGAGTTCTGGCTGGCCGAACTCATTTGCAAACGCGGCGCACCGCCATTGTCGATCTGCCGCGTCAGGCGCGCTTGGTTGGATGAATGAGATAGAAACTGTAAGCAGCGTCTTCGGCACGAGCTCCGGCCACGTAAGTCGTGCGATACCATGCGGGAGCTTCAAACTAAGACTCTGATCGGTCGCACCGGCTATCCCCGTGTATTGGGCGCCGCTGTTGTCTGTAAGCGCGCCCGAGAAATGGGCGCCGTTAAGATCGGCGATTAGTTTGCTCTTCCAATCGATTAGCCATTGCGCTTTTCTTTCTCCTGTTTTTTGGGCCTGTTTCAGCGACGCGTCGCTCAATTGCACATTCTTGATTGCCTCACTCGCTCCGGCGAAATTATAATGAGCGATCTGGTCTCTGTAATTGACGAGCGCTGCGTTCCACGAAGCAGTCTCAAGATCGAGAATCTTCCTTCTGTTCCCGGCGACACCCGCTGGTTGCGGATTTAGCGTGCGACGCGGCGGGCTCTTCTCCTTTCCGTTAAGCTCGACCAAAGGACCCGATGGTTCCGGCAACACCCTGGCCGGAGCATTCTCGTGCGGTTTACGTCCAAGAAAGAAGATCGCTGTTGCCACGAGCGCGATAAGCAAAGCGCCGGAAATCAAAGACCACCGGCGCGGCCGGCTGCGCGCAACGTCGACAGGATCCAAGCCCATGAGCGCGCACTGCGCCCGCTCCATCTCTGACATCAACTCGTCGTACGACGAAAAACGTTGCGCGGGATCAGGCACGATCATACGCTGAAAAACGCTGGCGGTTGCCGCAGAAACATCTGGCGCGATGGTATGCAAATCGAGTGGTCGGCTTTTGAGGTCGAGCAGCACAACGGCCGAATTTGTATCGCCCTCAATTGGTGCCTTGCCTGCGACAGCATGGAAAAGAGTTGCGCCGAGACTATAGATATCGCTGCGGAAATCCTCCGGCGCATTGTTTAATCGCTCTGGCGCGACATAGTATGGCGTGCCCCAAATCTCCTCTCTTACTTCGGATTCTTGCGTGGCCGCGCCCGCCAGACCGAAGTCACTGATCTTCGCTGTCTGTTCGTCGACAAATAGAATGTTAGCTGGCTTCACGTCACGATGAATAAGGCCCTGCCGATATGCTGCACGCAGTCCCTTCGCAACTTGAATGCCGGACTGAAGCACTTGCTCTTCCGTCAACCGATTTCGTTTCTCGATGAGATCATCGAGAGTTCCATGATCAACCAGTTCCATCACAACATAAAATTGGCCATGATCGGTTCCGGATGAGAAGACCTGTATGACATTAGGATGGTTCACGGAGGCGGCAACACGTGCCTCTTCTCGCAATCGGGAAGTGTGTTCCTTATCGCCGACGAGGTCTTTGCGCAGCAGTTTCAGCGCCACCAAGCGGTCCAAGAGCGTGTCACGCGCCTTATAAACCGTGCCCATTCCGCCAAGGCCAAGCGTCTCAAGCAGTACGAAATGATCGAACGTCCGTTCCACTCGCATTTTTTCACCGCACCTGGGACAGGCCACTCGCGCCAGTGGTTCCGCGTCGGTCGTATCGATCGCCGTGCCGCAGGCCGGGCATGCTTGCGTCATCGCGTACTCCCTTCAACAGCCATCAAAACTGACTGTAACATTCAGAAACGTCAGGGCAACGAGATGGCGGCAGCCATTTGAGAACACCCACGAAAAGCTCAGCAAGTATCCAATTTGTCGTGCCAGAAAATGAGGCCAAGATTCGTCTTGACCGTTTTTTAGCAAACAAACTTCCGGAATATTCGCGCTCGCGACTCCAGCAATTGGTCCGGACCGGATTCGTCCGACTCAATGGCGCAACAACGCGACCGCGCCATCTTGTGCGGAGCGGGGATAAAATCGAGGTGACAGAGGCGCCGCTCGAAAAGATCGACAATCAACCTGAGCCGATTCCCCTCGAGGTTCTATTCGAAGACAAAGATATCATTGTCATCAATAAACCGCCCGGGCTCGTCGTTCATCCAGGTGCTGGTCATCGGCAACACACTTTAGTCAACGCATTGCTCAGCCATTGCCCGACCCTTTCGGGAATCGGTGGCAAAGAACGGCCCGGAATCGTTCACCGTCTCGACAAAGAGACGAGCGGATGTCTTGTCGTAGCGAAAAACGATTGGGCGCATCGAGAATTGTCGAGGCAATTTGCAGAGCGATGGGTCGAAAAGATTTATCTTGCGCTCGTCGCCGGAAAATTGCGCAAAGAGGCGGGTACGATCGAGGAAAAAATTGGCCGACATCCCGTTCATCGACAACGAATGAGCGTGGCTTCAGCGCGAGGGCGCCCGGCCAAGACTGATTATCGCGTCGTTTGCTCAGGGGATCAGGCGAGCTTGGTCGAATGCCGGTTGTATAGCGGACGCACCCATCAAATTCGAGTGCATCTTCATCATCTCGGGCACCCAGTACTCGGGGATAAAGTTTATGCGGCGCACTTAGCGAAAAATTTCCCGCGACACATGCTGCATGCCTGGAAACTTGGATTTCGACATCCGTGCAGCGGGGAATCGAAAGGCTTCGAAGCACCGTTACCCGACGATTTCACGACCGCAATGACGATCCTCCGCGAATTTTAACGAAATTATAAGACGCGGCGGCTCTAGTTTTTCACAAATCGAAAATCTATTGCGATCACGGAGCGACGTGGAACGAAGACGAAACAACGAAAACTTGGACGGGGCGGCCTGGTCGTTTCAGCGATTGGTCTCGGCGTGCATGGGGATGTCGGATTTTTATGGCCGACGCGATGACGAAGAATCAATTGCGACAATTCATCGAGCGGCTTGAGCTGAGCATCACATTTTTCGTTATCCGAAAGCGATGCCGGACCTGCTCAATCGGTGAGTTTGCGTCGCGGCACCATCGCGCTCGCCGTCATCATCTGCACAATTTCGCCGCGCTGATTTGTGGTCACATTGCGCAGTCGAACGATTCCGTAGTTTGGTTTCGATCGCGACGGCCGTAGATCGACAATCTCCGTTTCGAGACAGAGAGAATCGCCCGGCCGCACTGGATTAGGCCAGCGCAGTTCGTCGACACCCAATCCGATCGCGCCCTCGGTAAAGTTCAATGTTTGCACCAAAAGCCGCATGGTCATCGCCGCGGTATGCCAGCCACTTGCAATCAAGCCTTTGAAAATCGTTCGCTCCGCGCTTTTGCGAGTGAGATGAAACATTTGCGGATCAAATTTGTGTGCGAACTCGATCACCTGTTTCTCTGTCACTTCAAGCGGTTCAGACTTAAAGTGGTCGCCGGTTTTGAAATCATCGAAGTAGTGCTCTTTCGTCATCGCATTGCCTCCCACATTCATGCGTTATTGCTCAGAATTGAGCAATGTGTAAAATGCGGCGCGATTGGTGCGATTATAACCAATCGCTACAGAGATCAACGAGGACCCCATTAAGAATTCCAAATTAGACCCCCGAACCGCGAGCCGTGAGTTCACTTTTTCATCGCGCCCGGCTTTTATTCCTTGATAAGATTGCGGTCTAGGTCGAATTCGTCGCGTTTTTAAGCATGAAAATAATATTGGGAGTCGTTGCGGTTGTGATCGTCGGGTACGTGGCGTGGCGGTGGTTTGCACCTGCTCCAAAGCAACCCACTCCTGTCCAAACGCAACGCACGGCAACCACGCCAAAGCCGGCGGCCGCTCGTCCCATCCCAGCCAAACAGCCGGCGGCCGAACGCCTTGGAGCCAGACCGACGCCTGCTCGCCCCGTCGCGCAGGAACGACACCTTGCACCTGAAGGAACGTTTTTCCTACTCCAACGAGCGTCTCTGCCGATTGATTCAGGGGTTATTGGTTTTGCGCCGGGAACGAAGGTTACAATGGTTGAGCAAGGCGATTCGGCCAGTACGGTTACAGATGGGCAGTACCAATTCACGGTCCAGTCATCTCAACTAACTAATGACCTGGATCTTGCAGCAAGCGTTGCCAAGGCTGATTACACCACACAAGCACAGATTACGGAATTGACGGCTAAATGGGCTCAGGAATACAGCCAGCAGCAACGCGACGCATTCATCGCTTCAGAGAAAGAAAAGGCACAAAAGAAAACACGGCCGCGGGCTAGCCCAAGAGCAACACCAAAACACTAGAACGTTTTGGACAGATCCGATCCGCGTTTACGCGCAGGCTATTTTGTCTTCCATCCTTTCTCATTTGGTTGAATTACTGATGCGAGTTCCTGCGCTGGTTTCTTTCTTCTTGCTTTGCTGCGGCCTGGCAAGCGGCTGCTGGGAAGGTGTAACGACGCAGGTAGCGGCCACAGTGCTTTCCGTGCATGGCCCGGTCGTTTTCGGAGCCGACGAACAAACGGATTTTCAGCCGGTCACGCCTCAGAGCCGATTACCGGGCGGCAGCTCCGTGCGAACACTCGACGGCGCGTGGCTCAATCTGGCACTGCTTCCAGGCGCGCTGCTGCAACTTTCGAGTAATTCTGAAATCAAGATTGAAGAATTGAAAATATCCAAGGATGGGAACGAAACCGGTGATGCCATGCGCAGCCGGACCGGGCGGGTACGGCTGAATTGGGGAAAAATCACTATTCTCTTCAGTCGATCCGATAAAAGCGCCTCGCAGCTTGCGATTAGCGCGCGGCAGGCAACAATTACGGCAGATTCGGACTCCTTGTTTTGTGTCCAGAGTGACCACGCAACGACGCGGTTAACTTGCGTGCAAGGGAAAGTCTACGCCTCGCAGAGCGCCCAGCCGGCGGTCACTATCGGTGCCGGCTACTTCCAAAAGTGGCCGTCAGCTCGTCTTGAGACCATTGCCGCTACCGAGGATGCAGCGGCGCAAATCGATGTAGCGGATTCGCTCGAAATTGGAGACCAGTTGCATGAGTTGCAGTCTGGTCGGCAGAATCGCCGCCCGTTTTAGGGAGTCCATTTTAACTAAAAAATTCGATTGACGCGTTTTTAGCGACTCACTAACCTCGCGGCTATGCGAGTCAAATCCCTATGCATTTCTCGAGACAGTCGGGGAGCTGGATTGGTCGCACGCATGGCGTTGGTCGCGGGGGTTTTTATTGCGTGCACCCTTATCGTGCAAGCCCAAGACACTGTTCAAGAAGAGCCATTGCCTTCTTCGACCGATTACACGGTGGCGCAGACTAATGCCGCTCCACCGCCTCCCTCGTTGCCGTATGGCGTTGACACGTACAACTCGAAGGGCGGTGCCCCCAGTAGTGAGGGTTACTCAGCCGAGCCGCGCCGCTTTCACTACAGTCTGCGGCTGACCATTCGAGGGGTTTGGGACGACAACATCTTTCTCAGTCATACCGACCGGGTATCGGACTATTATTTTGCGATTGAGCCGGCGATTATGATTGGATTCGGCGACGTCGAAGGGCGCGGGGGGGACTATATCCGTCTGGATTACATGCCGAGCATTATCCTGTTTGTCGATCACTCGGATCAGGATGATGTTGATCATCTGATCCACCTCGAGGGTCAGCATCGGTTTAGCCGGTTAACGCTGTGGTTCAGCCAGGACGTGGACATACTCAATAACGCAAACCTTAACAGCCTAATCGACACCACCGGACAGCAAGCAAATATCGACGTGAGCGCGCGGACGCAGCTAAATCTCTATGTTTCACGTGTCAGAGCAAATTATGAACTCACCGGCAAACTATTTTTAACCGGCGAATTTGACGCCTCGATTTACGATTATCGTAACGATTTCATCAATTCCGAAATTTTTTCGGGTGGTCTTTACATTAATTATAATTGGACGCCAAAGGTGACGGTCGGCATCGGCGGCACCGCCGGCTATACTAATGTCGACGACCCGAATCCGGATCAAACCTTCGAGCAGGTCAACGTGCGCCTCAACTATCAGGCAACAGGCAAGTTGAACTTCTACGCTTCCACAGGCATTGAGTTCCGTCAGTTCGACGGCAATCGAAGTGAACGCACAAGCCCCGTCTTTGAGCTCGGCGGCATCTGGCACCCGTTCGACGGCACGACTGTCACCCTGGCGGGAAGTCGAAATATGTTTCCTTCCGGATTCTTCCCGGCTCAAGATTTCGCAGCGACAAACATCGTACTCCGTATTCAGCAGCGTTTGCTCCAACGTGTTTACCTCGGTCTCTCAGCCGGGTATGAGAACGCGGATTATTTCGCCACCGACAGCGGAGTGAGCGCGACTCGTAACGATGACTACTATTTTGTCGAACCTTCTGTTGACGTGCTGATCACCAGATTCTGGAGTGCCGGGGTATATTACCTCCACCGCGAGGACTTCAGCTCGATCGATTCTTTCAGTTTCTATGATAATCAGGTCGGCGTTCGGACTACGATTAGATTTTAGCCTAGGTCTGAATCAACTCCGAGCGAGAGGGCTCTGGCGGTGGTTGCCAATCGTGCTCGCGGTCTCGTTGCTCCCGGGCATCTCATTGTCGCAAATCCCTCCAGGCCCCCTTATGTCACAGCCCTCCGTACCAACGTCCACATTGCCGCCCGCTGTTTCCGCGCCAATGCCAAACACTGGCGTTAGCGCGCCCGCTGGGTACATTTTAACCCCGAATGACCAGGTGGCAGTCGAGGTTTTTGGCGAAGACGATCTGCGCACGAACGGGCGATTGAACGGCGAAGGCAATTTGAGTGTCCCTCTGCTCGGTTCGATCCGTTTGGCGGGCCTGACACTGACCCAGGCGGCTTCAAAGCTCACAGAGCTTTACGGTCGGGCCTATCTGGCGAGTCCGAAGGTAAATGTTATGCTCATTGGTTATGCGAAGCGGCGCTTCTCGGTTTTGGGTCAGGTAAATCGGCCGGGAAGTTTTGAAATGCCCGATGGAAGCCCCGGCGGTATCGATCTCTTGGAAGCGATCGCCATGGCCGGAGGCTACACCCGCATCGCGGCCCCGGAGAGAGTGAGCGTGCGGCGACATCCCGCGACAGGGAGCGATCAGTTTTTTAAGGTCAACGCAAAGCGGTTCACAAAGGGGAGCGGCGGAAGTTTTCTCGTCGAGCCGGGCGATACCGTCACCGTCGGGGAAAGTATTTTTTAACGAAAATTTTTGCGACCGCGCCTTTCCGAGCGTCATTCTCGCGTGTAGAATCCCGTTCGGGCGAAAGATTTCTTTGTGATCGATTCTCCATCCTCTGCAACGACAGCCGCGGCTGTGCCGAAGCCCAATAGTCCGGCGTCATCGCATTTGCCTCCCGAGTTTGCAGAGCCAAAGCATGGGTTTGATTTTCGGCAACTCTGGCATTCGCTCATCGAGAAAATCTGGATCGTCGCGCTTTGTATTCTGGCCGGTCTGTTTCTCGCGCTTGGTTACCTCGCGCGAACGCCGAAACTCTATGAGGGACATACAGTGCTGGAAGTTGAGTTTCAGGAACCGACTGTCGTCTCGACGGAAGACTCGGCTTCGCGCGTGCGCTCAACGTTTCTAGCCAGCCAGGAGGCGATGCGCACAATCGAGCAAAACCTCACCAACCAAACCCTCCTTGCGCGGGTCGTCCGCTCCGAAGGCCTGGCCGAAGATG
>WNFT01011689.1_pt1 | contig 19564 bp, 15 predicted proteins | sample 5400191 | NCBI WGS metagenome assembly WNFT01 (sample SAMN13153359, study PRJNA577476) | soil metagenome | isolation source: 80 cm saprolite under Madrone tree | place: USA:California | collected 2016-06-14 | reverse complement strand
CGACCCTTGGAGCGCGTCGCTTCCTCCCGCCGCCAGGATTCAAACTCCTCGCTCTCGATGCTGAGCCCCTCGAGGAAGTCACCGGCGTAGAGCTTCGCCGCCTCTTCCAGCTCGGCCACCCCTGGCCCCGCGGCAAGGCGCCGAAAGCTAAGGACATCCACCTCGAACGCCGAGGTGTCGAGCACGATGTCCCTGTCCTCGGAGGCGATGATCTGGCGCTCCGTATCGCCGAGCGCCTTGCGCAGGTTGAAGACCGAAGTGCGCAGATTCTCCAACGTCGTCTCGTCCGCGGCCTCGCCCCATAAGAGCGTCACCAGCTTGCGGCGCGGCTGGCGGCCGTTCGGACTGAGCGCCAAATAGGCCAGCAGCACCCGCTCGCGCTTGCCAGGGAGCGCCACCTTCTCGCCGCTCCCGCGCTCGCCCAGCTGAAAGTCGCCAAATAGGCAAAGCGACCAGCGCGCCGGTCCCTCTACCCCTGTGCCGGAAGTCGAACTTGTGTCCATCACCGCCCGATAAGGCCCCTGCGAACAGGTTTCCGCCGACTTTCACGCACTATACCAAAGTTTCACGCCTTTCTTCACGGCCTACCAGGTGCCCCCGCAACGCCCGGCCTCACGGTCCCCCCTCAGCATGGCCTCGTTGAGCATCGAAAAAGCGAAAGGACGCAAAGCGGTGCGCAACGAGGGCCACTCAAACCATGGAGGAACCAATGACATTCTCGATTTTCGCGACAGCCGCCCGCCGTGCCGTCCTTTCCACCCTGACCGCACTCATTTTGGCTGCAGCGCTGCCGCAAGCCGGCTTCGCGGCCAACGATGAAGGGATCTGGAAAGTTAATCCCGCCCAATCGAGCTTCCGTGCCAACTCGGCCACTCTTTCCATCGAGCGGGTCGCTGCGGCGAATCCGGCCACGGGCAGCTTCATCGTCATATCCAATGGCAACGTCTTCCGGGTAACAAGGGCGACCGCCTCCGACAGCAAGGGTATCCAGCCGGTCGACTACGCCCGCATGGCGAAGCAGCCGAACGCCATGCTGATAGGCAGCAAAGCTCACTCGGCCGAACCCTGCGGCTTCCGCTGCCAGGCGAACCTCCCGGAGGCTCACATGACCCTGACTTTCAGGGTCGTCAGCGGCGCAGAGAAGCAGATCAACGACATGCTCGCCGAAGGGAAGTAGGTCGCTGCAAGAACTTTCGACGACGACGAGAAGGCCCCAATCGGGGCCTTCCTGTTGTTTCAATCACGGGCGATGGACAGTCGATGTGTCTTGCAATGTCGCGTGGCGACTGATGCGAGAGAGTCCGGGTCACGCCCAGTCATTCAGAGCAATGGTTGGAAATGTCTGGGTTGCTTGAAAGCGGTCATTCCCACAGAAACGAATACATCATGACTCGGACTTGCGACCGGTCTCACTCTCCATCTCGTCCGCCAACGCCGACCATTGGAGTGCCAACTCAAGATACGCCCGCTTCAATTCCGGCGTCGCGCGCATGCTTAACTGACGGGCCTGTTCGGCCAGTGTCCGACACCGACGCACGCGCTCTGATGGCGCAAGCTGTTCCCATTCATCGGCGTTGAAGCGGAATTCCACGACATCCCCCTTGAGGCCGGCTATTTTGGCCCAAGACAAACCAAATCCAAGGGGGTTGCGGAGCGCGGGCGTTTCATTTGGCCATCGACCGTTGGGGACGCGGTGAAGGGATCGACTGGCGCGCGCCGCAACGCGGAAGCAGTCGCGCGGCAAGCAGACTCGACCAACCGGCCGTAAAACTAATTGCAAGCGTATCGGCGGTTCTGCGACGCTGAGCACTGAAGGTGCTCTTTCTCGAATAAATCCGGCGTTTCTGACTATAGTCAGAGGATCGCCGTATCAATCCGCCTACAAATTCTCCGGTCGGGGCGCGGACAGTGATCAACTGCCGCTCAGGGTCTCCCCCGGGGCGGCGGTTAGTACTGACTTCCTGGCCGGAAGAGTAAGCAACCGCGCCCCGATCGTAGACCGGCCTCGCATCGGGTGATATGGCACGAGGGGGCGAGACCGGTTCGCTTAACGCGAAACCGCCCAGGGGGAGAACGGTTTCGTCGGGGGGAAATGCGTCCAATCGCTAGTTGCACAAACCGCGAAACATCGCGCGCGCAGTAGACGGGCTGACGCGGGCCCATCGATCTTGGGGGAGAAATCAGATGAATTCGATCACGTCGCCTGCCGCCTCTTTGCGCGCGAAGCTTGCTTCATTGCTGGGAACAGCCTCGTTGTTGACGATGGCAAGCGCCCTGCCCGCTTACGCGCAGGCCGTCGCTCAGGCTGAAGAAGTTCCCGAAACGGTGCTCATTACAGGCTCGCTCATTCGCGGCACGGTCGCCGTCGGTGTGCCGGTGGTCAATCTCGGCGCGAAGGACTTTGCTACGACCGCCGCGCTCTCGACCTCGGACCTGTTCCGCACCCTCCCGCAATTCAACGTCAGTGTCGGTGGGGGAGTGGGGACCGTGGCCGCGGGCCGCGCCGAGGGCGGAACGCGTGTCAATCTCCGCCAGCTCGATACCGGCACAGCGCCGCGCAACTTGATGATGATCGACGGCATGCGTTATCCGCCGCAAGATCAGGGGCTCTGCCAGATCGAGCCCGATGTCATTCCCGTGATCGCGATCGACCGCGTCGACCTTCTCCTCGACGGCGCGTCGGCGACCTATGGTTCGGACGCCATCGGCGGCGTCTTCAACATCATCCTGAAGCGCGCCTATAGCGGCGCGATCACGCAGGCCGGCTTTAAGACAGGCCCCGGCGGCGGCAATCAGTATTTCGCCGCGCAATTGTGGGGCCGCACCTGGGACGGCGGCGACATCACGCTGAGCTATGAATGGCGCAACACGCAGGCCACCAGGGGGAATTTCAACTCGAGATACAGCTTCGACTTCTCGCCCTTCGGCCTGGACAATCGCACCCCGCTCGCGTCCTCGATGCCGGGCACCATCTCCACCGGCGGGACGAACGCGTTCGATCAGACGAACTATCCTTCTGCCAACGGCCACAATTGTCTGAACTGCTGGGCCATCCCTGCGGGCACCGGGAGTGCTTTCAATGCATCGCTCAACAACGGCGTCGGTCCGCTGTCGCCGTTCAGCGCATCGACATTAAACTGGTCGACGTTCAGCACGAACTCCGCCTACCACAACCCAACCCCGGGTTTGGGCGGTGGGGACCTGGCCGGCACGCGCAACGAGTTCAACCCCTACTCGATTGTCGATTACAGCGCGGCCATACAGTTCAGCGGCGCCGCCCTCACCGTCGATCAGCGGCTGACCAAGGACATCTCCTTCTTCGGTGAAGCCTGGTATGGCATGCGCCGCGCGCAGAATTTCCAGCAAGCCAACGTTAACCAGCTCCCCAGCGTGCAGGTGCCGACCTATAATCCGTACTACCCCACGAATGCACCGACCAATCTGCGCGTCGCCTACCACATGTCCATCGAATCGCCCTCCTACCAATCTGGCAATGAGCTCGCGCAACGCTATCAGGCCGGGCTCAACATCAACCTGCCGCACGGGTGGGAGGCGAAGCTCTCCTATTCGGAAACCCGGGACTCCAATTGGCTCAATACCACCGGCTCAGTGAACAAGCTCGCCGTGTCCGCGGCCTTGGGCTGGACGATACCCGTGACGGCAGCCGTCGGCACGAAACCGGCCATCGCCACCTGGACGAAGCCCGCCTCCGTCCCCTATCTGAACCTGTTCTGCGATCCGCGGGCGGTCCATTGCAACTCGCCGACCACGTTGGCTTACGTCGGGAACTACAGCAGGTCTGACGAGGCGTACTGGCTCAACGAGAAGTCCATCGTGGCCGACGGCCCGCTGTTCGATCTGCCGGGCGGCAGCGTGAAAGCGGCCATCGGCGCCGATTACACGACAAACCACTTCATCGTCACGAGCAACACCCAGGATACGAACAATCCCACGGTCAACCTCCAGGCCGATCCGCAATCGCGGGCAGTCTGGGCGACGTTCGCGCAGGTGAACATCCCCGTCTTCAGCGACATGAATGGCCTTCCCGGTTTGCGGCGGTTGGAATTCGAGGCCTCCTGGCGCCACGACCAGTACAGCGATTTCGGCGGCACCAGCAATCAGAAGGTCGGCTTCAACTGGTCCCCGATCAACGATCTGACCGTCAGCGGCGGCTACGGCACCTCCTTCCGCGCCCCGAACTTCGGCGAGAACTCGGCGATCGTCAACGCCGCCTGGAACGGCTTCGGGCTGCAGCCCATCTTCCCCAACAACAACACCATCAGTATCGACTGCGGCACTGGAACGCAGCCTCCTGTGGGTTCCGGCGCGGCAAAACTGAAAAATGCCGGCTTCGCCTGCGGTTCGCAGCCCGCAGGAATGTCGTTCAATGGCGGCGCCAAGGGACCGAATATTGCGGGCTGGCGCCTTTACGCCAATCAGGATGCGCAGACGCTCAAACCAGAGCAATCGCTCAACTGGACGATCGGATTCAATTATGCGCCCACGAATTTCCTCAAGGGGCTCGACATCCAGGCGACCTACTACATCATCAAGATCACCAGCCTGCTGGTCGGTTTCGGCAATCCGACGACGACAAGGTTCAGCGACTCCTCCTTGGGATTCGTCTATCTGGTGCCGAGCGACTTAAGAGATCCCGTCACCAACGCTCAACTTTGTCCAGGCATGGATCTTACACCGGGGCTGTGCCCCCAATTCCAGACCATGGTGCTGAAAGCGCTCAACCAGCCCAACAATACCGGCACCTATTATCTGCATGTCGACACCCAAAGAGTCTTTGGGGACGTGACTGTGGATGGCTACCACGACAACCTTCCTTCGGCCGGCGGCTACGCACAGAATGGCGTCGTGTCGCCGCGGCCGCGGTCCAGGTATCGGACTCGGCTTGGCTGGAGCAACGGGACGTGGGACGTCACCGGCTTCATGACTTACGAAGGACATTTCTACCATACGCAAACAGCGCCGCCGAATGTCAACAACCAGTGCGCCACCGCCGGCGGCACCATCGGCGTTGCGGGAAATACCAATTATGCCACCACCTTCCCGTGCGCCATCCAGGGCTACAGTAACATCGAGCCGTCCTATTACACCTTCGATCTGTCGATCGGCTATGACACCGGGGACAAGCCTACCAATGAGTATCTGAGAAACATCGGCATTCAGCTGACCGTCGATAATGTCATGGATAAGCACCCAGCATTCGAGTATCGAATCTCTACCGGCGGCGGTAATCCGTCGGCCTTCGACATCTTGAAAGCTCTCTATGGCCGAAAGTTCGGGTTGAGAGTGACAAAAACCTGGTGACGGAACTCGAGCGAAGCGACGCCAGCTTGGGGTTCGTTTATCGCCGGAATAGATTCAAGGGCCGCGGTCTTTCGATCGCGGCCCCTTTTTTAGCGTACGGCACGGCCCATGCCGATCCCGGCGCATAGGGATCATCCTGTTGTACAGCCATTCGTGGGGGCCTTAATCTCCGGCCCGGCGGCTCGCCGGCAGCGGCCATGTCACGCCACGGAGCAAGTTTTCGATCTATGGAACCCGATGCGCTGTCCCAGGCCTATGAGCAGTTTCGTCTCGGGCGCTTCGACGTGGCGGAGCGGCATTGCAGGACCGTGCTCGAGCGCAATCCCGATCACGCGGAAATCAATCATCTCCTGGGCGCCATCCGCTTTCAGCAGGGCAATCTCGAGGAAGCGCTCGCCCTCCTGAAACGCGCGACCGTTTCGCCCGGCGCCACGGCCGAGCACCACAACAATCTCGGCTGCGTGCTGTTGAAGCTCGGCCAGAGAGATGCGGCGATTGCAGCCTTTGAGCGGGCGCTGGCCATCAACCCCGGCTACGCCGACGCGCTCAACAATCTCGGCGTGATCTACCGCGAGGGTTCGAAGCCCGGGAAGGCCGTCAACGCCAATCCGCAGCAGGGCGCGTTCAGGCCCGAGCTCCTGCAAGCCATGCCCCATCTCGGCTCCGCCTATCACGGCACAGTGCAGCGCTGGCACTTCGCAATGATGGCCGATCGAAAGCGCAACGAAAGCTACGAAGCGGCGATCCGCCGGGCGGTGCCCGGGAAGAGGGTGCTGGATATCGGAACCGGCGCGGGGCTTCTCGCACTTATGGCGGCGCGGGCGGGCGCGGCGAAAGTGACCACCTGCGAGGCGGTGCCTCTGATTGCCGAGCGGGCACGGCAGATCGTCCTTATCAACGGCCTATCCGATCGCATTGTCGTCATTCCCATGGAGTCGACGTCCATCTCGGTTCCTGGAATCATGCCCGAGCGAGCCGAAGTGCTGGTGACGGAGACCTTTGCCGGCGGCCTCATCACCGAAGGCGTGTTGCCTTCCGTCGAGCATGCGCATGAATATCTGCTGACCACCGATGCCACAATCATCCCGGCGGCCGCCTCGGTCATGGGCTATCTCGCCGGCGGACCGCTGCTGGAAGGCATGTTGTTCGCCGGCAAGATCGCGGGCTTCGATCTTTCGGCATTCAACGATTTCGCGCCGCATATGCTGGACGCCGCGCTCGACAATCTGCCGCATAGCGCGCTCTCCGACGATATCGAACTGATGCGCTTCGATCTTAAGGAGAAGCGCTTTCCGGCGGGCGGCGTGCGCCTGGCGCTCAAGGCGACGCGTCACGGCGTCTGCGCCGGCGTGGTGCAATGGATCAAACTGGAACTCGACGCCCAGACCAAATACGAGAACCGGCCCTCGCCGCAGGCCGACTACAACGGCCACTGGACCCAGATCGTGCACCGCTTTTCGCGGCTGGTTACGGTCGCGCCCGGCGATGTCGTGCCGGTCCTTTTCCGGCACGACCGCACGCAGATCGGCATCGATCTGCTTGAGTAGACCGGGCCGGAACATTCAAGGGACGGCTGCCATCTCCCGGACGATGTGAGTTCTGCGACGAAGCCCCAGATTGCGCGACAGATGATTGCGCGTGATGAGATCATTCACTCCTGGTTTCCCAGAGTTCGAGGATCTCGGATCGTGCTTCAAGCTCGACCGCATATCGGTATAACTCGCTAATCACGCGCTCGTCGTAGGATGTTTCGGCCAGTTGTCTATACCACGCTGCTTTGACTCGGAGCGCTACCGCTTCTTCGCTCATCAAATGCGAAGTTGAGAGCGCTATGCTGCTCGCGACCGTACGATCGGCAGAGCGAAAGATGGAGTGTCTATCCCGCACAGGCACCTCCTAATGGTGCCCCCTCGCGCGCGGAAAGCCTCGCCCCAAAGGAGTAAACAGGAAGTTAATGGCCTATTATTGTCACCGGCCGAGTGGACGGCTGCGTTGGGCGGTTTCAGACTCGCGCTAAGCGTCAGATTTGTTCAGGATCGTCTCCGGTAGTGCTACTTCCACCGATCGCGCGGTCTTTTCCGCCTTAGCATGCGGGCGACTGTTACCGTTGAAATAGGCGCCCTGACCGATCTGCAGGGATTGGTGGACGATGTCGCCGGACATGCGCGCGGTCCCCATGAGAACGGCCGACCTCGCTTCAATCTTTCCCTCGATCGTCCCTGCTGACTCCACGACTTCTCCAAAAACCGTCCCCTTGATCACCGCTGTGCTGCCGATCCTCACCACCTGGCCGCGGATATCGCCTTCGACCTTGCCATCGATCTGGATGTCTCCGGCGCTCTCCAGCCTGCCGGTTACCGACAGGGCGGCGCTGATTATCGACGGGCCGGCATGTGGGCGCGCGGATATCGGGGAGTGTTGTGCCTGGGGGCGCGGAACGGCGACCGGCGGCGGTACTGGCACTGGAGCGGTGACGGGGAGATCGATTCTGCTGTGGCGTGCCAAAATATTCATGGGCTGTATCTCCGGAAATTTGTCGAGGTCTCGTAGAGGAAGCAAATTGTGACACGCCAACTCTTAGCGACCGGTGAACCTTATAGCTTCGAAATTGCCCCACTGCCGACGCTGGCTGAGCTGCAGGCGGCGGCGCCTCAACCGGATCTGTTGCTAGCTGTGCACTAACTGTGACAAACGCGCTTCCTCTCCTTCCACTGGGCGCGATCCCAGGCGCGTAATATTGTTGCGTCCCGAGCTTTAGCGCTGGAAATCGTCCTTGTTGATGAAGGGCGAGGTGGTCACCCACCAGCTCGACTGCGCCGTCGCAGGATCGGCGGCCAGCGCCTTCACTTGGCCGGTTTTGGTCGCAGCCGCGAGTGCATCTTGCAGGCCCTGTGCGTTGGTGGCTTCGGTTTCCCAGATTACCAGATATTTTGTGAACTTCAGGCGCGGCGGCGCGGCGCCGGGAGGCGGCGTGGCGAGGTGGAAACGCTGCGCCGCCATCCAACCCGGCAATGCCAGAACCTCGCTCACATGCCTTGAAAGCGCCGCCTCGAAATCCGTATCGCCGACACCGAGAAGCGGCTCGACGAAATTGAGCATGACATAGCGGTTCGGCCTCGGCGTCTTGTTGTCGGCGTCGTCGGGAAGGAACGGCTTCCTGCCGTCGGGGCGGGTCACGCGCGGACCGATCACCTGATAGGTCGTGCTGACCGGGCCGTCAGCCGAATAGTCGAAACCGGGAATGAGCCGGCTCTTGCCGCCGGCGATGGCGGCGCGCGATTCGCTTTGCAGCTTGCCGAGATCGGCGCCTTCCTGATCCCAGATGATGAGATTGCCGCGCCGGTAGAGCGGCTTCGTGTTGCGCGGCATGATTTCGGGCACCAGGCGGAAACGCTGCGCCCCGGTCCAGCCTGGAAGCTGCACCAGATCGCCCATGTGCATGTTCTGGTAGCCGTCGTTGAAATCGAATTCCCGGCCCGGCAGCGGATCAGACATCACCAGATAGACATAGCGGTTCTGGCCTTTGGGGGCCTCGCGCGTGCCCGGCTGGCCGATCGACCATTGCGCCTGGGCGGCTGCGGAGAACAGCGCCAACGCCACCACCGCACATGCCGCCGCTACGCGGTGGATGTTCCTGCGCTTCAGCTCTGCAATGAGATTGGCCATAGTTGAGCCTCAGCTCCCGACGCAAACATACATCTCTAGGAATTTGGCGGAAAGCCTTGAGCCTTACGCTCCAGCTCCAGGTTTTCGCGCCTTCGCAAACCGTCCAAGGGTCGCTGAAAACCGCCTTCAGGCGGAACGGGCGCATCGCTCAGCCATTAACTAGGAAGACCGCGCCGACGCGCGCCGACGAACGTGGAAGGAATGGCCCATGAGTCGAACGACGGCAATTCTCTTAGCAGCCCTGCTCTCCGCCGCAGTGAGCCCCGCTCTCGCGGCTTGGGAGCGAGTTAGCTCGCTTGATGTTACCTCGGGGAAAACCCAGGAATTCAACATGGAAAATTTCAAGGGCAATGTCATCGGCTTGACGGCTCGCGAAACGGATGTGATGTGCGACCGGGTCACGGCCGTCTTCGCGAACGGGGACATGCGGCCGCTGTTCCGGGGCAAACTGCCGAAAAATCTGAGCGTCCGAGTCGATCTTCCCCCGGGCGTCGTTCAGCGCGTGACGTTCGATTGCCGCGCCATCGACGGCAGACGCGCCACAGTCGATCTCGCGGCCGATTCAGGCACTCGGGGCAACCAGCGCGGTTAGCGGACCCGCGGGGTGCGAGCCAGCTCCGCCACGCCGCTGTCACTAGCGGCGATGATCCCGGTCGTGTCCGCGGTCGGAACGGGTCTCTTCGAGACGGCCGCGTTGTCCCTGGTCGTGCCGATCGTGCCACTCGCGATCGCCGCGCCAGTCATCGCGCCAAGCGCCGTGCTTCCGCCAATCACGCCATTCGATGCGCGTGGGCCGCGGCCCCCGCCATTCATCTCGCCGCCAAGTGCCATGGTACCAAAAGAGGCGGACGCCATGGTCCCAACGATAGTAGATGGGACCCTGGTACCACTCCCCTTCAATAAAGACCGGCGCGGAGTACACCGGATAGCTGCAAGCCGGCGAACCATAGCAAGGGCTGCCGAAGACCAGACTGACATCGCCGGAATTGAATGAGAATCCCAGGGCCACGGCCGCATCCGCTTGCGTGGCCGGAACGATCGCCGCCGCGCCGAGAAAAAGCGCACCCGTAACAATTTTCTTCAACGCCATCATACTCTGGCTCCGTGTTTGGTGTTTCCAGCCAAATGAGCAGGAATGCCGGGACATTAGGTATGGTTAGGTGCCGCGACTTTAGCGGAGATAAGACGCAAATCGCATGTGACCTTTTTCGGACCGCTCAGAAATCCGGCTTCTCCGCCACCGGCATGTGATAGTCGAAGAGATTGGTGTTGTTCTCCTGGCAGATGAACTCGCCGAGCGGCCGATCGCTGCGCTGATAGCGCTGATAGGTCCGCCAGGGTTGGACGAACGTGTCGGGGTCGTCCACGGTGATGTTCACTTCCAGCCCGTTGCCGTCGTCGATGAGATGCCAGCGCTCGACGATGTGCAGCTTCTCGGTGTGCGGGGTGCGGTAGGAATCGACCACGGTCTTGGTGCTCACGCCGATCGTATCGACGACAAGATCGCCGCCTTCGTAGCGGCCAACCGATTCTCCGTACCAGGACGGTTTGACATTGGCCGTATGCGGCACGTCGAGATAGACGTGGCGTACCTGTTGGCCTTGCTCCTCCATAAAGATCACTTGCTTTGGCGTCTGCACGACAAAGTGCGGCCCGGGCAACAGATCGAAAACCGGAACCCCCGCGGGCAAGCAGGAGGAGTTCGCCGTGAATTGGATCTTCCCGTGGTAAAGAATATCGTCATTGTCCTTCTTCATCATGTCCTTCGCCCATTGCTTCAGGTTGGGATTGGTGAGGTCGCCAATTCTCCAACTCTGCTGAGGCGTGACGAAGGGCTGGTTCGGGTCCTGACTCACGGGAAGCGCCGAGCCCGGCACGGCAAGAAACTCCCCGCCGAAGGGATGCTGCCATCCGCCGGGCCCCGATTGCAGATTGGGCACGGCTGCCGTGCGTTGCGCCGCCGCGCCCGCAACGAACACCGCCGAGGCGAGGACGGCCGCAACACCCCCCGCGAGGAGAAGTTGTGCTGAAACGAATCTGGACATCGTAACTCTCCTTTTTTTGGGTGGGTGATCGAAAATCGAGCTTGTCGGCTTGCCGAACGCGCTCCCCATTGTTCTCGGCGCGGACGATAACATTCCGCCAGCGCGCCTATAAGCCCTTTGCCGGGCTTAGGCAGAAACGGGTCAGGCAAGAGAACGCTCCTGAAATCCGTCAGCGGAAATGCTAGTCTCGCCATGCTTGGGGAATGAGCGCGGCCAATGCGACTTGAATCGAAAGGCGAAATCCGGCCACCGCCAAAACTGAAGGGGCCGGCACAGGCCGTATCGTTGGAGATCCAATCCTGGCCGCGAATTATCGCGGCGACGCATTGGTTTCTCTATGACCGTACGCAGGTGGACGGTGCCGATTTCTATGTCGGGGAGAAAGAACTGGGACACATCCACCTCGATGGTGAATTGCATCTTTGCGTCACGGTCGGGCTACGCCGCCGGCTCATAGATGCCGGACTCGCAGAAGCGTTGCCGTGGGCTGAGGATTGCGTCCAGGCGCCCATCTCGAGCCGACGAGACGCGCGCAGCGCGTTGTGGCTTTTTAAGCTCGCCTATGATCGCCTAACGGGGACTCCAATTCCCGATCTGCGCCGGCGCATTCGCGAGGCGGTTCCTTAGTCGTTATTTGGTCCACCAGGGGAAAAACGGGCGCGAGCGTGGCCCTTTACTGCGCTGCCGCGCGCGAGCAATCTGTCATCCGCGCGAGGACTCGGAGCACTTCGAGCCGCACGCACCGCCACAGCAATGATCAGGGAGGACGCCGATGATTGACAAGATCAGACGTACGATACTCGCAACGGGCGCCGCCGTGACGGCGATGGCCGCAGCGCCGCGCGTGTTTGCTCAGGCTGGCCCAGGAGGAATTACGACGGCCTTCTTCCAAAAAGGTCCCGTTCGCATCCACTATGAGACGGCCGGTTCCGGCTTCCCCTTGTTGCTCATCGCCGGCGGCGGATTGAACTCGACGATGGCCGGCTTGCCGCGCGGGCCCTTTGATCCGATCGCGGAGTTCAAGGGCGAGTTCCGCTGCGTCGGTTTGGATCTGCGCAATGCCAATGAGGGCCAGTCATCGGGCCCGCTCGAGATCGACCGGCCATGGGATTCGCACACCGACGATCAGCTTTCTCTGATGGATCATTTGGGCATCGACAAGTTCATGGTGATGGGCTTCTGCATCGGCGGCCCCTTGGTCTGGAATCTGCTAAAACGAGCACCCGATCGTGTTGTCGCCGCCGTGCTGGCGCAGCCGAGCGGGTGGCGGCCCGAGATGCCGACGCTCTCCTACGACGGCAACATGGCCGGCTGGGGTCCGGATTTGGTCAAGCGCCGGCCCGACATCACGATGGACATGGTGCAGAAATTCCTCACCAAGATGTACCGCAACAATCCGGATTTCGTCTTCACCGTGACGCGCGATTTCGTGCGCAATTGCAAGACGCCCGTGCTGATCCTCCCCGACGATATCCCGGCGCATCCCTATAAGGTCGCGATGGAGGCTGCGATGCTCGCGCCGAACGCCGAAGTGAGCATCTACCCGTGGAAGGAGCCCAAGGAGCGCATTCCTCTCGCGGTGCGCCAGATACGTTCGTTCCTCCGCTCGCATCGGCCGGTGTCTGCTTAGTTATTGGCCACGTTGGCAAACTAGATTTATTGAGGCCAGGGAGATGAAACCATGGTCAAGTACGCTCTGATTGCGGGCGCACTTTCGATCGCGATGCTCGCGCCCCCTGTGCTTGCTGCAGATGGTGTCACAGTTCCCGATTTTTCTGGCATGTGGGGACGGAACGCCTTTGATGCCGAACGGCTTCCTTCAGGCCCGGCGCCGCTGACGAATCTCAAGCGCCTAAAGGAAGGCACCATAGACATCAACGCTCTGGTCGGCGATTACAACAACCCGATCCTAACACCCAGCGCCGCGGAGGTGGTGAAGAAGAAAGGCGAGTACTCGCTCACCGGCGATGCGTTTCCCGATCCGTCCAACCAATGCGCGCCCTATTCACCCCCTTATATCTTCACGCGCCAGTTGGGGATGCAGATGCTGCAGGAGAAGGATCAGGTCACGATCCTCTACAATCAGGATGACCAAGTCCGGCGCGTGCGCTTGAACGCCTCTCATCCCGAACATGTCACGCCTTCGGCGATGGGTGATTCAGTCGGTCATTACGAAGGCGGCGATACGCTGGTTATCGACACGATAGGCGTTAAAGTCGGGCCGCTCACGATGGCGGACGGTTACGGTTCGCCGCAAAGCGAGGCTTTGCATCTGGTTGAACGTTACCAACTCCTCGATGCCGCTATCGTTAAGGAAGCCGCAACTCGGCATGAAAAGGCAAACGGCCGCGTGGGCGGTCCCATGGGCGCGATGCCCGTCGATGCGAGCTACGACAAGGGGCTGCAGCTCAAATTCACCGTCGAGGACGCAGCCAACTTCACTACGCCGTGGTCCGCGCAAGTCAATTATCTACGTACCGCGACACCGTGGCTTGAACAGGTCTGCGCCGAGAACCACTTCGAATATTATCACGGAAAGCCAACCGCGGTTCCGACGGCGGACAAACTGGATTTCTGAAAAGGTGAAATCGGGCGCGTGCGGGGCTGGCGGCCATCTCTGCCGCATGCGCGTGCGAATGGGCATACGATCAAAGTGGAACGGTCCTTGTAGCCTGGGTCTCGTGGGAATGTCGAGAAGACGGTGTCCATACGACAGGGGGCAGGCGCCTGTTCTGCCGCGCTGCTGTCGCGCGCTCGAAGGTATCATTCGGCAACAGCGTCACCCTCTTTTCACGATGGCCGGATTTTCTTGCCGCGCCGTAGCGACGGAGCAGCGAAGACGGGAAGCCGGCCACTCGGTCCGCGCGTATCCATGGCCGGGTTCGTTTGCCGCGCCGTAGCTGCCCAGTAGGAAGGTGTTTAAAAAACGCCGCCCTACTGCACTTGTGTGCATTGCAGATCGGCACCGACCGTGAGCGCACCGGCGTAGGATTTTTTTACCTCCGCGACGGCGGCATCGAGATCGAATTGCGCGATGTGGCTGAGCACGAGGCGTCCGGGGTTTGCGCTCTGTGCGACACGGCCCACCACGGCGGGCAAAGCCTGGTTGGGATTGTTGGCGCCGACACCGATCGCCAGATGCATGATCAAGAGGTTCGCATTCTTGGCGAATTCGGGGAACCTCGGATTGGTTCCGTTTTGATCGGAGCTGAACACGATCGACTTGCCTTGCGTTTCCACCCGATACGCGAGCGTCGGAAGATTGCCGTGCGGTATGCCGAGCGCCGTCACCTTGATCCCGCCCAGGTCGAACACGGTCGTTGGCTCCTGTTTCGTCACATCGACCTCCCTGGCATCGAGCCGCATGACTCCGCTATTCGCGGTCCCGCTTGCCATGATCGGGCTGAGTATTTGAAAGGCGCCGGTCTTCTCGTCGAACAGGCGGTTCAGGAACGTGGCAAAACCCGGGGCGGCGTTGTTGCCCGATGGTCCGACGACCGGCAATGAATCGCTGCGCGTCTGGCGGCCAGACCAGAGGACCGCAGGCAAATCCGAGATGTGATCGGGATGCAGATGGCTCACTAGAATCATCGACAGATCGCTGAACTTGGCCTGCGATTGGCCAAAGCGCGCATAGGTTCCGCCACCCGCATCGACGAGAATCTTCGCCTGGTTGCCGATCCAGAGAACGTAACTGGTGTTGGCCCTGTCCTTGACGAACCCGGGAGCGCCGGAACCCAGAACCTGAACCGCCACCGGATTCCCGGTGCAGGCCTGTGCGAAAGCGGTCGAGAATACCGCAAGAGAAACGAGCAAGCCGACAAGAAGCGAACGCATCATCACTGCATCTCCGGCGCGGACACCTGACATTGCTAGCATTTCAGTGAAAGATGCGAAACGCCGCAACAAGCAGACTGCTGCGACGGGGAACTCAAGCATCTACCCATGGAAGGGACCGAAGGAGAGGATTGCGCTCGCGGTACGCCAGATACGCTCGTTCCTCCGCGCGCATCGGCCTATGTCTGCTTAGACGGCGGTGTTCCAACAACAGGGCGGCAGGCGCCCGTTCTGCCACGCTGCTGCGCCGTCCCTTTCAAGCGCACAGGCAAAGGGTGTAGCATTATCCAAGAGATACCTGCGCGAAGGGAGCATGGAAATGCGGCGGCGGAATTTGTTTTTGCTCGTGACATTGGCAGCGGCGGCTGCGACATCTTCATTAGGGCAAGCGGCGGCGCCCACGGCAAAGATCCCGGATTTCTCCGGTCTATGGGCCCACCCATCTCTCCCCGGCTTCGAGCCCTTGGCGTCGGGTCCCACGTCGCTGATCAATAGAGAGCGGCGCCCCGACGGCGTGAGCAACGTGCTGAAGCTCGTCGGCGATTACACCAATCCTATCTTGAAGCCCGAAGCGGCGGCGGTCGTAAAGAAGTTCGGCGAAATGTCGTTAGACCACTTTGGCTTTCACAATCCGCGCAACCAGTGTTGGCCCAACGGGGTGCCCTTCATTCTTTCGAGCAATGGCATGCAGATGTTTCAGCAGCCCGACCACATCACGATGATCTATCAGACCGATCATCAAGTCCGCCACGTGCGCATGAACCAGCCTCATCCCGCGCGCGTGACTCCGTCCTATTATGGGGATTCCGTCGGCCATTACGAAGGCGACACGCTGGTCATCGACACCGTGGGGATCAAGGCCGGGCCCTTTGCCATGGTCGACTGGTTCGGCACGCCGCAAAGCTCGGCTCTGCACGTCGTCGAACGCTATCGGCTGCTTAATTACGAAGACGCGAAAGAAGGGTTGGAGCGGGACGGAAAAGAGAATGCCCGCCCCCGGCCGCTGACGGTCGACCTCGACTACAGGGGCAAGCACCTGCAGCTCAAATTCACGGTCGAGGATCCGGGCGTCTTCACGATGCCCTGGTCCGCTACCGTGACCTATGGGAAGCCGGTGCTCGCATGGGCGGAACAGGTCTGCGCCGAAAACCCGCATAAATACGGCACCGAAGAGGACGCGCAGATCCCGACCGCGGCCAAGCCAGATTTCTGAAAGTCGGCGGGACGACCGGCATCATGGTCGGTATAAATTTGGTCAGAGTTTGCCGGTTCGCCCGCGAGGCGCTAATCGCGGACATTTGGTCCTGGGTGAAAAACTCTACTGGGGCGTTATCCCACGGTTCGCCATAACCATTTCGACATTGGCTTGAATCGCTTTTGCCGCAGAAATATCCGCGTTGCCTTGCACCGCATTCCCCAATTTCAGTTTCGCTATACCACGTCCATACAGCGAAGCCGCAAGCTTCGGGTTCAATTCCAACGCAGATTCAAAATGGACAATGGCTTCCTCAAATTCGCGCTGTCCGGAATAAAGCACGCCAAGGCTCGTCCGCGCTTCAGCCTTCTCCGCCGAACTGAGAGTCGGCGCCGATAATGCGCGATAACAAAACACGAGTCCCAGGTGAACGTCACGATTGGTCTCTGCCTCCTTACAGCTCTGGAGATCGTCTTTTCCCTTTTCGTAACGGCCGGCGATGACCCCGAAGCTGATTATCTCCACGGCCGTGCCTTGATTCATTTTTTGCGCGGCGGCGATATCCGAATCACCGCCCGATTGATCTCCTCGACTTTGCTTCGCCGCCCCTCGAGCATAGACCGCCAGGGAATTGTTAGGCGCCAGGCTGAGGACTTTGTCGAAATCCGCGATAGCGTCATCATTCTTACCGACCGCGAGATATACGAATCCGCGCTCGAGATACGAACGCGGATTGCCGCTTTGGATTTGAATAGCCTGCGACAGTTTCGACACGGCGTCGTCGTACTTGCCCATGACGTAATACGCGAACCCGGTCAGAGCGTAACAATCTGCCGCTCTGCGCCCGAGACGGATGGCAGCTTCGCAATCCTCGATGGCTTGTTTGACGAGGTTTCGTTGCAGATAGACGTTTGCACGGCCCAAATAGCCGGGCTGGTCGTCAGGTCTGAGCCGGATGACGGCCGTAAGATCGGCGGTTGCTTCCCGGTACATTCGTTGCTGAGCATAGAGAACTCCGCGTGGTGCAAGCAGAGTCGGGTCATCGGGTTTCAGGGCAAGCGCGGACGTGTAATCGGCGATGGCTTTGTCGCGTGAGCCGATCGTCGCGTAGGCTCTGGCGCGCGCGCTGACTGCCTCGAAATCGTCTTTCTTCAATTCGATGGCGCTGGAAAAATCCGTTATTGCCTGGGCATAGTCGCGCTCTCGGAGGTATACCAAGCCTCTGTCGTAATAAACGATCCTTCTATCGTCCGAGGTGATACCGGGAGCCGAGAGAGCGCTCGAGTAAAGGCGGATCGCCTCATCGAGATCGCCTTTTCCATCTGCCGCGATGCCGGCTTGTACGTCTTCGCTTGCCTTATTCGCCGTGCCAGCAGGCGCGACGAACGACACTTGGCTCTTGGCGTAGTAATCGCGAATCTGGGCGAGGGCCTTCGCGGTCTGTTTGCGCAACTCGCCGCTGCAAAGCGGCTGTTGGAGTGAACTTGTAAACTCTTGCCGCAAAGTCACGGTGTTCTTGGTTACCGACCAATGCGCGGAAAATTGCAAGTTGTCGGTCTTGACGGTGATGTCGGCCGGCGGAGCCTTGAACTGCTTATCATCCGGTCCGGAAAGGGAAAGCTCCTCGGTCTGCCGGCCACTCAAGCAAACTGTTGAGGTGTCTTCCGTCAATCTCTCGTTGAAGAGAGTCCCCATAAGAAAATCGCCCGCTAATTCCGCCACCGAAATACCGCGAACCATTTCGATTTGCGTTCCGGTCAGCCAATCGGCTTCAGGGCCAAACGCAAAATGGGTTGTGAGCGCATAGTCCGGCTTTAATTCCAACGGCGGGGGGACGTCGAAGCTTCCGGTTCCGGTAAGTCCACGGTTTTGGAGTTGAGCGGCCGCAAGCCGTTCGGGACCGGTTGCCTGAATCACGAGACCCAGCGCGCGAAGCGCCGCGGAAAATGGCCCCGCAGCCGTTATGGTCGATTCTCCAGTTACCTTCCCGTCTTTATCGATACGCGCCGCGGTCTTAACATTTGTCGTCGCAACCCCTGGAGCAAGCACCGGGATGCGAGCCATTGCTGTGCCGGAAGACACCGCGTGAACAACGGGTTTTCCATATTCCGCAAAGGGCAATGTTCCAAACGGTGCCGTGCCGGCGGTCGTATCCGCATAGAGCTTGAATTCGGGTATCCACGTGACCGCATGATCCAATGGAACCAAAGCTGCTACATTGGGAAGCGTGTAAGAATTTCCAGAATTGATCAGCACCACTTCGCTGTCGATGCCGCGGGCCTTAAGCAGTGCCGCGAATAGAACCGTATGGTCCTTGCAATCGCCGTAGGCATTGGCCAGCACGCTGTCGGCATCGTGCGGCACAATTCCGCCATTGCCGATATCAATGGCGACGTAACGGATATTCCTGCTGACCCAGTTATAAAGTGCTTCCGCTTGCTGACGCCGGTCTGTGATTCCCGCGGTCAGCCGATTCGCCAGCGTTCGAATCGGATTCGTAACGGTTTCCTTCGGCGCGACTATTGCGCCGTAAACGCGGCCTAGCTCCTCATAGTCCTTGAAACTGGAGACGAATATCCGCGGCAGCTGATCTAACGGAGAAACCGGAGGAAGCTCTACATCGAATCTTGGATTGGGCGCCGAGTAGCGCCAACGGTAGGTGACATTATCGCCCGTTTCCTGCTTTTCGAACGTAACATCGTGAGTTTCAGTTTGCAGAGGAAAGCTCTTTGGAGCGACGATCGTCTCTCTAACGTCCTTATATGCCGCGCCGAGTGGAAAAATATCAAAATAGGTGAACTGACCGGGAATCCGAGCCTTTGTGGCACGCAACCGTATCGTGAATGCCACCGTATCGCCGCCTGCAACATTCGGAAAAACGATTACTTTCTGCCGCTGATCGTCGAATTGAGGAATCGATACGGCGCCCTGAGGCTGTTGCGTAAGAATCGAATTCGGATTCACGATTATCTTTCGGCCATCGGCTTTCTGCGTGTAGGCCTCGATAACGTCAAGTTCTTCCAAAGACGCGCTGAACGCGACTGCGCGTTGAGCGATTTGCGCAGCAGCAGCGTCGTTCATCGCCTGAATTTCATAATGCGTTGTTCTGGTAAAGAGCCCGCTCGGCTGAACTTCAGTGTCAGAGGTAAGAAGATTAATGACGACAGTCGGGGCGTCCGCTGCGCAAACCGGCACGACGTAAACCGCTGCTGCACAAACTGCGGCAGCCAACAACAGTCCTCTCATGATTGCACACCCCAAAATAAACGCTTCATAGAAAGCCTCCATTCTGGAAAGGAGCTAAGCAGACGTTGCGAATAAACCAACGTAGTGCATGCGTCGTGTGGTCAGGAGGTAAAGCATCTCCCTGTCCTGAGATGATATCCCAGAGCCGCTGGCGCAGTTCCCCTCAAAAGGACAGCGGAGAAAGGCAAAACCTATACGAAATGGCGGTATCCGCATAGCGTTGCGGCTGCTCGATGTCCGCTAGTGGGGACCG
>WNFT01004385.1_pt1 | contig 19565 bp, 17 predicted proteins | sample 5400191 | NCBI WGS metagenome assembly WNFT01 (sample SAMN13153359, study PRJNA577476) | soil metagenome | isolation source: 80 cm saprolite under Madrone tree | place: USA:California | collected 2016-06-14 | reverse complement strand
ACATCAATTGGGGTATCTGGTTCGGTAAGCCCGCGAAGACGCTGAGTAATGAGTTCGTCCAGCGCCGCATCACCAATATAATAAATTTGCGCTACAGGTCGCTGCCGGAAAAGGTTCCAGCGCCACTCAGCCCGCACACTGCGCACACCTTCCGTGCCTGCGGCGGCCGCTTCGAGGTCGGCAAGCGATACCGCTCGGCCGAGGAGGAGCGCCGAACGCGGCGCATACCTGCGGAGCTGATCGGTGGGTTCCGCATCGGCGCCACCGTAGGCACCCACTGGATTGCGCACACTGCTCAAGCCCTTCACCGGTCTCGCCACTTGATGAACGCCGCCTGCGGGCGGTGTTGGAGCGCCGGCCCCGAAACGATACCATGCCGTGACGCGGGCCCCGGTTGGGAGGCGCCGGCCGCGGATACCATCACCGAAGGTTACACTGCTTTCGCCTTCGTCATTTTCGCGAACAATATAAATTTGCTCCTCGGCGCGAACATCAAGCGCCGGCTGCTCCTGGTGGCGCTGCGGCGCCTTGAAGAATCTGGGGACTTCAGTCCATAGTACATCATCGACGTACACCTTCAGTGTGTTCGCCACCCCGATGTCATTTCCTTGTGTCGGGGCCGGAAGGTATGTCAGTGGACTTTTTCTCAGTTTGAATGTCTGGTTTGTCTGAGTGGCGTCGCCAATTCCGAGTAATTCATTGCGGACGCTTGCGCCACGAGTGGCAGTGATGATGTTTCCAAAGAGCCGGACCGGAACAGCCAAGGGCGGCGCCCAGGCGGAATCCTGGCCGAGTTGAAGGGAACCTGTTCTGTATTCAAGCGAGGCATTCACCGCCACACCGACGTTGTTTTTATCTTCCAGTTGGAAACGGCCGGGCGAAGCCGCGTCTGACGGCTGTTCGACCGGCAGAGGCAAGTTGAGCGAATCATTAGGAGCCAAACCAGTTCGGGCCTCAACCGTTACGACCGCAGCGGAAACAAATCCCAAGTGAACGGCAATATCGGAAATATTGGCTGAATCGAACGAGCCGCGGACGAGCGAGCCAAGCACGAAGATTGGGAAGGTGTCGAGGTCCGTGTCCAAAGTAAGCTTGGTTACCGTGGTCGTCGTGGCCGGGATCGGGACGGTCACGTCGTTGTTGCTGGCATCCTTGAAAGTCGTGCTGGAGGCCAGGGTGACGGTACGCGACTCTTGAGAGGTGGTCAGGATGCGGCGGGCCCTGAACACGTTTTTGACGGCGAACACCACGTCCTGTTCCGTGCGCACCGCGCGATATACGGCATCGAGGTACGCGTAGGGAGGAACGGTTACCCCCCCTGGCCCCATGATGAGGCCGCGTAGGCTGAAGGCCCTGTCCGTGTCGTAGCCCCGCGGCCAGAGCCCGGCCGTGAAACTTGGTTTCGTGATCGTGACGCTGCCGACCGGGGTGTTGGCCGGGATCGCGATGGGTGAATCGAATTCGACTTTGGAATAGCGGGCTCCGTCAACCCCGTTGCAGTCCGAGACCTTCTGGACGGTTTTTGGTTTTGGGTAGGCGCCAGCGCCCACGTGTACCAGCACCAGTTCACCCTTTCTCGCTGTGACGCTCCCGCTAGTGCAAAGCAGAAAGTTCTGGTTCAACGCTGCGGTGCCAAATGTCGAGGGACGGATGGATTGGAGCGGCCATTTATTAGACAGCGGATGGATGACCGTGTTGCTTTTTAACTCGAAGACTTGCGGAGCGCTTCCATCGAAGGCATCGGACCGAAAGGCCGTTCCGGCAGGCAAACTGATTGCTCGCCGGCCTTCAGCCAATGCAGCCAGGCTTACGGTCGCACCGACAGCGGGACGCGGACGGTAGCCGAGAAGCGCAGTTAGCTTCCGTAATGATTCGCGACGGATTGCTGTGCGCACATACGTCTCATCAGCGTACACTTCGTCGTAAAACGCGGTGACGTCACAAACGTAAGCCCACATTTCGAACAGCATCACGCCAAAATCATCCCGTTGCCGACCGCGCCAGTCTTTGAGTCCTGGCGTGGCGCTGACATCGTGCAGCAGCGCGCGACGAAACTGGGGAAAACTCGCGATTTGCCGCCCGAACCGGCTCAGGCCGGCGCGAATAAACAGTCGCGGCGGAAAATCAAAGATATCGCAAGGACAGCTCATGCGCCTCCGTGCGGCACCAGGCGGACCGCGCCGCGTTCGGGAAAGTCGCGGCTATTTTGAATTCGAATGATTTCGTTGGCGCCGATCTCGAGCACTGTCTCGATGAAGTCTCGCCAATCAAACCTACCGCGTCGCCGGACACGAATTGTTTCCACGGCACGCACGCCGGGAACGTCCTGGATCGCCGCTTCCAGTTTGCTTCGATTCAGCGGCGTGCCGAAAGTGAAGTTATCAGGAGAAAAGAAGCCCGATTTGGGATGCAGTCCGCGGCCCCCAAACAAAGTCTCTAACACAGCCGCAACAACCTCGCCGGCAAATGCGAACGGCTGGATACAAATATTTATTTCCAAATCGACTGTGGCAAAGGTCGGATCGCGCCCCCAGGCTTCTCGTCCCGCCAGCCGAAAACGGTCGAGTTGCGCATCTAATTCATTCTCCTGCGCCGCCGTCAACACAAAGGTGTTCTTGGGATCGGACGTTGCAAAGACTGTGAGCCAGCTTCCCGTCCAGCGAAATTGCGCACCGGCTCGCTGGACCCAATCCAAGCGCTCGACAGCTTCCTCATAATCTTCCGCGCGGACCGCGCGAAAGGTCATGGCACGAAATGCTTCGGGCGCTAACTGCCGGATTTCCGCGGCGCTTTGCATCGCTTTTCCATCAGTCACATCGAATGGATTGGTCACAGCGATCACCGCCGCACCCACATCCGCGGGATCAAAGTCAGTCAGCGACCCTGCTGCAACGTTGTCCGCTCGCCCGTGTCCGACCCGATAGACAACTTCGAAAATATCACCCACCAATGGCGTCTTCCCAAACTCCCCGTCTCCAAATCGAAGCGTTGTCCCGCGATTTGAAGCATAGTCCTTATGCACGTATTCCTGTACCCGTTTGCTTTCATCCACCCGGCGATATCCGGCGATCCGCCGCCAGGCGCCGTCGTCCAAAGTGAAATCGATGTCGTCCGGTTGAGATGAATTCACACCGAGGAACGCGCGTTTCCATTTCCACTCAATGCCGAGGCCGAGAGGCAGCACGAGAGGAATTACTTGGAACAATCTGATCTCGGGAGCTGCGACATCGGTCTTCTCCCCGCGCCAGACCAAATCGCGTTCCTCGGAGCCAGGCAGCGTGAACAACAAGGCCGGATTTAACTGTGGTTGACCAACCTCTCTCTCCTCCTCCTCTTCTTCTGTTATCGCCTGCGAAACATTTAACAGCGGACCCTGCCGCTCCACTGCAAACGGAAATACAGGATTGGCCGGCATGGACAACGGCTCGATCTGAAATTGTTCATGCAAAGTCTCACCCGCCGTCGCAGGAACAATGTTGCCGCGGACAACCAACGACTCGTACTGCATTTCAAACGGAGTCGCCCACTTGACGGGCCACTCCAATCGGCTGATAGGCGCCGACGAAAGCGGGTCCGTGCCATCCGTCACTTTGATGAGAGGTACAAGCCACGTCCGCGGCACCACGCCGAGATCGGTTGGGTTGGTTCGGAGAATCACCCATTTTTTTGGGAGCTTGGGATCTGAAAGATCGTCGAACGGGAGTTTCGCGGCAGCGTGGTCATCAACATACAAGAAAGTCGATCCCGCAGGCAGGCACGTTTGGTCGTCGTCCCATGAATAGGGCGAGAATTTATTCGCTGCCGCGCGAAGGTGAAAAAGATTGCCCGGCGGAAGGAAGTCCCGATGTCCGCTCGCCAGGCCGTGTCCCACTTCGAATATTGCACGGCTGGCTTGCTTGCGTTTTTGGGGATCCTGCTCGGTTCCTTTCAAGACTGTCTCCCAGACCGGTGTGCCCGCGGAAACGGTCGCGTCGGCATTGACTGTGAAGTCGAGCCACGTGGTTGCTCCCAGACCGTCGTGAACTTCATAATCTACCAGACGCGCGTGACGTCGCAGCGAACGGCGCTGCGAGGCAGTTTCAAAGTACGCTTCACGGGAATTTCGGTCCTGGATATAGGCAAATTCATCGCCCATCGCGCTCATCAGCTCCGCCAGCATGACGCCGAAATCGGCTTCCAATCGGTCCTGCCAATCGGGATAGCGCTCACTGGCGAAATCCAGCAACGCTTGCCGAAAGCTCCAGAAATCCCGCGCCAGATAATTCACGGGAAAATCTACAACAGCGTCGTCCGGACACTCGTGCGCTAGCGGTTCGCAATCGAGCAGCGACGGGCAATTTGCTTTGAAACTGAAGCCGACCTCCTGGAAGAAGGGATCGATTAGATCATGCTCGAGGCGGAACCGATAGCGCGAGAAATCGCCTGGTTTCACCGTGTTCACTCGCAAGACAGATCGGCCATCGATCACCGTCCACGGCGGCAATTCCGCCGGGGGTAGTGGCACGACCGGCAACCGCTCGCCATCCGACGGGCGAAAGATGTGAAGTTTTGACAAGGCAATGGGCCCGAGAATTTGCTGGGCAGTTTTGGTCTCTGAAGGATGGAAGAAGACCGCAAGCTGCGTCTGGCTGGGAAAGACATAGACAAAATCGATGCCGACTACCGCGTCGGTATGGTGGAGGGCGGCAATTCGGTCGGACGTGGCCATCAGAGTGCGAGTTCGAGGTTGAGATAGCGGCGCTGCTGCTGCGCCCTAAGGGAGTAAGCGATTTTGATTTCGAGGCGCTCGTTGACGGCGACCGCCTTGACGTCTTGAACATCAATCACGCTACCAAGCCAACGTTTGAGGGATTGAAAGATCGTCACCTGCGCTAAGGAAGCTGTTACCGGGTCGTTAGGCGCAAATACAAGTCGCTTGATGCCGCAACCGAAATCGGGCCGGTTAATGCGTTCGCCAGGCGCCGTGAACAGCACCTGCTTGATGAGTTGTTCAATGTGGTCCGCGTAGTTTGTTTCTTCAGCTAGCCGACCTAGTCCGGCGTCAATGGCGAAGGGATAACGAATGCTCGTAAAATTCGCATTCATGAGATCTCGCCTCTCGCAGGGCTCCTGAACAGACCGCTATCGGTTATTTCAACGTCAAGGTTAGTCTTTATGTGATCAACAATCGCCTCGGCGATGGCGGTAAAGAGCATATCTCGGTCGGCTTTTCCCAAGTTCGGCAGCGGACCTTTGCCGGCAGCCTGAGAAAGCGCATCCAGATTATCTCCGATACCCTTTGCCAGGACTGTGGAATCAAGTGCCATAGTGTTCTCCCTTATCCATTCTTAACTTTGAGCGAGAGCATACTGGGATCGGCCGGGGTCCACGGTGGAACCGGCGTCATCGGGGTGACCGGGAAAACGCCCAAGGCCAATTCGCCTGGGTGCGTGTGACTATTGAACATGGTTACAAGCTGATTCAGGTACTGAAGGAGCTGGTCGCCGAAAACAATCGGATGAGTGGAATTCTCGACCAGTTCAATCTGCGGGGCTTCGACCACGACTTTCGTCGTGCCCTGAATTTTGATTAAGCCTTGCGGAACAATCACGGTCATGATGTTGTCGCCCTGGTCGTCGCTAAGCGAAATGGTTTGGTTATCGTCGTCGAACGCGAGGAGCATTCCGTTTTTGGTGCGGATGATTTTCAATGGGGCCGACGCTCCAGCGCCGCTCTCATCCTCGGGTAATTGGCTGTCTCCCCAAAAGCAACCTGTCCAAATCGGATAACTGGGATCGCCCTCCTCAAACTCAATCCAAACTCCCGCGTCCGGTTCCGGAAGGCTGTGGAAACCGACCCCATCGCCCGCATAGGCCACGCAGGGCATCGCCCACAGTTCCAGATCAGCCAGAACAGCTGGCACTTTTACTTTAAGTCGACCGCGGTGAGTCGAATCGGAATTGTCAGTGACTAGGCCGCGGTACTTCCCGAAGTAATGCGAACGCGCCCAGGTAACGAGATGATTATCCTCTGGGTGGTCCATGTCATTCCTCCCAGCCGTTGCGGACAAGTTCAAACTCCATGCGATGCTCGACCGCGTTGAGAACATGCTTCACGGAGTGGCAGAGCCACTTGCCACTGTGACGAGCACCGGCGCCGCGCAGTTTCACAATCGTATGAGCACGCAGTACTTTGCCCAAAGCATGCGCCGTGGTTTGACCGCGGGCACGGATAAACAATTCCGCTTCAATCAAAGCGGCCTCACTCCGCGCCTGCAAATCACCGGAGTCATCCACTGGAACCGCCAGATGAAGACTGCGGGGCGTCGTCCCGATCGCCGAGAACCGTTGCGATGCCAGCCCAGCCAGCGGTGACGATTCGACTGATCCGTCAATGTTGTCTCGGGTGTTCAAGTCCATCTGCGCGACTGACGCGCTCGCGGGCGCTTCGGCATCCCAGATCACATCCAGAGCACCAATATTGGCTGGCGGGTCGTCAAGATTAAGCACGAGTTCGGCCGCGGGTTCGTCGCTAAACGGTGCGCGTTTGAAGTGCGCGGTTTCGACATTGCTAGTCGCATCGCAAGTCACCCAAAAAAGAAATCCGTTCCGCGCAGCCAATCGCCGGACAAACGCCAGATCGGTGTCCCGCTGCACTAAAACGTGTTTGTCTTCGAAATGTCCGGCGGCGGTATCTTCCACGTCCGGTGTGAAACCGTACTGTCCAACAATCGTGTTAACGGCGTCGCTGTCCGTCAGGTCAGACCACAAAGAAGCTTTATCTTCCCGATCCATGGCCAGCGTGGAATCACCCCCGACAACATCAAGGACTGAACCTTCGCCGCCATGTTCGAGGTGGAACTCTTGGCCACGCACAATTCCTTTCACGAGGCAAACCAGTCCGTCATCGACCGGGGCGACGATCGCGATTTTGGCGCCCGCTGAGAGAGCGGATTCTTTCAAAAGCGGGAGGTCGCCTTCGGTGATGTCGAGCGCATAATGAAGCCGGAATGACGTTGGCTCACCGATGCATTCATGCACTTCGACTGAAGCCGCGTTCCCGAGTGTCTCGTCCGGCGCATCGTCGAATAGAATGGAAAATCCGGCAGCCATCAGGGATTTCTGGTTGGAATTTCAATTTCCCGCGGTTTAGCGGCTCCATCGGGGACCCCGGCAACGCTTGGGGGGTCGGGAAAACCCCAAACGCCGCTTAGAGCTTCCGGCAACATGACATCGTTTTGCTCTGCAATTCGCCAGAAGCCGGCAGGGTTACTCAGGTAGAGCGCGGCTAAGTGGTCGAGGCGCTGGCCTTGTTTTAAGAGGTGAATTCCCAACAAGCTCGACGTCGGCTTTGGCGCTGGCGTCACAACCGCTACTTCCCGACCGCGGCCATCCAGAATTGTGTAAGTTTCAACTTTTGCGTAGCGGCTTTTGGCGTCGAACATAATGATGATCCTCCTCACATAGGCAGCATACCGATGATGGATTCCGCGCTATTGGCCACGTTGGCCGTGGCCAGCGCTTCCTTCTGAGCGCGCGTGAACGTGTAACAGGCCTTTGCGATATCGACAGCCAATCCGCCTCCGCCCGCCCCCTCAACGTTTAAGAGATGATTTTCATCGAGGACCTTGAGGCCAAGTGTCGCCTTCGCCCGAATGGGATATAGCAGGGGTGAGTACTGCTGCTCCTCAACCGAAAAAGTCGTAATGCGCACCGGCACGATGCGACCAGGTCCCCAGAAAAAAAGAATGATCGGCACCGCCTTGCGCGGAAGCACGTCCGCCTTCGTTCCGGCGCCGATGCTGGCGCTTAGTCCGGAAGTGCCAACGGAAACGCTGACGGAGACATTCAGCAATCCACCCAATGCACTCTGCCCCGGCGGATAGCAGAGCATCTCGATAGCGGCGATGCGGTCTGCGACGCCCGCGAGTGTAGCCACCGGATGTGTGTCGGGATGTTCAAGCGCGTCGGCTGCGTCGAGTTCGAGCGCGAGCGAAAAGGTCTCTTCAGGATCGAATGGTTGGGCAAGCGCACGTTCCTGGGCTAATGTGAGGTCCTTCATCTCGCCGGTTTTCAGGTCGTAGGTCCGTTCTGCCGGAACCCACGGCTTCAGCGTCCGGGTCATAGTCTCCGGGTTATACTGAAAGACGATGATGTTCGGGATCGGGATCAGCATTGGCGCCGAGAACTGAATCAAGGCTCCCTTTAGGAGTTTTGGGCTGCGAGAATATCCCGTGGGCATATGTAAGTCCTATTCGTTCTTTCGCGCGGGCTCTTGTGTGCGTTGAGCAGCAACGAGAAGCCGCCTCATCATAAAGTGCTCGGCGGTTTCCCGTTTCAGAACGCCCTCGTATTTTCCAGTTCTTACCAAAGCGAGGTAGGGAGATTCTGACTCCCAAAAAGTCGTCATCTGCCTGTCGGTGGGCCAATTTAGGTCGATGGCCGTCTTACAAAGGCAATGCTCGAATAAGGCGTGAAAGCGTCCTAACGTGATTCGATCCGGGGGAGTTTCCAAAGAGCCTTTGAACGGTGGTAAACTCGATCCAAGCTGGTCTAGGAGAATCTGCTCAAACGCCGCATCGCCCAGCTCAAAGACTTCCTCGGTTAGGTACCGCTGCACATCGAAAACAGGCGTAAGAGTTGAAGGCCTTAATGTCGCATTGCTGAAAGCACCTACTTGCTTCGCGATCTGAGAGGCTCTGAGGTAACGCTCTTGATACTCAGGCTTGTCAGTCAGCAGAGCCTTCAAGATGTCAACGCATTGTGCCCATCCAAGAAAGCACTCACTCACCCGTTCCTTCATGCCGGTGAAAATGAGTATTTTCGGTGTGCCGGCGCGCACGGCACCGGCGCTCAGAGCCAAAAGACGAGTAGCCCACCAGGCATTTCCATCCTTGAGGTCCAAGCGAATCGATTCATGTCCGCTGGCCTGCTTAAGTGCGGTCATGATTTTCATCGGGCCGGAGCTGCTGACAACAGCCGCCGGCTCGCCAATGTTCTCCGGGATTCGGAACGACTCCTGACGCGATTCGATTTCCATTCGGCTGAAAGCAAGCTTCACTCCTTTGATATCGATAACTGCTCCGCGAAGCGAAAGAAAATCGAGGAGAACCAGAGTGAGCGGAATCACACTTGCGATCACCGCTACATAGAGAACTAACTTACCGAACTCGGCATTTGGCCAGCTGAGATAGGTATGTGTCAGAGCCATCGCAATTCCGAAGAGCAACCACACAACAGGGATAGCTGCAATCGCCAGTGCCGTGCTATATGGCCACAATGACTTGACCTCCGCTTTCATCATAGTCGATTAGCAGTAACTGCCGAAGGCGCTGGAAAAGCCGGACAAAATGTACGCTGGAATGTTCGCGTGGTTGCGTCGGTGATGTATCGCACACGCGCGAGCGGACGTATTCGGAACGAGGGTACGCTCATTGTCCGGCAGTCCAGTTCGGCAGCGGATTGACGAATGAGTCCTGCTCGTCGCAGCTGTTCTCCAGTATCACTGTACGTGTAGACGCGCTCCAGCGGGGTCCACGGTGTGAGCGTCCGTGTCCTCGTCTCCGGGTTATACTGAAAGACGATGATGTTCGGGATCGGGATCAGCATTGGCGCCGAGAACTGAATCAAGGCGCCTTTCAGGAGTTTTGGACTACGAGAATATCCGTTCGTCATATGTTAGTTCTATTCGTTGTTTCGTTCGGGATCTTATCGGTGTTGAGCAAAAAAAAGCTGCCGGAGTCATCGCGATAGCCGCCACCCGTGCTGGGAGGAAAGTGTTTTACCTCGTTAGCATGCTGACACACCTGTCTTCGCGATTTGTGGCTTGGGTTCGTGTATACCATATAGATGTGTTCTAAGGGCTGGTGTCGAATGCTACGAAGCGGTCGGCAATATATCCTTCGGGAATCTGGTCCCAGATGTCAATGCCCTCCACGGGATCGCCATGCACTTGAGTAATTACCTGAACAGGCGTCCCGCGCTCCCCCAACTCACCCAAGGCCGGGAAATGAAGCCCTGGGCCGGTGCGAAGGCGGAGCAACGAACCGGTGGTCTTCGCTCGGCCCGAGCGGGGGAACACTATGGTTGGAAGGGGCGTGGGGGTTGGCGTTGGCGTTGGCTTCCCTGGCGATTTGCAACTACAGACGTCTGTTTGTCTCGCCGCAAATGCGCTACCTCCGCCAACTCTCAATGCAGCGTAGTAAATTTCCGCCCATTTAAAGCACTTAGCTCTTGTGAAAAAATCGGCTGAAGACTGAACACATATCAACTTCATGTGGTCGTGTATCCCCTGATCACACGCTGCGCGGGCCCCGGGAGACGGGTTGCACGTTTGATAGCATTCGTCATGCTTATCACAAGCCAGGGTTCCTGCAGAGCCACGAACTGAATTGGAAAACTTAGTGTCGATCCCTCCTGCCGGATTGTCCTTGTCGATGGCTACGACAGACGCGAGAGCTACGGGCACACTGCAGCCATCGTACTCAAACTCCCAACCCGCTGACGTGCACTTCCGTTGCAGGGAGGTCGGAGCGAGAGACAGACAGCTGGCGAACGCTTCTGCGTTCGCCAGCGATTCGGGTACGGCGTTCGCTTTGCTCTCGAACTGATTCCGTGGTTCCCCGATTTGGATATGCGAAGACGGATGACACGGGCTGCCGCACTGCTGTAGCACATGGATTAATTCATGCGCCAAGAGATGGTGCCCCTTGCTCGAACTCTGCGCATATCGGTCACCATCGAACACGATATTGCGGCCGACTGTGTATGCGAGCGCGCCCACGGCCTGCGCCGATTCTGCGGCGTGCGTTCCAGTGTGGATCCGCACATGACTGAAGTCGTGGCCGAAGCGTGGCTCCATGAAGGCGCGGGTCGCGGGGTCGAGCGGTCGCCCCGGCGAGCGCAGCACTTCATGAACGATGGGCGGAACTCCGCCTGACTCCTGCGCATTGGCAACGCGCCGTTGAACGGTCAATCGTTTCTTTTGGCACTCCGCGCATTCGCCGGACGGGCCCGGCGCGCCACCGCAGGAGCATTTACGTTGAAGACCGTGGTTGCTCAGAGCGGGAACTTCAATCCCTGAGTCCAGCATACCGCGCGGCATGCGCATCACCTGATCGGCCACGCGATCCGCTTCCTGCTCGAATCGATCGTTTGGTTTGCCGATGACGAGCTTCGGCCCCAAGAAGCTGTGATTGCCAACCGAGCCGAAACTGTAGCCACCGCAGTCCGTGAGCCGAGTCACCGCCCGCCTTTGCGACGACCGCTGCGCCTGGATCACGTGGTCGGACTGTTCGGTGCGGGAGACTTTCAGGAGTTTTCGCATTTTCGCTTCAAAATGTGTAAGGGGTTCCAGGGACGGTCTTGTCCATCGGGGGGAACAACGCAGAGATATCTTCGCCGATGCCGATGCTGAGGTGAGGCGTTCATATAGCTGAGGTCTTCCCATGGACGATCTCACCATGCACCTGGTATTCCGTGGCACGAACCGAATTGTCTTATGGCTGCACCCACACCCACACACGGCAATGGAATTGTTGTTACCCCCATCCAGGCTGGATAAGGGGCTGGCCCAGAAGGGCAGCAGCAACTCGCGTAGGCATCCACATGATCCTCGTAGATCCTTGGCGTGAGGATTGTCTGAACAAACGCTTGATAGCCGGGTGAAGGCTCAAACGCTTTCTGTGTACCGGCCAACGTTTTGAGCCACCCAGGGGTACCAACGAGACGATCCTGTAAGAATTTGCGCACGCACATGGCTGTTGGAACATTTGGCGTTTCCGTACAGGCGCAGGTTGCATTGTTGACGTAGGCAAAAGGCAACCACCAACTATTGGACGCGTAGGCCCCGCAAGTACTATTCGAGATGCCAGCCCCAACAGTGCATCCTGCCTTGCCATCAGATGGCGCGACGGCACCAGTGGCCTGTCGCTGCAAGCTTAATGCGCCGGATCGTGCGCCTGCGAGCCGCGTCGCTACGGCCTTACGCTGGCCTGCTTCATCTGGCTGGCTAAGGCGTTGGGCATTGCTGACGCTTGATCCCGCTTGTTGAACCACATGCGTCAACTCATGTGCCACCAGCCGCTGCCCTGCACTCACATAGGGCGCGTACTGCCGCTCTCCAAACACTACATCCCGGCCTATCGTATAGGCCAGCGCGTTGACCGCTCGCGCCGACCGCGCCGCACTTGCGTCGATATGCACCCGCACCGAACTGAAATCATGCCCAAACCTAGGCTCCATGAAGGCGCGAGCTTAACCGTTTCTTGCGGCAATTCTCGCATTCGCCGGTCGGACTCAGCGTGGCACCGCAGGAGCATTTGCGCTGAAGACTGTGGTTGCTCGGATCGAGAACGTCGGTCCCTGAGTCCCGCATTCCGCCCGGCATGCGCATCACTTGATCGGCCACGCGATCCGCTTCCTGCTCGAATTGATCGTTCGGTTTGCCGACGACTAGCTTCGCTTGGAGAACGCCAGCAGGTTGGTGCAAAACACGGTGGTTGCTGAGCACCGGCTGAGGTTCGATAAGCTTGCCGGAACGCGCGCGAGTCTGTGCTCTACGAACGCGCGACCTCACGGATTGGACTAGTAGCAAGGGCCTAGCTTGTTGTTGTTTCATAAAATGTTTTTTGCAATCCCCGCTGCAATAACAGAGCCGAGGCGCTCCCGAGGGGTGCCAGTCGGAATGGTTAGCCGCAAATGAAGTGCGCTGAGTTTTCCTGAGCGATTGACGACCGAGAGTTGGCTGGCCAGCTGTTGGGCCACTGTCATCCCGAGTTGGTTCGCGTGTTCGCGACTCAGGCCGGGTACGCGCAAATGAAGTTGGTCGATTCTCGCTCTATTGGTCATGATCGAGAATCCTTTGGCGGTCCCGGAGGCTAAGAGATCGGCCTTCTTTCGATAATTCGCGTTCCAAAGCGCGCAGCAGATATTTCGCGGAAAGCTTCTGGTCTTCCCGCTGGGAAATGAAAAGCGCGCCTAAAACCGAGTTCTTGATCTGGGCACCGGTGGCCTCGATCTCGCCGGACAGAAACTGCAATACAGGTGCGAGCGCTTCTACCGTCTTCACGCCAGCCAGCGCCGCGAGCGTATTGCGCCAAAGTTGATTTCGCTGGTCGATGTCGGGTTTGGGGAATTCGAGCACAAAGCGCAAGCGACGCAGAAATCCAGCATCGATGTTGCCTTTCTGGTTTGTCGTTAAGAGGGCAATACCGCAGTAGCTTTCAATTGCCTGCAAAAGATAAGCGGTGTCGGTGTTAGCAAAACGGTCTTGGGCATCGCGCATTTCAGTGGCACGCTTGCCGAACAGCGCGTCGGCTTCATCAAAGAGGAGGATGACGTCCATATGTGCCGCGCGAACCAAGATGCGCTCCAGATTTTGCGAAGTTTCGCCCACCCATTTGCTCACGACCGCGGCAATGTTAATGCGATACAAATCATAGCCGAGGCTCGCGGCTAGAACTTGGGCCCCCATCGTTTTACCACAGCCCGGTGGCCCACTGATTAATGCGAGCAAACCGCGGCCCTGCGGGAAGAGACGACAGGCTGTAGGAGTTTCCCAAAAAGTCAGACGATGCCGAGCTTCGAATTCAATATCGCGAAGGAATTCGCGCAGCGATTCAGACACAACGAGGTGGTCCCAATTGAAGGGACATTCGAGACGCTCCGCCAGCCGACCAAATTGGCGACGTGCTGATTCGCGGGCGCCAAGAGTCGCGCTTGGCAGATCGCGAGCATCGGCTTGCGCAGCGTGTGCGATTTCTCCGGGCTGGAAGCGGAATTGTTCGACCAGTGAGCGGAAGGCTTTTGGCTCCCATTTTTTTGCGCCCGGCAAGTATTCCAGCCATAAGGCTTCGCGCTCAGCGACAGTCGGCACCGGTAGTGTGACCGAGCGTTCGATAAGCCCGGCGACGGGTAATGGCGTCTGGCCAAGTTCGGCGATAACGAATTGCGCAGGGAAAGGCGGAACCAACCCAGGCCAAACGCGTCGGAGAATTGCCTCCCCGCTCCAAGCGATCGCGCACCGATTCAGATAAGCGTGACGCTGCGCCCGCAGGAAGGCACGACGCCATTCTGGATCTTCGATCTCATCAGAGTCGATCACGAGCAGCGCCATACGAAGTTCCACACTGAGAACTGCCGCAAACGTTTTGCGGCCGCTCCCCCGAGGTCCATGGATGGTTAATCGAGCGCGACCGGGAGGTTCCATCCCCAAGACATGCCGGAGAAATTCCGCCGTCTCGCCGGTTGGCCAGGACGGAAGTGGTAAGCGCGGCGGATAGTACTGCGCAAAGCCGGTTAGGGTGTCGTCGAGCTCCTGGCGGCCGAGGAACCAGCCGCTGACTTGCGGATCACACAGCAGAGCGCGCGGCTCGCCGAGCCCACTTTCTCGCGCTGAAATCAATTCCCAGCGAAACAAGGGCGAATTTGCATTCCAGATGCCACAACGCCCGTAGCCAAAAAGACGTGCAGCCAACGCCTCGGTAACAAACGGTCGCCCGGCATGATCATTCAAGTAAGCGCACACGCGCGCGAGGGCAGGGTCGAGCGCAACAGCAACACATGCCTGAAGAAGATTGGACTCCTCAAGATTCAGTCCGAAAATTTGGTCCAACACGACCAGACGCGAGTGTGGCAAGCAGGAAAGTGCATTCTCAACTCTTCCCAACTCCTCACGCCAGGCGCCGGCCTGAGGATCGTGCTGGATCCACGCGGCTTCGGCAGCGGGCGAATCGCGATCAAGGAGATGCGTGGCAATCTCGGCGTGCGTGACGGCAAGATTTCCGCCTGGTCCTCCTTCTTCGTTCCAAAGCCTTTGCAGCCACGCGGCTCTCAAATGCGCCCGAAGGCGAAAGCGCGCCAGGATCAAATCAGTTTCCGAACGAGGATCAGACTTTCGTTCCGAGTTGTTGGCCGGCTTGGGTTGCACGTTCGACAGCTCTCGTGACGGATGATCGACTCGGACTTGGGTGGCGCTTTGATAATTCATGGGACAGTGACCCAGCGAGGGGCGTTTTCTGCTCCGTTGATCATGATCCGGAAAGGATACGTTTCTCCCGAATTCAATCCGGCGATTGGAAATTGAAAGCTAAGCTGAGCGGTCTGAGCCGGGTTAACCCAAAAGTGGCCTGCAGTAAGCGCGGAAGCGCGTGGTATCTCTTGAGGTCCGACCATTACTTTCACTGCCTCGGGATCGATATCGGGATGAGCGAAAACACCTCCCGTGACGACTACGATCCCCTGTGCGTTGGCGGTTGCGACGGGGTTGGGTGAAGCGGGTGGGCTGGTAATCCCTGGCGTGATTAAGAAGGGAACCTCATTCGAAGTCTGGGCGAAGGACCGGATTGATCCATCCGGCATGCGACGCCGTGTCGTGACTTTGGCAATCGCTGAATAAATACCGGGCACGGTGTCGAAAGTTCCAATTTGTGCAGCAGCGGTCGCGCTGATTTGATCTTCGGTCGCGGCCACTCCCCAAGTTGATCCCACTTCCAAGCCATCAGGAAATCGGGCGTTCTTTAAGAGCAGCGTGGTGTCGTCGCCCGTCAGATCAATGCCATGGAATCTGATTTGACCGCCGATAGGCACTTCGGCAGGCTGAACTTCGATCTGGGTATCCAATGTTTCACCAGGGGCTCGGAACGTCACAGTGCTGCTGCTTGCATCAAGCCGTGGTGCGCCTCTCACGAACGTATGCACGCCATAGCGCAACACCCGCCCGGCGTACTGCGACGGCCGCTCAGGTTCGAGCAGGACAACCGAGACAATATAATAAGCGGCTAATCGAAGAGGCTGGGTGCCACCAGTCCAGTAATGCGGTGCTTCCGGTGCCTGAATTGCCTGAAGGACGATCCGGAAACAAGTGTCCTTGTCGTGCTGCAGTGCTGTTGGAAATACCTGCGTACCATTTAATACGGTCGAGAAATCAATCGAAGGAAAATCATGCAGCGCCTTGAGCGCCAAGCCGAAGAGTAATTGCGCACGTCGGGGACCTGCGTCGCCGGCTGCGTCGCTATGCGCATTTAGCTGATAATAGAGATTCAGCCCCATTGGCCGGAACTGCACGGGCGGCTGGTCTTGGCTTAACGGCGGAAGATTTTTGAAATGGGCGTCCTCGGAGATGTGATAGAGGTATATGCCGAGGGTTTGGCCGCCCGTCAGTTTGTCGGCAGGTAGGGCGGAGATGTCCAAACCGTTAATAACGTTGGCTGGTAACCCCAGTGCCGTGAGTCCTGCCTTGACCCGTCGCTCAAGCAGATTACTCAAGGTTTGTGTTGCCAGTGAGAGATCGAGGAGGGGCATAAGACCTCAAAGCTGGCGTAACCCGAAGCGCTGGCGAAAGGTTGCTCCGCTCCTCGAATTACGTGCGTCGTTGCGCACGATGAATTTGGGAGCGGATGATCGACCCGGACCGACCGAAGCAGTGCTTGGCTCGATGATATCAACACGAAGATTACCGATATGTAGCGACGGCGCGGGCGGATCGACGCGTTGCGTTCGATCTGACTGCGTCTTACTCCAGGGAGGTTCGCGCGGGAGCAGCGGCAATGGAACTTCGGCTGGCTTCAGCGTTGCTGGCGCTGGTGCTTCACGCGCATGCGTTTGAAGGTTTTCCATGAAATGGTCGGCAACCCGCAAAAGGTCATCGTCTCGCGGTTTCAATGGAGCCGATTCTTTCGCTTCTGCTTCATCTGCGTTGTCATATGACTTCCAAAAATGTGACTTGCCATCGGGATCTTGCCGCGAGTGCGGCGTTGATAACGGTTCGGGCGACCGGGGAACAAGAGTGGGCTCCGAAGGTATTACCGCCGCTTCGGAATTTTGGCGTGCGTTTTCCGCGGATCGTTTTGAAGAACTGATCGGAGTTATTGGTAAAGGAGTCTGGTCTATAAGCTGCGATGATGGAGATCGCACTTCGCCCATTTCGGTGACTGCAGATTCGGGAAACGCTTGTGCGGAGGGGGGCAGAGGCGGACGGAGCGGTGAGTCCTCTTGAAAAATCTGAGACGGAACCTTCGGCGCCGCGGGAGCGGCGGTTGAAGGATCTGCTCCCGCATCGGCGGCATCGATAAAAGGATCTGAAAGTGGCTCAGGCGGGGCCGGCAGGTTTTCAGGCGGTGGCATGACACGAGCCACAAGACGAGCGAGGTAGGACTTCATCGCTGGGTCCGGCGCCGGCTTATTTCATCCTCGACCAGGTCAACCATTTTTCGCCGCTCGGTTCGAGTAAGAGACAGGATTTCATCGAGACTCCAACCGTAGGCGGCAGCGAGCCGGTGTATCTCAAGGAAGCGGCGGCCTTGTTCATTCAAAAGAGAGCGAAGCAAATAGGTTTGGATGTCGAAGTGCACGAGGTGAATGCGTTCGCACTCGGGACAGCACGCTGTGAGTTCGAGTTCTAGCAGCGGCGCCACCTCATCCAAGGCGGTTTGAAGATCGGCAATGTCCGGTCGCGACTCGGTTTCTGCAACGCACACTTCGAACAACGCCGTTTCAGCGGTGCCGCGATCGAAACCCGCCACGGCGCATTCCTCCCGACCGGTGGGGAGGCGGAAGCGCCATCCGCCAGACGCTTGAAACAAGTTGTCTCCTACAGACGCATACTCATGATTGGGAGGACGCTGCTCGACGGTAGCAGTCAGTTCTCGCAGAGAAAAATCGATATCGAACTGGATACCGCAATCTTCACAGCGAAGCGTGCTCTCAATCCGGTCGCCAAACGTCCGCACATAAAGCTCTGCCAGAATCCGGTCGCGGTCGGCTGCGACCAAATCTTCAGCATGCGGCGATGCGCTTTCTCCTGGGGTTGGAACAAGAATCGCCTCGACGAGTTCCAGCGCGTCTTGAGTGCTCGTGCCGGAAACGCGTCGCTCGTCATGCCCTGTCAGTTCGCGGAGCAAAACGCGGCATTCACTCGGAGCGAATCGAAGTGAAATTGGCGTCGAGTGCATGGTCGCCTCCTCGGAGAGAAAGCACGTTAGGTTTGCTTTGGCTCTGGAACGGCAGTGTCACGCTCCCATCCTTCGTTTTGGAGGACCATGTGCTCGATCGCAACGGCGTGCGCGTTTGCATCCAAGTCTGGCAAGGCTTGGTACTCACTGACCCAGCAGCGATAAACCTTGTAAGCCTTGGCTACGACGGCCTGTTCGTTGAGCAACTCGATGATGATATCCTTGCGGAAATGCTCAAGGGAGATCGTGGCATCGCCGTCCGTGTTGTAAATAAGGTTTGCCCAGTTCTCAAATTCGGGGTCGTGGGTTACTCCCTTATCCAGCGTGATCGGGTCGAACTTCCATACGCTTGGTGACACGCGCGACGTACTCGGATCTCCGCCTTCGCGGTGCGTTACCGGTTCAGTCGACCGTTTCAAGGGACCGATTTTGCTGACTCCAGCGACGTAGCGTCCGTCCCACTTGATGCGGAACTTCATGTTCTTGTACGGGTCAAACCGGCTCGTGTTAACAGAGAATTGTGGTGCCATAGGTCAGTTTTGAATGTTGGTTGAGATCATTGATTCAGGTTCAGGTCTGAATTTGTCCGGCCATTTGTTGTAGATAGAGAATGACAAATTCGGCAGGTTTGAGGGGTGCGAAGCCGACCCAAATATTGACAATTCCGAGGTTGCGATCGCTCTGAGTCGTCGTTTCGCCGTCGCACTTCACGAAGTATGCGTCACGTGGCGTCCGGCCCTGGAATGCGCCCTGGCGAAACAGATCGTGCATGAAAGCGCCGACGTTCAGCCGAATTTGCGCCCAGAGCGGCTCGTCGTTGGGCTCGAAAACCACCCATTTCAAGCCGCGGTAAAGGCTTTCCTCCATGAAGAGCGCCAGCCGACGAATTGGAATGTATTTGTATTCGCTCGCAAAGCCATCGTCGCCATCCATCGTGCGAGCACCCCAGTTGACGATCCCATTCGGGAAGATGCGGATGGTATTAACTGCCCTGGGATTCAAAATGCCGTTTTCGCCATCCGAAAAACTTTGTTTGAGCCCAACGACCCCACGCAGGTCTGCCTCGGTTCCAGCAGGGGCTTTCCAGACTCCACGCGTGCTGTCGGTGCGCGCACAGAGTCCAGCTATGGCTCCGGCTGGGCCAATATTCTTCTGCAGTCCGTTTTCGCCGATCGTGATTTGCGGAAAGAAGATCGCACTGTAGTCCTTCACTAGTCCGGTACGAAGGGCCGCGACACCGGTCGAAGCGATCTGAGCGCTGGTCCAACTGGATGGCGGATCCATCAACAGGAACGCCCGGCGCTGCTGGCAAAAGACGCTTGCTTTGCCATAAATATTGGTCATAGCAACCAGAGCGTCCGGTGGCAGCACCATTAGGTTGAACAGATCGACCTGACTGTCTATGATCAGATAAGCATCGTCGTAGTCGGCAGCGGTCGGGGGTGTGCCATCGGAAGCAACGGCGAGGGCCGAAGTTTGCCGCCCGATGTTTGCGCCTCCTATGCCGACGGTATAGAGGTTTACGTTGCTGCGAAAACGAGTGACAAGGTCCGCGGGTACCGTCGTGAAGTTAGCGGGAAGGAAATTGTCGGAGACGTCTGTGGGCAGAATTGCCAGCCGCGATCCCCAAACCTCG
>WNFT01005882.1_pt1 | contig 19601 bp, 15 predicted proteins | sample 5400191 | NCBI WGS metagenome assembly WNFT01 (sample SAMN13153359, study PRJNA577476) | soil metagenome | isolation source: 80 cm saprolite under Madrone tree | place: USA:California | collected 2016-06-14 | reverse complement strand
GGTCAGCACCGGGTTGAGGCTGGTCATCGGCTCCTGGAAGATCATGGAGATGCGATGCCCGCGCAGGCGCTTCATCGCCTCTTCGCCGAGCGCCGTCAGCTCCTCGCCCTCGAAGCGGATAGAGCCCGAGGCGATGCGGCCGGTCTCGGGCGGGATCAGGCGCAGGATGGAGAGCGCCGTCACTGACTTGCCGCAGCCCGATTCGCCCACGATGCCCAGCGTCTCACCGCGCGCCACGTCGAACGACACGCCGTCGACCGCGCGCACCACGCCGTCCAGCGTGTTGAACTGCGTGTGGAGGTCGCGGACCTCGAGGATGGCGTTCAAAGCCGTCTCGCCAGCCGGGGATCGAGCCGGTCGCGCAGGCCGTCGCCTAAGAGGTTCACCGCCAGCACGGTGACCGCCAGGAAGGCGCCGGGGATCAGGATGGTCCACGGCGCGATCTGAAAGAAGGTGCGGCCCTGGGCGATGATGTTGCCCCAGCTCGGCACCTCCGGCGGCACGCCGGCGCCTAAAAAGCTCAAGCCGGCCTCGATCAGCATCGCCGAGGCGCAGACATATGTGGATTGCACGATCAGCGGTGCCAGGGTGTTCGGCAGCACATGGCGCAGCAGCAGCTTGGCGTTCCTGGTGCCTCCGGCGATGGCGCTTTCGATGTAGGGCTGGGAGCGGATGGAGAGCACGACCGCGCGCACCACCCGCACGATGCGCGGTACTTCGGGAATGATGATGGCCACGATCACGATGCCCAGCCCCGGCCGCGTCAGGGTGATCAGCGCGATGGCGAGCAGGATCGAGGGGATCGCCATCAGCCCGTCCATGATGCGCATGACGATGCCGTCGATCCGCCGGAAGTAGCCGCAGGCAAGTCCCAGCGCGAGGCCGAGTACGCTCGAGATCAGCGCGACCGAGAGGCCGACGATCAGTGATACCCGCGCGCCGTAGACGGTGCGCGAGAACACGTCGCGGCCGAACTGGTCGGTGCCGAACCACCAGCGCTCCGACGGCGGCCTGAGACGGTTGACCGGCATGATCTTGAACGGGTCGCTGGTTGCGATCAGCGGCGCGAAGATCGCCATGATGATCAGGGCGGCCAGCAGCACGCCGCCGACGGCGATGGTCGGGTTGCGCCGGGCCGCGGTCAGCAGCGAGAAGCGACGCGGTGATAGGGCGAGATCGTCAGCGAGGACGGCCATGTCAGTAGCGGATACGCGGATCGAGGAAGGCATAGGAGATGTCGATGATCAGGTTCACCAGAACCTTGGCGGCGGCGAACACCAGGATCAGCCCCTGGACGATGGGATAGTCGCGCTTCAGCACGGCATCGACGGTGAGCCGGCCCAACCCCGGGATGTTGAACACGGTCTCGGTGATCACCACGCCCGAGATCAAGAGCGCGATGCCGATGCCGATCACGGTGATGATCGGCACCGAGGCGTTCTTCAGCGCATGCAGCAGCAGCACGCGGTCGGTCGCCAGGCCCTTGGCGTTGGCGGTGCGGATATAGTCCTGCTGCAGCACCTCCAGCATCGAAGCCCGGGTGATGCGGGCGATCAGCGCCATGTAGGTGACGCCCAGCGCCACCGAGGGCAGGATCAGTCTTTCGGCGAACGGCCACAGGCCCGCACTCATCGGCTGATAGCCCTGCACCGGCAGGAGCTGCCATTGCACGGCGAAGAAGTAGATCAGGACATAGGCCAGCACGAACCCCGGCATGGCGAAACCCAGCACGGCAAAGCCCATGACAAGGCGGTCGACCAGCTTGCGCGCCTTCCAGGCGGCGACGACGCCGATGGGAACGGCAAGCGCCACCGCCACGAACAGCGTCGACAGCGTGAGCGCCACCGTCGGCTCGAGCCGCTGGCCGATCAGCCGCGTCACTGGCAGGTTGGAGAAGATCGACACGCCCATGTCGCCCTGCAGCAGGGACCACAGCCAAACGACGAACTGCTCGGCGACCGGCCGGTCCAGCCCGAGCTTGGCGCGCACGGCGGCGATCGCTTCGCTCGTGGCGTCCTCACCGGCGATGATCGCCGCCGGATCGCCCGGCGCCAGGCGCAACAGGAAGAACACGAACAGCGCCACCACCGCCATGACGGGCAGCGTGGCGAGCAGACGACGGATGATGTAGGCGGTCACGACGGCGAAGCCGTCACCCTGAGCGGAGCGAAGCGAAGTCGAAGGGTCTCTCTTCGCTGGACGGCAAGAAGAGATCCCTCCACTGCGCCTCGCTGCGCTCGGCTTCGGTCGGGATGACGACCTTCGTTCGTCACTTCTTCGTAATTCCCCACAACACCGTCAATCCAGTATTGGGCACGATGCCGTCGATCCTGTCGGCGCGGAAGGCGAGCGGCTGGTCCCATTGGCCGAACGGCAGGAACACCACGTCTTCCATCGCGCGGGTCTGCAGCTCCTTGGCGATCTTCTTGCGCTCGTCCTCGCTGGCCGCCATGCCGAAGGCGTTGCGCAACTTTTCGATCTCGGGATCGCACGGCCAGCCGAACAGGCCCTTGTCGCAGGCGGCACCGATCCAGGTATGGAGGACCGGATTGGCCGAGCCGACGCCGCCCGAGGTGGTGACGAAGATGTTCCAGCCGCCCTGCGCCGGCGGCTCCTTCTTGGCGCGCCGCGACACGACAGAGCCCCAGTCCATCGACTGGACATCGAGGTTGATGCCGGCCTCTCGCATCGCCTGGATCAGGACCTGTGTGGCCGGCGTGATGGTGGCGTGGTCGGTGGCGGCCAGCACGGTGATCGGCTCGCCCTTGTAGCCGGCCTCCTTCAGGAGCTGCAGCGCCTTCTTGGGATTGTATTCCTTCATGAAGGCGGTGCCGCCGTCGTTCTCGTAAGGACCGCCGCAGGTCAGCAGGCCCGGGCAGACGCGGTAGTATTTCGGATCGCCGACGATGGCGCGCAGGAAATCCTCCTGGTTGATCAGGTAGTACATTGCCTGCCGCGCCTTCACGTTGTCGAACGGCGGATGAAGGTGATTGAGCCGGATCATGCCCTGCGTGCTGTCGATCTGGCCGGTCTTCAACAGTTTTACGCCCTTGGCCTTGGCGAGCAGCGGCAGGAAGTCGGTGTTGGGATTTTCGTAGAAATCGATCTCGCCGTTGACCAGCGCCGACATCGCCGTCTGCGGATCGGAGATCCACACCAGCTCGATGCGGTCGACGCCGGGGACCTTCGAGCCGGCGAAGCCCGACGGCGGCTCGTTGCCGGGCCGCGGCACGTAGTCCTTGTTCTTGAGATAGACCGCCTTGCTGCCCGGCACCCACTGGTCCTTGGCGAAGACGAACGGACCGGAGCCGATCGATTCCTTGACCTGCTGCTGCGGGTCGGTCTGCGCTTCCTTCTCGCGCATGATGGCGGCGATCGAGCTGCCGGTCTTGCCGAGCGATTCCAGCACCATGCCGTAGGGCTCGCGCAGCACCATCTTGAAGGTCTTGTCGTCGATGGCGTCCAGCCCCGTGACATAGCCCATCAGGCGCTGGCCGACGCCGTCCTTGGCACCCCAGCGCTTCAGCGAGGCAATCACGTCCTTGGTGGTGACCGGCGCGCCGTCGTGGAATTTCAGGCCGTCGCGCAGGGTGAAGGTGTAGGTCAGCCGGTCCGGGCTGATCTCGTACTTGCCGACCATCTGCGGCTGCGGCTTCTGGTCGGCGTCGTTGCCGAACAGCGTGTCGTAGACCAGCGCGCCGTGGATGTTGGCGATGGTCTGGGTGGTCCAGATCGGATCGATCACCCGCACGTCGGCATGCAACACCGCGCGCAGCACCTTTTCCTGCGCCATTGCCGACAGCGGCAGGACCAACGCGACCAAGGCGATCAGCAGTCGCAACATCATGACAGCCCCCTGAAACTCATAAACTCCCCGTGCACAAAGTATGCAAAGCGGCGCGCTTGTCCAGCACGCTGTCATGCTCTTCCGGACCGCGAGCCTCCGGCTCGCTCATGATCATGAGCGCGCGAGACGCGCGCGGTCCGGAAAACTAAAAGATCAACCCCAGCGGCTTGGCGTTCTCGTCGAGCGGCCAGATCGGCCGCTGCACCTTTGTATAGGGCACCTTGCGATGGTCGCGACGCAGCGGCCCGCTCGATTCGACGTAGATCACCTTCTTGGCGATCGGGCCATAGGCCGCCATGAAATGGTTGGTCGATTTCACCACCACGATCTTCTTCTGCCGGGGATCGATGCCGAGATTGGTGAACAGCTCCAAGCCGGTCGCCTGCGTGCGGTTGGCGATCAAGACGATGTCGACGCCGCCCACGCGCACGGCGGCGCAGTCACCGACCGGAACCATGGTCGGGCCGAAGCTCTGCCAGGCGTTGCGCTTCAGGCCGATGATCTCGACCTCGGCATCGACCGGCTGGCCGGAGCTCGGCGCGATCTTGCCGCCGAAGCGCAGGCCGATCTTGGCGCCCAGGCCGGCATCGAAGCAGATGCGCACGGCGATGGGATCCCAGATCGGGCCGATGCAGGCATTCTCGACCTTGCTGTCGATCAGGTGCCGCACGATGTCGGTGTTGTCGGACGGCGCGCCGCCGCCGGCATTGTCGGCGGGATCGGCGATCACCACCGGCAGGTCGTTGAAGGCAATGCCCTCCTTCACGCCGGCCGCCACGCCGAACGACGGCGGCTGGGTCTTGCCGCGCAACGCCACCAGCTCCGCGCCGAGCCTGGTCGCCAGCGCATCGGCCTTCTTCTTGTCGCCATCGGCGATCACCAGCACGCGGGTGCCGATCTCGGCCACGTCGCCATAGGGAAAGCAATGGGCGATGGAGACCGAGAGGATGCCGTCCTTGCCTTCCATCGCCTTGATGCGGTCGACCAGGCCGCGCATTGGCTGCAGCGTGGTCGGATAGCTCTGGATCTGGCGGCAGTCGTAGACCGACATGACCGGCTTGATCTTGCCGCGCAGGGTCGCCAGCACGAGATCGAGCACGTCCTCGGCGCGCTCGACGACATCGGTGTGCGGGAACTCCTTGTAGAGCACGATGATGTCGGCCTTGGCGACGCGCTTCCTGGTGAGATGGCAGTGCGGGTCGAGCTCGACGCCGATCACGCAGGTGGGACCGACGATTTCGCGGGCGCGTTCGATGATGTCGCCTTCGACGTCGTCGTAGCCATGCGCCACCATGGCGCCGTGCAGGCCGAGCAACAGGCCGTCGACCGGCAGCGCCGCCTTGAGCTGGCCTAGAATCTCGTCGCGCATGGTCTCGTAGTCGGCGCGGTTGGTGGTACCGGCGGGGCTGGCGGCAAAGCAGCTTCCTTCGATCAGTTCAAAACCCTCCTTGGCAGCCCGTGCCCGGCCGACGAACAGCGGCGCCGTGCACATGCGCGGCGCGTCGGCCGGATGCTCGCCGGCGCGGAAGAACACCGATTCGCGGTAATTCTCGATGCTGGTCGGCAACGGCGAGAAGGTATTGGTCTCGGTGGCGAGCGTGGCGGTGAACAGGAGCATTCGATTTCCTTCAAGAAAGTTCGGACTCCTCTCCCCCTTGGGGGAGAGGTTGGGTGAGGGGGTGACGCGAGAGGCAAATCTTCCGTCGACCCCCTCACCTAGCCTCTCCCCCAAGGGGGAGAGGAACATGAGTCGTTGTCGATAGATACTTCTACGGAACGACGCCCGCTGGAAGCCCGATGCAGTGTCGGGCGATCGCACCCGGAACAGTGAGCCAGATTTCCTCACGGTGGGCCGCAATGTGACGCAGGGCGCGCTTGAGATGCTTCAGTCGGTGCGGCTGGCCGACCAGATAGGCATGCAACGCGATCCCCATCACCAATGGCCGCGTTTTGGAGAGCTCCAGCATCTCGTCGAAGTGGTCGACGATCATGTCGGCGAAGTCCGCTCCGTGCATCTTGCGCGCGACAATGGCGGGAATGTCGTTCACTTCCTGAGGATAAGGCACGGCCAGGATGCGCTTGCCGCCGCGGCAGCGAAACCATACCGGCTGATCGTCCATCGACCAGTCGAGCAGGTAGCGATAGCCCGCCTCGGCCAGCAGATCGGGCGTGCGAGGACTCTCAGAGATCCACGGACCGAGCCAGCCTTCCGGAGAGCGACCCTCGCCTTCCGTCATGCGGCTCGTCGCCTCGGCGATGAGTTCGCGCTCGGCCGCTTCGTCGAGATCGCCCTGGCGCTCTGAATTGGTGCGGCCGTGGCCCACGATCTCGTCGCCGCGCTTCCGGCAGGCCGCCACGAGCTCGGGCGCGTAGTCGTACATCGCGCTGTTGACCAGGGCGGCCAGCGGCAAATCGAGGGCATCGAAGGCATCCAGCATGTACCAGGCACCGACCCGGTTGCCGTAGTCGCGCCAGGAGAAATTGAGCACATCGGGCGGCGGTCCGCCGGGCGCCAGCTCCGCGCCAAGTCCCTCGCCGAAGGAGAAATGCTCCAGATTGAGGGCGAAATAGACGGCGAGCTTCTTGCCTCCGGGCCATGAATAGTCGGGGCGACCGCTGAGCGGCACGTAGTCGTAGCGGTCGTGGGTACGCAGCTTCATCAGCAAAACGTAGCGTCGGAAATCGCGATGGGCTACGGTTACACACCAAATGAAGAAGCCGCTGGCACTGCCGCGGACGCATGGGAGGAGGAGTAGCGTTGACGGCGACGAGTGCTGTTCTGCCGGCATCGACCAACGCCGCGGCAGCCCCGCGCCGGCTGGCCGCGCCCCTGTGGGTCGGCGCGCTGCTGATCGTGCTGGCCTTCCTGGTGATCTACCCGCTGCTGATGCTGATCTTCGGGGCGCTGAGCGATTCCAATCCGGTGGTCGACGGGTTCGGCAACTTCAAGCCGTCGGTCAAGCACTTCGTCGACGTGCTGGGCAACGAGAACGTCCACCTCGCCTTCTTCAATGCGCTGGCGGCCTGCGGTGGCGGCACGATCCTGGCGGTCGTGATCGGGCTTTCGCCCAAGACCGGCCTGCTCAACACCTCGCTGAAATGGCTCGGCATCGACTTCCGCTTCAACTTCTATTCGATGTCGGGACTGATCGTGGTGTTCGGCATCTACTACGCGCCCTACGTCTACATGTTCACCGCCTCGGCGCTCAAGAACATGGATCCGAGCCTCGAGGAGGCGTCGGAAGTGGCGGGCGCCAGCGCCTTCACCACGCTGTTCACCGTCACCTTCCCGCTGATTGCGCCCGCCATCCTGGCCGGCTCGCTGCTGTCGTTCGTGGTGATGCTGGGCATCTATGGCGTGCCGGCGGCGCTCGGCGCGCCGGCCGACATCAACGTGCTGACCACCTACATCTTCAAGCTCACTGCCTGGAGCCCGCCGCTCTACAACACCACCGCCGCGGTCGCGATCCTGCTGATGGTCGTGACGGCGATCCTGGTATGGGCCCAGCAGCGAGTGCTTTCCGGCAAGAGCTTCGCCACCGTCGCCGGCAAGGCCTTCCGCCCGCGCGCCCTCAATCTCGGTCCGTGGCGCTGGTTCACCTTGGGCCTGGCGATCGCCTACCTGCTGATTGTGGTCGTGCTGCCGACCCTGGCGCTGGTCATCGCCGCCTTCCGCAAATTCATGTTCTTCAAGGATTTCGACGCGCTGTTCGACATGAAGCAGTACAGCTGGGTGCATTTCAACGCGGTCTTCGACAATCCGCTCACCATGCTGTCGATCTGGAACACGCTGAAGGTCGGTGTGATCACGGCGCTGGCCGGCGGTGCGTTGGCCTTCGCCATCGGCTACACCGTCAACCGCACCCGCGTCGGCGGCCGCGGCTCGATCGACCTTCTGGCCACGCTGCCCGTCGCCATTCCCGGCCTGGTCATCGGCGTCGCCTATCTGTGGGCCTGGATAGGCCTGCCCGGCGGGCTCTACGGCACGATCTGGATCCTGGCGCTGGCCTTTGTCGCGCGCTTCATGCCCGACACGGTGAAGGCGCTGTCGACCTCGTTCCTGCAGATCCACAAGGAGCTCGAGGAGGCGGCCTGGATTTCCGGCCGCGGAATGCTCAGCACCATCCGCACGATCGTCTTGCCACTCGCCCGGCCCGGCGTCGTGGCATCGATGACGCTGCTCTTCGTGCTGGCGATCCGCGAGCTCGGATCCTCGCTCTTTCTCTATACCAGCGATACCACGGTGATGGCCGTGCTGCTGCTCGACTACTACGAGGGCGGCAACACCGGAAAGACCGCCGCCTTCAGCCTGGTGCAGACGGCGATCCTCGCCGTGCTGCTCAGCATCACGACCTGGCTTTCGCGCGAAACGACTCAAAGCGCCCGCTTCAACTGATGAAACGATAGTAGGAGGAACTACCAATGAAGCATGCGATGACCTTGGCAACCGCCATTGGATTGGCGCTGGCGCTGGCCGGACTGCCGGCCCTGGCGCAGAACGAATTCGGCTCGAAGGAACTGATCGAGGCGGCCGAAAAGGAAGGCCAGCTCACCTATTACACCGCCAACTTCGCCGAGACCGAGCAGGAGGTCATCAAGGAATTCAACAAACGCTTCCCCAAGGTGAAGGTGGCGATGGTGCGCGCACCGGGCGGCCAGCTCATCACCCGCATCAAGACCGAGGCCGCCGCCGGTAAGCTCGGCGCCGACGTCGTCAACCATTCCGACCGTGGCCTGATGCTCGAACTGGCCGACCTCTTCCAGGATTACACGCCGCCCAACGCCGCCGACTATCGGCCCGACGCGCTGGTGTCGCCCAAGTTCTGGCCCGGCGTCACCCTCGGCTGGGCGATCGCCTACAATACCCAGCTGGTCAAGAACGCGCCGAAGAGCTGGAAGGACCTGTTGAACCCCGAATACAAAGGCAAGCAGATCGGCCAGGTCGTCGGACCGTCGGGCGGCACGACCTGGACCCGCGAGGCGATCTTCGCGCCCGAGGGCGTGCCGATCATTCCCTATGCCGATGGCATTCCCAAAACCGCCAAGAGTCCCAACGCCGCCAAGCTGTTCATGAACTGGCGCCTGTCCAAGGAGGGCCAGGCCTTCCAGATCGCCAAGCTGGGCAACATCACTTCGCTGAAGGAGCCGCCTTCCTTCCCCAAGGGCTGGGACCCCAAGGTGATCAAGGTCTGGGTGCCGAACTTCAAGGAGTTCGAATCGTTGCGCGAGTCGTGGCTCGAGCAGTGGAACAAGACCTACGGCTACCGCCAGTGAGCAGCGCGCTCCTCATCGAGCAACTGGTCAAGCGGTTTGCGACGGGCAAACCCGCCGTCGACGACGTAAGCTTCGACGTGCCGGCGGGCGAGATCGTGGTTTTGCTCGGGCCGTCGGGCTGCGGCAAGACCACGACCTTGCGCTGCGTGGCCGGGCTCGAGCATCCGACCGGCGGGCGCATCTCGATCGGCGATCGCGTGGTGTCGGAGCCGGAACGCGGCGTGCTGGTGTCGCCGCGCGAGCGCGACATCGGCATGGTGTTCCAGTCCTATGCTGTGTGGCCGCACATGACGGTGCGCCAGAACGTGGCTTATCCGCTAAAACATCGGCGCAACGGCAGCGGCGGCGACATCAACGCCAAGGTCGACGAAACGCTCAGCCTGGTCGGGCTGGGCGACTACGCCGAGCGCTCGGTGACGTCGCTGTCGGGCGGCCAGATGCAGCGCGTGGCGCTGGCGAGAAGCCTGGTCTACCGGCCGCAGCTCCTGCTGCTCGACGAGCCGCTCTCCAACCTCGACGCCAAGCTGCGCGTCCGCCTGCGCGACGAATTGCGCCGTATCCTGAAGCAGACCGGCATGACCGGCCTCTACGTCACCCACGATCAGTCCGAGGCCGTCGTGCTGGGCGATCGCATCGGCGTGATGCGCGAGGGCAAGCTGTTGCAGATGGCACCGCCGGCCGAGATCTATAACCGGCCGGCCGATCCCTTCGTCGCCAATTTCACCGGCGCCTCCAACGTGCTTTTGGGCAAGGTGCTGACGCGCACCGGCGAGAGGGCGACCATCGACCTCGGCGCCGCGGGGCGCATCGAGGCCTGGACAACCCAGCCGCTCAGCCCCGGCGACAAGGCGCGCGTGGCGCTGCGCGCCGAGAATGTGCGGCTGGGCGAACAGGGCCCGGCCAACGCCTTCTCCGGGCGGGTGATCGAACGCCGTTATCAGGGCATGCAGACGGTGTACGACGTCGACCTGGGCGGCCAGCGCCTGGAAGCCCTCGAACTGGGCACCGCGGCGCGCCACGACGACGGCGAGATCGCCCTCACCCTGCCGCCCGACATGTGCTGGGCCTATCGCGACGAGGGCGCGTCGTCGGTCGAGTGAATTCAGGGATTGGGTCGCCCTGGGGCTCGCAGCCCAGCTGTGACAACGGACGGACACGCTCGAACAGGCAATGCTTGGCCGCTTTCCAAGTGCGCTGAGCTGTGCTCTTATGAGTTGTATTTCTCAGTCTTGGGTATCAGCCCGTGAAGCGCCTGTCCGCCGAGGAAACCTCCAAGCTCGTCGAGCTTTTGTACGTCGCCGTCGACTTCAATCAGCTCGAGAGGTTCGTCTATCTCGGGACGGGAGATCGGCTGTTCGGCAAGTTCGTCGGCACGGGAATGTCGCTTTACGACACCATCGACAAGCTGATCGAGAAGCTCGAAAAAGGACCCATCACCGACAGGTTCCTCCGCGTCGTCTACCGCGAGAAACCGCTGCAGACGGACCTGCGGGCCTGTATCCTGGAACTCTATCCCGACATCGCGCCGAAGGCGGCGCGCGAAGCCGTCAAGTTCGAGTTCCAGAAGGCGGGCGCCACCACCGCCCCGGAGAGCGAGGGACCCGGGCTCGAGGCCAATGTCAGGCCGGCCCTCAAGACCCTCGACATCGAGATCTGGCTCAGCCGCATCGAGACCATCAAGCGGCAGGTTTGCCGCGTCGAGGCCGACGGTGCGGGCATCGGCACGGGCTTCCTGGTCGGACCTGACGCCATATTGACGAACTGGCACGTCGCGGAAGCAGCCCGCCGGCAAGGCGCGCTGGCCAAGCTCGGCTGCCGCTTCGACTATCGGCGCCTGACGGGCGGCGGCGTCGATGCCGGCACCCTGATTGCCGCTACGACTGTCGCCGATGAGCGGCGTTGCAGCGGCGCCGAGCTGACGAAGCAACCCGACACTCCGCCGCCGACGCCCGACCAGCTCGACTATGCGCTGCTGCGGCTGGCGACGCCCGTGCCGGAGCGGGGCTTCCTTCGGCTCAGCGATCCGCCGCCTTCGGCCAAGGACGATCCGCTGGTCATCGTCCAGCATCCCGCCGGCGATCCGATGCGCTTCGCCATGGACACCAGCGCCGTCATCGGTGCGGTCCATGACGGGCTGCGGCTGCGCTACCGCACCAACACCGCCGCCGGTTCGTCCGGCTCGCCCTGCTTCAGCATGGAGTGGGACTTGCTTGCGCTGCATCACCTCGGCGATCCTGCCGTGGGGCCGCCGACCTACAACCAGGGCGTGCCGGTCGGCCTGATCCGCAAGAGCATCGAGACGAAGAACGAGGCCAAAGCCCTGTTGGGAGTCTAGGAGCATCACATGCCGATGACCCTCAGCCTGTCGCCCGACGACTCCGAGGTGTTGCGCAAGATCGTGGCGGAGCGCTGCACGCCCGACGACTGCAAGGAGGCATTGAAACGTGTCCCGGGCGCACCGTCATGGAACCGGATCGCACTGACCTCCGTCGACATGGACGTGCTGAGCCAGCAGCTCCTGCAAAAGCTCAGACTCGAACAGGCGTATCTTCCGACTTCTCTCCTGCTTCGGATCATGGAGCAGGCCTGGCAGCTCGAGGACGTTCGGTTCGGCATCAGCGAAAAGCTGCCGTCGCTGGTGCGCCCGCCGCGCGGCGTCGCGACCTGGGTGAAGACCCTGACCGAGGCACTGACGGCGATGCAGGACAAGCTCTCGCCCTGGCCACCCGGCACGCCGGCCGGTGCCCTGTTCGCACGCCTGTGCAAGGAACGCGGCGAGCTGCAGAAGGTCGTGGATGCCCTGAAGCTGTTTGCAGCGCTCAAGTCCATCCACGATGCCCTGCACTCGCTTCAGGTCGAAGGGGCGAAGTGGCTGGACGCCCTGGCCAAGCGCGACGGCGACGCAACGGTGGCAACGCTGATTCTCGCCCTGTCGCGGGTCATCAAGACGACGACGGCGCCCCCGGACAAACTGCCGTCGGATATCGGTGATAGCTGCGGACGCTGCAGCAAGACGAGCCTGGACGCCGATCGGCTGCTGCGGGGCGACAAGGCCGACGAGATCGCGTTCGCGTGTGCGAAGCTGCGCCAGATGCTGATGCGCGAGCCGCCGCTGATCGATGCGGCGATGTTCTCCGTGTCGCGCGAGTTCCCGCTGGTCGGCTTCTGCACGTTGTTCGAGGACGCGCCGGTGCGCGAGGCCGCGTTCGACCTCGGCGACACGCTGCGCCGTCGATTGATGGAGCATGCGCTTTGGCAGGCTGCGGACCAGGGCCTGTATGAAATCGAGCAGGTTCTCGCGCATCCGCCCGATAACCTGCTCGGGGAACTCGTCGATCGGGTCCCCTGGACAACTCTCTATCTCGAAGCCCTGTTCGACGGCGCGACCAGCGATCGCGCGATCGGAGGCCTGAACACTGCGATCCGGAGCCACGTTCTCAGCACCGACGGCCCATTGCCGGCAGGTGCCGCGCCGGCCAGCCTGGAGGCCGTTCGCGCGGCGTTCGCCGAACTGCTCGGCGCCGCCCGCTCGGCTTTCCTCGACGCCGACAGGGCGCTCAAGGACGACTTTTCCCAGCTCCTCGCGCTTCAGCAGCCGCTCACGGGCATTCTCGACCGGGTGCGGCCAGGATGCGAGTTCTTCAAATGACGCCGCTATCGGATACAGCGACTTCTCTGGTCGCCTCGCTGAACCAGCGCCACAACCGGCTTGCCGCGTCATGGGTCAGCGGATCGCCGTCGGCCAACGACGCTCGAGCGCTCGTGACCGACATCGTCGCGGCAGGCGCTGTCGTTCCCGACGGGCCGGAGCGCGACAGCCTGCGCAACCTCCTCTACTTCTGGTGCAGCGAAGAGGCCGTCATTGACGCGGAGCGCGGTACCCTCCCGCGCCTCGACGCATTCCGCCCGCAAACGCCAGAAACGCACGCGGCAGCGCCGTCGCCGCCGGCGGATGCCGTCGCCGCCAGCGCCCCCGCGGCAGGCGGCGGGATCGGCGCGACGGTGGCAGGCGTGGCAGAGCCCGTGCTGCGGTCAGTGATGACCGGCATGTTCAAACAAGTCGCTGATCGCCTGCGCAGCACCGACGCCAGGAAGGATCAATTGCCTCCGCCGCCGTCCGCGACCTCACCGGCCGGACCGCCCAGCGACGCCGAGGCGAGGGCCATCGTTCGTATCTCGGCGCTGGCGCGTCAATGGCGGATGACCGATGAAATCAACAAGAGAGGCTATCTTCTGACCGGCAAGGCGCTGGCCGAAGCCTCGCTTTTCATGGATCGCGATCCCGAGATCAAGGCCCTGGTCACAGCGAGCGAAAAGAGCGAGCGATTCACGACCTGGGTCAAGCGCGGACTCGTCGTTCTCGCTTTCGTCGCGCTCGCCAGCCTCGCGTACTTGTTCAAGGTCGATGGCGATCGCAAGGCTCAGGTGGCGGAGGCCGAGGTTCAGGTGGCGAAAGCCGAGGCTCGGGCGGCGACGGAGCTGACCAGGCAGCAAAGCACCGATAGCCTGCACAACCGGGCAACAGTGCAAACCGCCGTCGATGCGCTCTCGCGAGACGATCTCGACCCGCTGAAGCGATACCTGGAAAGCATGGGCGCCAACCGGTACGAAGTGAGCCGGCTTCAACTACAGGCTACGACGCCCGTCCAGAAGGAGGTGGACGCAACGGTCGCTCCGCCGCAGCGGACCGCGCCCCCTCAGCTCCAGGTGGCAGCGGCCGGCGTTGCAACCTGCTCCGGCTATCTGTGGTTCGGTTCCAAGTCCGACAGCCGCCTGGCCAACGACAGCGACCCTGCCCTCCTGAAGAGCGGCGAGAGCGTCGTCCTCGACGCGCGGGCGGACATCCGGCTGCGCGCGGAGTGGCCTCCCGAAAGCTACGTCATGCCGCGCCAGGTCGGCCTGGTGCCGGCCGGCGGCCAGGTGACGCTGTCCAGCGACATCCGAACCTACCGCCGCTCGCTGGGAGACCAGATCTGGGCCCAGGTGACGGTGCCGCGCACCTATTGCAGCACTGTCTTTCTGCAATATGTCGGCCCGACCGAGAAACGCCGATCGGTGATCGACGCGTTGCGCGCCATGGGCGTGCAGGCGCCGCCGTCAGAGCAGATTGCCAGCGCCAAAGGCTTGGCCGAAGCGCGCTATTTCTTCCCGGAGGACAAGCCCGTCGCCGAACAGGTCGCGACCACCCTGTCGGCCTTCAACGGCGACAAGAAGCTCGGCGTGCTCTACGTCGCAAACGTCCCGGTCAAGCCTTCGCCCGGAACGATCGAGGTCTGGCTCGATCTCAACCGCTAGCCAACGCGGCGCGAATGGCCGCCGCCAGCGGCGCGTCCTGCTCGGGCAGCAGGACCTGCGGATCGAGCGTCAGCACGCCGCGCACCGCATGGCGCTCGGACAGGTGCACCGGTGGATCTCCGCGTTGCAGACAAGCGCTGAGCGCCAGCGCATCGGGGGCGGCGATTTCCAGCACGGGCACGCGCCCCGTCACCGACGACGGCACCAGCTTCACGTCGTGACCGCCCAACGCGGCCGCGATCGCCTTCAGCCGCGCCTCCAGCCGGGCATTGTCCGCCGCATCGTCGGCCTTCACGAAGCGGTCGAGCGCCACCAGGAGGCCGACGATCTCCTCCTTGCCGGCCTTGAAGCCGCGGCCGATGCCATGGTGCGGCACGCCACGCAGGTTGGCGCGATCGACCATTTTAGGCGGCGTCCAGGTCTCGGGCGCCACATCCATGTCAAGCTGCTGCAGCAGCGCCGAGGCTAAAAGATCGCGACGGCCGGCGAGGATGCCCGAAGCCTGCGGCCCGCCCAGCGCCTTGCCGCCGGAGAAGGCCACCAGATCGGCGCCCATCGAAACGAAACGCTTCAGGTTCTCCTTGGGCGGCAGTTGCGCGGCGGCATCGACGATCAGCGGCACGCCGTTGGCGCGGCACACCGCTGCCGCCGTCGGCAGATCGGCGAGGCTCGCTGCATTGGCCGAGAAGGCCACGGCCACGACCGATGGCGACAGCGCACTTTCGATCTCCCACGCTTCCAGGCCACGCACGCCCGCTCCGGTGCCGCGGTCGTTGTGGCCGATATCGACCAGCCGCGCGCCGGAGGCGGCGAGCGCGTGGGCGTAGCCGGTGCGATGGGTGCGCGGGATCAGGATGTCGTGGGCGAACGAATCGGCGTGCGGCAGCGCCGCCATCTTGGCCACGTCCCAGCGCGCGATCGACGCGGCGGCGGCCAGCGTCAGCGCGGCGGCGGCGCCGGTCGTGACCAGCCCTGCCTCCGCGCCGGTCGCCTCGGCGATGCGCTGGCTCGCGCCGTCCTGCAGTTCGCCGATATCGACCGACGCGCGCGAGGCGGCCGCCATCGCCTCGATGACCTCGGGCGCCATGACCGCGCCGCCCAGCCGCGTCAGCGCGCCGGCGGCGTTGATGCGACGACGAACACCCAAACGCTCGTAGGGATCGGAGATCATCAGGGCAGCTTATCGCAGAACGCCCATCAAAGGGCGCCCCTTCGTGTAGAGTGCGGCCGACATGACCGCTGCCGCCCGCTTTGCTGCCCACGCGATCGACACGCGTTTCAGCGATCTGCCGCCGGCCGCCGTGCAGAGGGCCAAGGTCTTCGTGCTCGACAGTCTCGGCGTCGGCATCGCCGGCTCATCGGTCGACGGCGCCGAGGGCCTGTTGCGCGTGGCCGCCGGCTGGGGTGCGCCGGCTGTGCCGGTGTGGGGCCGTGCGGCCCGCCTGTCCGCACCGGCCGCGGCCTTCGTCAACGCCTGGCAGATGCACAACCAGGAATACGACTGCCTGCACGAGGGCGCAGTCGTGCACGCCATGGCAACGGTGCTGCCGGCGGCGCTGGCGGCCGCCGAGATGAAGGGCGGCGTGAGCGGCGCCGACCTGATTGCGGCGATCGCCGTCGGCGTCGACATCGCCGCGGATCTGGGCCTCGCCTCCCGCGCGGGCTTTCGCTTCTTCCGTCCCGGCACGGCCGGCGGGTTCGGCGCCACGGCGGCGGCCGCGCGTCTGCTCGGCCTCGACAAGGAAGCGCTGCAGGCGGCCTTTGCCTGGCAGCTCGCGCAGGCGAGCGGCACCATGCAGGCCCATGTCGAGGGCAGTCCGATCCTGCCGGCGCAGCTCGCCTTCAATGCGCGCGCCGCCGTGCAATCCTGCGAGCTGGCGCGGCTGGGCTTTGCCGCGGCAGGCGCGGTGTTCGAAGGCCCCTTCGGCTACCTCGCCCTGTTCGAGGGCGACTTTGCGCTGGATGCGGTGCTGGAGAGCCTGGGCCGCGACTGGCGTATCGCCGAGTTCAGCCACAAGCCGTTTCCCGCGGGCCGCGCCACCCATGGCGGCATCGAAGGCGTCATGGCGCTGCAGGCCAAGCACGGCTTCACGGCCGCCGAGGTGGCGCAAGCCGAGATCAGTGCGCCGCCGCTGATCGTGCGGCTGGTCGGCCGGCCGCCGCGGCCCGACGCGGGCGCAAGCTATGCGCGCTTGTGCATGGCCTGGACGGTCGCCCGGGTGCTGCAGGCTGGCGCGCTCGACCTCGCGGATTTTCGCGGGGCCGCCCTCGCCGATCCGGCGACGCAGGAACTGGCGCGCCGCGTCGTCCTGAAGAACGACGGCAATGCCGACCCCAATGCGCTCGCCCCGCAGCGCTTGGTCGTGCGCCTGCAGAGCGGCGCCGAGCTCGCCTGGTCGTGCGAGACCATGCTCGCCAACCCGGCGCGCCCGCTCGCGACGGACCAGCATCTCGCCAAGTTCCGGCGCTGCCTGGACTTCGCCGCAACGCCCCTGCCGACGAATACATCTGCGCGCCTGATCGAGGCCGTCGACCGCCTCGAGACGCTGGAGGATGTCCGTCTGCTCGCCGCTCTGGCGGCAAACCTGGATCGCGATCTCACGAAACCTTCCCGATGATCGCGACGGGCCCGCCGCCCGGCGGGCCCTGGTGCTCGGCGCCGCCGGAGACGTAGAGCATGGTGTCGCCGATCACGCCGGCCAACACGCCGCCCACCAGCGCGCGGGCGTGGCGGGTCGAATGGATGTCGCTGTCGTCCAGCATGGTGTGACGGCGGCCGCGGATCTCGCCGGACGGCGCGGCTTCGGCCTTGGCGAGCACGGCCACGACCTTGCCGCCGAGGCGGCCGAGCACCCGGCGCGCGGCATCGGCGTCGATGGCGTCCTTCATGACGTCATGGTCGATCACGAGATCGCCCGCCCAGCCCGACGCGTTGCCCAGCACCACGATCTCGTTGCGCAGAAGCTCGACGCCGGCCGAGGTGCTGGCGACACGCGAATAGAGCGACCAGTCGCGACAGATCGCGGATTCGGGCGCGCTCGGTGCCTCGCCCAACGCAACCGCGACGCCAAGGGCGGATGCGCCGCGCGACAGCGCCATCGAATGGTAGGTGTCGTCGGTCGCCGCGGTGGCGCCGCGCCGGGCGGCGTCTTCGATGCGCTCCTTGGTGAGCAGCGGGCACTTGATCTGGACGAAGTGCACGTCGGCTGGCGACGTGATGCCGGCATCCTTCATCGCCGCAGCGACGGCATCGGCTGTGGCGACGATCTGCGGCGTGCGGCCGATCTCTTCCGGCGCGAAGGCGCGCGTCAGACCCACGCCGATGGCGAGGCGCTTGCCGGAGGCCGCCGCCGACGCCGCCTCGCGACAGAACACCAGGAGATGGGGCGACAGCCCGCCCTCGGTACCGCCCGACATGACGATGGCCACCCGCTTATCGATCTCCGAAACCGGACACTTCAGGCTTTCCGCCAGCAACAGCTTCAGCGCCAGGGTCGCGTAGCCACGGCTGAAATCGTTGACGCAGCCATTGCCCTCCGTTTTGCCGACGATGGCGACGATGGTCGCCGGATCGACTTCGCCCGCCTTGATCGCAGCAGCGAGCGTCGCGGCGTCCTGTGGACCCGCGGTCGCCAGCCGCAGTACTCGGGCATGGCGCATCGTGGTCACGCTTTCAGGCGACCGCGGCCCAACTCGGGCAGAAATCCGTGAACCACGGCATCCATGATCTCTCGATAGAGGGTCGATATCTTTGCAATGTGCGTTCGAAACTCCGCTCTCTCGTCTTGGTCGCCAATGTGATCGGCCACGGTGGCCACCGCGTCCAAATCCGCCTCCGCCGCTCGAAGGACCTCGGCAATCTCTAAATCACTTTGATCGAGAGGACGCCCGCTCGCTTGTGTCGGCGGCTGTGCGTCGAGATCCTCTCGATCGGGATCCAGATCACGGAACTGACAGACGATCGACATCGTCATGTAGACCTGCGAAGATATCGCCTCGCCAATCTGCCTCCGCAGCCTCCGTCTTCTGAATTCGTCCGAAACTTTTGTGGACAGGGCGCTCAATCTGTCGAGGTTGGATTCCCCTGCCTGAAGTGCCTTCATCAGCCTGATCGCCACCGCCCTGTCCATCCGAGGTGCCTCTTCAGTAGCTGCAGCCGGTCGGCGCGACACAATCGCGAACGCATCGCCGCCACCATACTGGTCCTTGTTGTCCTCCCAGTAACTCGTACCTGTCCAGGCACTTGGCGTTGCAATTTCTAACGACCTCCCGGCAATAGTCGTCGGTAGAAGCCGGGGAAAAAGGAGGCTCTTTCGGCGGGAGATCGAGGCCGTATGGCGTCAGCAAGTCGCCGAAAATGTACGGGTTACCTTTCCAAGATAAGGGGGCTGCCTCATCACTCCGGAACGCCCCTGGATCTCTCGAAGCATTGACCCGAAAGCCGGGCGTCACTGGAGCTGACACGTTGAAACCGATTACCGGTCGGACATTGAACATGGTCGCCAATCCTCATTAGGTAATCCCCTAGCTTAAGCGTATTCTGAAGTATTATAGGAATCATGTCAAGGGAAACTTTTGGACACAATGGAAGTGAGTGGCTTGGCGGGGAGCGGAAAAGCGAAGGGCCAGTGGGCGCGACGGGCGGCGCTCATGCCGCCTTGCCGGCGTCGCTGCCGTGGCGCTGGCGGCGGCGGCGCACCATGGTGAACGACACGAGGGCCACACCGATCACCAGGAACGACACGCCCGTGGTCACGGTGCCCAGGGCATAGAGGACCGGCGTGGTGACGTTGGTGGTCATGCCGTAGATCTCGAGCGGCAGGGTGTTGAAGGTGCCGGACGTGTAGAGGCTGCGCGCGAACTCGTCGTAGGAGAGCGTGAAGCCGAACAGGCCGACGCCGATCAGGCTGGGCAGCAGGATCGGCACGACGATGTAGCGGATGGTCTGCCACGAGGTCGCGCCCAAGTCGCGGGCCGCCTCCTCGTAGCGCCGGTCGAAGCGGTTGAAGACGGCGAACATGATTAAAAGCCCGAACGGCAGGGTCCAGGTCAGGTGCGCGCCGAAGGCCGACGTGTACCAGGCGGGATCCCAGCCGAGCACGCGGAACAGCAGGCCGATGCCGAGGCTGACCAGGACCGAGGGCACGATCAGGCTGGCGATGGCGAGATAGAAGATCAGCGCCGA
>WNFT01001518.1_pt1 | contig 19604 bp, 13 predicted proteins | sample 5400191 | NCBI WGS metagenome assembly WNFT01 (sample SAMN13153359, study PRJNA577476) | soil metagenome | isolation source: 80 cm saprolite under Madrone tree | place: USA:California | collected 2016-06-14 | reverse complement strand
TGGCCTCCGCCACGGACACGGCCCGCCGGCTCGTCGAGCCGGTGCTGGCGGTGGTTTTCCCGTCCCGCTGCCCCGCCTGCTCGCGGGCCCTCGCCCATCCCACCCGGGGGCCTCTCTGCGAGGCCTGCTGGGAAGCCCTGCCCCGCCACCGCGGGCGCCTCTGCGGGTGCGGGCTCCCCCTGCCGCCCTCCCTCGCCCTGTGCGGACGCTGTCGGCGCGGCCGGCAGGCCTTTGCCGCCGGGGCCAGCCTGGGGCCGTACGAGGGCGGCCTCCGCACGGTGATCCACGAGCTGAAATACCGCGGGAAGCGGCGAGTGGCGATCCGACTCGCGGACGCCCTGCTCGCCGAGCCCGCCACAAAGGAGCTGCTGCGCGGGAGCGACGTGCTCGTGCCCGTCCCCCTCCACCCCCGGCGCCGGCGGGAGCGCGGCTTCAATCAGGCCGAGGTCCTGGCCCAGGAGCTGTCACGCCGGGTGGGCCGGCCCTGCGCGCCCGCGGCGCTCGTGCGCAGGAAGGACACCGCGCCCCAGGCGGGCCTTTCCGCGGCCGCGCGACGGCGCAACGTCGCGGGCGCCTTCGCGGTCCGCCGCCACGCCCAGGTGTCCGGGCGGGTGGTGGCGCTGGTGGACGACGTGCTCACCACGGGGGCCACCGCCCACGCCTGCGCCCGCGCCCTGCTCGCGGCGGGGGCCTCCGAGGTGCGGCTGCTGGCGGTGGCGCGCGTGTCATGAGAATCAGGAGGACATCTTGACGGAACGGTTCGACAAGGTCTTCACGGCCCTGCTCTTCGGCGCGGGGGGGCTCGCGCTCCTGGCCTCCTCGGCCGAGGCCTTCGGCCCCATCGGCCAGCCCTTCGTCCTCACCAAGGCCATCGATACCTTGCCGAAGCCCCTCGGCAAGTTCTACAAGGACCACCGCCTCGAGATGCCCTCCCTCGCCCCCGAGGCCACGTTCGCGGACAAGACGGCCGACCGGCGTTTCGAGGTGGACCGCCTGATGCCCTTCCCGTTCCTCGACCTGCCGCACAGCGAGGCCGGCCTCAAGGCCCGCTTCGGCGAGGACGTGGGTGCGCGGGTCGGCCGCCTGCCCTGGCTCATCCAGGAGTCCTACGCGAAGCTGGTGCAGGCTTTCAAGGACGGGGAGCGGGCGAAGATCCTCGAGGAGTCGGACCGGGTGGGCGTCCTCCTCATCGACCTCAACAACCCCCTCTCCCTCACCGAGAACTCGGACGGCCAGAAGACCATGCAGCACGGGCTCAAGGCCCGCTTCTCCGTGCGGTCGCTGGAGGCGATGCAGACCCGGTTGAAGATCTCGCCCGAGTCCGCAAGATACCTGGACGACCCGAAGGAGTTCGTCTTCTCGGTGATCAACGGCACCTACGTCTGGCTCGACAACGTGCTCTACGAGGAGGAGCTCGCCCACCGGGGCAAGCCCGGCTACACCGAGACCTACTACGAGGACTTCGAGCGGAGGGTCTGGCCGATCCAGCGGACGCTGCTCAACCGCGCGGCGGAGTCCGTGGGCAGCTACTGGTACACGGCCTGGGTGGCCGCGGGCAAGCCGGAGATCAAGGAAGGGCCGGCGCCCTCACGTTGACCGCCTGATCGCGATGCCACTATCATCAGGGAGTTGAGGCGGTGGTGGCGTTTCCCGTAGGTGCCGCCGCGACCGCACCGGCTCCCGAACGCGGTCCCGCAGCACGGAAAGAAGCCTTGGACGAGGGGAAGGTCTCCCCTTCCGACGCGGAGCTCATCGAGCGATGCCTCCGGAAGGAAAACTCGGCGTGGGAGCAGGTCGTGGCGCGGTTCCGGCGGAAGGTCTTCCACATCTCCTACAAGTTCACGGGCAAGCACGACGAGGCGGAGGACCTGACCCAGGAGATCTTCCTCAAGCTCTTCAAGAGTCTCGAGAAGTTCAACCAGGACGCCGATTTTTCGACCTGGCTCAGCAGCGTCGCCCGCAACTACTGTATCGACCACTACCGGGCGGGCAAGCGCGAACGGGAGGTGCTGGTGGAGGACCTGGTGGCCTTCGACCTGGCCCCCGCTTCCTCGGGGAACCCACACCGTGCCCTGGAGGACCAGGACCGGAGGAGCTTCCTGCGCAAGGGGCTCGACCTCCTGCCGGCCAAGCTCCGGGAGGCGGTGGTGCTCCGCGACCTGCAGGGGCTGAGCTACCAGGAGATGGCGGAGAGGCTGGCCCTGCCCGAGGGGACGGTCAAGAGCCGGATCAACCGGGGGCGCGAGGAGCTGGCCCGCCTGCTCTTGCGCGCGCAGCAGCCGCCGCCGCGGGGACGTGCCCGGGCGGTTGGCCGCCGCGGGCCGGAGGTGAGGTGATGCAGCTCGCAGTGGAGGAGCGGGGAGACGTCAAGATCGTCCGCGTCCAGGAAGCCAAGCTGACCTACCCCGTGCTGTCCTCGTTCTTCACGGAGGTGCGGCAGCAGGTGGAGGCGGGGACGCGCAAGCTGGTCATCGACCTGCAGGCGGTGAGCTACATCGACAGCGCGTCCATCGGCTGCCTGATGGACATCCACCGGCTGCTCCAGGAGAAGGCGGGGGCGGTGAAGCTCTCTGGCCTGCAGCCGCGGGTGGAGACCATGATCTCGATGACGGGGGTACACAAGATCATCGACCTCTGCCGCGACGAGGCGGATGCCCTGGCGGCCTTCGGGGCCAGGAAAGGGGCGGGGCGATGAACCGCGCCCGCCTCTCCACCGGCCACGAGCTGCCCCTCGACGGGGAGCTCCTGGGGATCCTGGAGACCCTCTACAAGGAGGTCACCCTGCGGCTCCAGCTCCGCGGGACCTACGAGGACATGCGGCGGGAGATCGAGGGCCTGGTGGGCCAGATGAGCGAGGAGGACCGCAAGCGGTACCTCATCGAGAGCCTGTTCCTCAACACCGTCACCTACGAGAACGAGATGCTGGACGCATACATGCGGAAGCTCACCGCCTCCAAGCGCAAAGCGGGACGGGGACGCGCCGCCGGGAGGTCCCTGTGAAGCGAGCCCTGCTGATGCTGTCCGCCTTCGCCCTCGTCGCTCCCCTGGCGGCCCAGGAGGCGAACCCGCCCGAGAAGGGGACGACCGCCGAGAAGGCGCCGGCCGCGAAGGGACCACGCTTCAGCATCGAGCCCGCCTCCTTCGACTTCGGCAAGGCTCTGCAGAAGAAGACCCTGTCCAAGGAATTCAGCATCCACAACTACGGCACCGAGGACCTCGTCATCGAGAACGTCTCCACGACCTGCGGCTGCACGGTCGCGGAAGGCTACGCCAAGGTGGTCAAGCCGGGGGGGAGCACGCCTCTCCGGGTCTCGCTCGAGACCAGGACCTACCGCGGCAAGGTGGAACGCACGGTGCTGATCCGGACCAACGACCCGAGCGGAAAGCCCGCCGAACTCAAGGTCCAGGTGACGGTGGCGGAGCCGGAGGCGAAATAACCCGACCTCAGGACGGCTTGAGGACGAGGGCGGGAGCCGGGGCGGGGGCGTCGAGAGCGGGGATCCCCGCATTGGGCACCAGGGCCCAGGCCCCCGCGGTCGCGAGCAGCTTCTGGGCCACCGCGGCGTGAAGGGCGTGCCCCGCTTTCTGCGCCTCGAAGCGGCCGATCAGGGGAGCGCCCAGGAGCGCCAGGTCGCCGATCGCGTCGAGGATCTTGTGCCGGACGAACTCGTCCTCGAAGCGCAGCTTGTTGTTGAGGACCCCGCTCTCGCCGATCACCACCGCGTTTTCCAGGCTCCCCCCGAGGGCGAGGCCGCTCCGCCGCAGGGTCTCCACATCGCGCAGGAAGCCGAAGGTGCGGGCGGGCGCGATCCCTTCACAGTACGTGCGCGGAGAGACCCGGAGGCTGAGCGCCTGGTGGCGCAGCAGGTGGTGGTCGAAACCGATCGTGTAGGAGACCGAGAAATGGTCGGCGGGCGAGAGGCGGGCCCGCTTGCCGCCCCGCACCACCTCGACCGTCTTCAGCACCTTCAGGTACTGCCGCGAGACCGCCAGCGGCTTGAGCCCCGCCTCGTGCAGCAGGATCACGAAGGGGGCGGCGCTGCCGTCCAGCACCGGGATCTCGGGGCCGTCCACTTCCACGAGCACGTCGTCCATGCCCAGGCCCAGAAGGGCCGAGAGCAGGTGCTCGACGGTGCCGATCGAAACCCCGTCGCGGGAGAGGGTGGTCGCGTGGTCCTGCCGCGCCAGGTATTCGAGGGTGGCCGGGATCTCGACCCCGACGTCGGAGCGGAGGAAGCGGATCCCGTGTTCCGCCGGGGCGGGCCGGAGGGTCAGACGGACGGGCTTGCCCGAGTGGAGGCCGATTCCCGTGCAACCAACCTCATGCCTCAGGGTTCTTCGATAGGCCATGCGCCGGTGTCTGTTCCTTCGGTGATCAGTGCCTGGTTTACGGTTTTATTCCGGCGAGAATCATGCAACGCCAGTGCCAGTCCGGCCTGACCGACAACCTGCTGATTTTATTGGCTATTTCAGACTGGTCGGAGGGCCAGTGACCCTGAAGCCACGGGTTTCTTTGCCGTCTGTGGTGATCGGGCCACAATCGCTCATCGGCCCCCGCGGGCGCGAGCCAGCAACGGTCGAAGGTAGCGCGCGGTGTGGCTCTTGCGCGAGCGCGCCACCTGTTCGGGCGTCCCTTCGGCCACCACGCGGCCTCCCGCCGCCCCGGACTCCGGGCCAAGGTCGATCACATGGTCGGCGCACTTGATCACGTCCAGGTTGTGCTCGATGACCACGACGGTATTGCCGGCGTCCACAAGGCGGCCTAGGACGTGGAGCAGCTTGCGCACGTCGTCGAAATGGAGGCCGGTGGTGGGCTCGTCCAGGATGAACAGGGTGTTGCCGGTCTCGCGGCGGCCCAGCTCCCGGGCGAGCTTCACCCGCTGCGCTTCGCCCCCCGAGATGGTGGTGGCGCTCTGGCCGAGGCGGATGTAGCCGAGGCCGACGTCGATCAGGGTGAGGAGCAGCCGGTTCAGCCGCGGGTGGGCCTCGAGGACGGTCTGCGCCTCCGACACCGTCAGGTCGAGCACGTCCGCGATGCTCCGGCCGTGATAGAGGACCTCGAGGGTCTCGCGGTTGTAGCGCCGGCCCTTGCAGACGTCGCAGGGCACGAAGACGTCGGGCAGGAAGTGCATCTCCACCCGGCGCACCCCGTCGCCCTGGCAGGCCTCGCAGCGCCCGCCCTTCACGTTGAAGGAGAACCGTCCCGGCTTGTAGCCGCGCGCGCGCGCCTCCGGCACCAGGCTGAACAGCTCGCGGACGAAGGCGAAGGCGCCGGTGTAGGTGGCGGGGTTGCTGCGCGGGGTGCGGCCGATCGGACTCTGGTCGATGGCGATGACTTTGTCGATCCGCTCCGCCCCCTCGAGGGCCTGATGGGCCCCCGGCTCGGCCACCGCCCGGTAGAGCCGCCGGGCGAGCGCGCGATAGAGGATGTCGTCCACCAGGGTCGACTTCCCGGCCCCGGAGACCCCGGTCACCGCGGTGAGCACCCCCAGGGGGATGGTGGCGTCGATCTCACGCAGGTTGTGGGCACGCGCTCCCAGGATCCGCAGCTCGCCGCGAGGGGCGCGCCGCTCCGCGGGGAGGGGGATCTGCAGCTCGCCGCGCAGGTAGCGGCCCGTCAGGCTGCCGTTCATCGACGACGGCGGGCCCTCGTACATGAGCCGCCCCCCGAGCCGCCCCGCCCCCTCCCCCAGGTCCACGATCCAGTCCGCGGCCCGGATCGTCTCCTCGTCGTGCTCGACCACCACCACCGTGTTGCCGAGGTCGCGGATCCCCTTGAGGGTCTCGATCAGGCGCTCGTTGTCGCGCTGGTGAAGGCCCACCGAGGGCTCGTCGAGGACGTACAGGATTCCCTGCATGCGGGCGCCGATCTGGGTGGCGAGCCGGATGCGGTGGGCCTCGCCGCTGGAGAGGGTGGTGGTGGGCCGGTCCAGGGTCAAGTAGCCGAGGCCCAGCGACTCCAGGAACTGGAGCCGGGTCACGATCTCCTGCACCACCCGATCGGCCACCGGCCGCTCGCGCTCGGAGAAGGCGAGGCCGAGGAGGACCGGCCGCGCGTCCGCGATCGAGAGCCGGACGCAGTCCGCCACCGAGCGGCCCGACAGTCGGACCGCCAGGCTCTCCGGGCGCAGGCGCGCGCCATGGCAGGCCCGGCACGTGTCCTCGCTGAGGTAGGGCCGGAGGTCTTCGAAAGCCTCGCCTCCCCCGTCCCGGAGATCGTGTGCCTCCTCGCCCGGCACCGGCCCCACCCGCAGCAGGGTCTCGACCCGGCGCTTCAGGTAGGGGACGACGCCGGGGAAGCCATCGTCGTCGCCCTGGAGCAGGATCTCCCGCGCTTTCTTCGTCAGGTCGCGGACGGGGGTCTCGAGGGAGAAGCCATGACGGGCCGCGACGTCCTCGAGGGCCTCGCGTACGAGGCGCGGACCGTGGCGCTGCCACGGCTGGATCGCGCCGTCGACCAGGCTCTTCGTGTCGTCGGGGATTACCCGGGCGGGATCGACCGCCCAGCGCAGCCCCAGTCCGTCGCAGGCGGGGCAGGCGCCGTGCGGGCTGTTGAAGGAGAAAGCGCGGGGGCTGAGCTCGCCCACCGAGATGTCGCAGCGCACGCAGGCCATGCGCCGGGAGAGGAGGCGCTCGCGGCCCCCCTCGAACGAGACGAGCACCACGTCCCGCGCGAGGTCGAGGGCCTTCTCGAGGCCGGCGCGCAGCCGCTTCTCCGCCCCGGGGCGGAGGATGAGCCGGTCGATCAGGACGTCGATCCGGTGGTTGCGGCGGGGGTCGAGGGAGAGGGGCTCCGCCAGGTTAAGGCCCTTGCCGTCGACGCGCGCACGGACGAGGCCGGCCTTGGCGAGGGCCGCGATCTCCTTGCGGAACGCTCCCTTCCTTCCCCGCGCCACCGGGGCCAGGATCGCGAGCGGCGTCCCTTCGGGGTTCTCCAGGAGCCGCTCCGCCATCTGCTCGGCGGTCTGCGATGCGATGGGCTCCGAGCACCGCGGGCAATGGGGCCGGCCGAGGGCCGCGAAGAGGACGCGCAGGTGGTCGTAGACCTCGGTGACGGTGCCCACGGTGGAGCGGGGATGGGCGACCGTGGTGCGCTGCTCGATGGCGATGGCGGGGGAGAGGCCGGAGACGGACTCCACGTCCGGCTTCTCCATCTGCTCCAGGAACTGCCGCGCGTACGGGGAGAGGCTCTCGACATAGCGTCGCTGGCCCTCGGCGTAGAGGGTGTCGAAGGCGAGGCTGCTCTTGCCGGAGCCGGAGGGGCCGGTGATCACGACGAGCCGGTTCCTCGGCAGGTCGCAGTCGATCCCCTGCAGGTTGTGGACCCGGGCCCCCCGGATCGCGATCGGTTCGTCCCCGGCCGGCTCCATGGTGCTTCGGACCAAAGAGCCATTCTACCGGAGTCGGGAATCACGGCGTGTGACTCCACGCATTGCGCAGACCGCCTGCGCGTGCTATCTTTTTCGGCTTTCGTCTCCAGTCTCAGGGAGGACGAGGATGAGTGAGAAGAAGGCGGCGGCGGTCGTCGACCGGCGCCACGGCCTGGCCCTCGAGATGTTCGAGAAGGCCGTCAAAGCCTTGGGTCGAAAGGACTTCGAGCGGGCGGCCGACCTCCTGGACGAGTTGATGGCCTCCCACTCCGACGAGCGGGACCTGATCGAGCGGGCCCGGTCGTACCGGGCCTTCTGCGGGCGAGCCCTCGTCAAGCGCCCGCCCCGGCCCAAAAGCTTCGAGGACCTGCTCAACCACGGCGTCTACCTCCACAACCGGGGTGAGTTCGCCGAGGCCATCAAGGCCCTCCACCAGGCGGCCGAGATCCACCCACGGAACGAGCACGTCCTCTATTGCCTGGCCGCCGCCTCCGCCCGCGCGGGCGATACCGCGGCCGCCCTCAAGGCCCTCAAGTCCGCGATCTCGGTGAGCCCCGCCAACCGGGCTCAGGCGCGCAGCGACTCCGACTTCGACGCGATCCGCGACCTTTCCGAGTTCGTGGCCCTGGTGCATTCCTAGGAGCGAGGACATGCCGCTCCGGCCTCGCGTGCTAGCATCGAGGCCGTGATGTCCAGCACGGTCCAGGCGGTCGTCCTCGCCGCGGGCAAGGGGACGCGCACCATGAGCGCCCGGGCGAAGGTGCTTTTGCCGGTGCTGGGCCAGCCCCTGGTCGAGCACGTGCTGCGCGCCCTCGCGCCCCTGGGCGCGGACCCCACCACTCTCGTGGTGGGCCACGAGGCCCCCGCCGTGGAGGCCGTCTTCGCGGGCCGGGGCCTCACGTTCGTCCGCCAGGATCCCCCCCTGGGGACGGGCCACGCGGTCATGGCCGCGCGATCCGTGTTCGCCGCCCACCCCGGCCGCACGCTGCTCGTCCTGAATGGCGATCTGGCGCTCCTGCGGGGGGAGACCCTGGCCTCGCTCGTCGCGGCTCACCTCCGGGCCGCGAGCGCGGCCACCCTGCTCTCGGCCGTCCTGCCCGACGCGGGCGCCTACGGCCGCGTGGTGCGCGATGCCGCCGGGCGGGTGGCGCGCATCGTGGAGGCGAAGGACGCATCGCCCGAGGAGCGGGCGCTCCGCGAGTTCAACGTCGGCGTCTACGCGTTCGCGGTGCCTCCGCTCGTGGATGCCCTCGGCCGGCTCCAGGCCCGGAACGCGCAGTCCGAGTACTACCTGACCGACGTGATCGGCCTCCTCGCCACCGCCGGGCACGCGGTCCAGTCCGTGACCCTCGAGGACCCCAGCGAGGGCCTGGGGGCGAACACGGTGGCCGAGCTGGCCGACGCCACGCGCCGCCTCCGCGAGCGCCGGCTCCAAGACCTCATGGCGGCGGGAGTGCTCGTGGAGGACCCCGCCACCACCACCGTCGGCCCCGACGCGGTCGTGGAGGCGGACGCGGTCCTCCGTCCGTTCACCCTTCTGGAGGGCCGGACGGTGGTGCGGGGCGGCGCCTCCGTGGGCCCCTTCGTGCGGATCGTGGACAGCGAGATCGGCTCCCGCGCCCAGGTCTTCGACCACTGCTTCCTCCGGGAATGCGTGGTGGAGGCGGAGGCGAGCGTGGGGCCGTTCGCCCACATCCGGCCGGAGAGCCGCATCGGCCCCCGCGCCCGGGTGGGCAACTTCGTGGAGCTGAAGAAGACGCACCTGGGTGCGGGGTCGAAGGCCCCGCACCTCAGCTACCTGGGCGACGCCACCATCGGGCCGAACGTGAACGTGGGGGCGGGGACGATCACTTGCAACTACGACGGCGTCGACAAGCACCCCACCCGGGTCGGGGCGGGAGCCTTCATCGGCAGCAACAGCACCCTGGTGGCGCCGATCACGGTGGGAGAAGGAGCGTACGTGGCGGCGGGGAGCGCGATCACCGAGGACGTGCCGCCCCACGCCCTGGCCCTCGGACGGGCCCGGCAGGTGGTCAAGCCGGGCTGGGCGGAGAAGCGGCGCCAGCAAGGAAGGAAGACCGAGTAAGCGGGCTCGACGCGCACCCCCGTTCCCCTCCCCCTACGTGGGAGGGATAGGGTGGGGGGTCGAGGAAAGAAAGGCCGGCGCCAGGGTCATGTGCGGGATCGTCGGGTATGTGGGGGGTCGGGACGCGGTCCCCGTGATCGTGGAGGGGCTGCGGCGTCTCGAGTACCGGGGCTATGACTCCGCCGGGGTCGCGGTGGTCCGGGACGGTGTGCTCTTTCGCCGGCGGGCCGCGGGCAAGCTCAGGAACCTCGAGGACGCTCTCAAGGCGGAGCCGCTCCACGGCACCTACGGCCTCGGCCACACGCGCTGGGCCACCCACGGCCGGCCCACCGAGGAGAACGCCCATCCCCACCAGGACGGCCAGGGCCGCATCGTGGTCGTCCACAACGGCATCATCGAGAACTACCTCGACCTGAAGGCGAGCCTCCAGGCCGAGGGCCATCGCTTCTCGACCCAGACCGACACCGAGGTCATCGCCCACCTGGTCGCCCATCACTACCACGGCTCGCTCGAGGAGGCGGTGCGCAAGGCGGTGCGCGAGTTCCGGGGGATCTACGCGATCGTCCTCCTCCACAAGGACGAGCCCCAGAAGCTCGTGGGCGCGCGGCGGGGGCCGCCCCTGGTGGTGGGCCTCGGCGAGGGGGAGCATTTCCTCGCCTCCGACGTGCCGGCCCTCCTTCCCTACACGCAGGACTTCCTCTTCCTGGACGACGGCGACGTGGTGACGGTCACCCCGCGGTCGGTGGTGGTCACCGACCCTCGGGGCGCGGTCCGGGCGCAGAAGCCCCAGCGGATCGCCTGGGACCCCGTCCAGGCCGAGAAGGGCGGCTACCGCCACTTCATGCTGAAGGAGATCCACGAGCAGCCGCGGGCGGTACGCGACACCCTGCTCGGCCGGATCGGCCTCGAGGACGGCGACGTCCACTTCGAGGAGCTGGGCGAGGCCGCCGCCGCCCTGAAGGGCGCGGAGCGCCTCCTCCTCCTCGCCTGCGGCACGAGCTGGCACGCCGCTCTCGTGGGCAAGTTCCTGCTCGAGCAGATCGCCCGCATCCCCGCCGAGGTCGACTACGGCAGCGAGTTCCGCTACCGCACGCCGATCGTGGGGCCGAGCACGGTGGCGGTCGCGATCAGCCAGAGCGGAGAGACCGCCGACACCCTGGCCGCGTTCCGCGAGGCCAGGGCCCGGGGCGCCCTCCCCCTCGCGATCTGCAACGTGCCGGGCTCGATGCTGACCCGGGAGGCCGCGGGCTCGCTCCTGACCCACGCGGGGCCGGAGATCGGGGTGGCCTCCACCAAGGCCTTCACCGCCCAGCTGGTGGCCCTCTCCCTGCTCGCCCTGCACCTGGGCCGGCTCAAGGGAACGGTCTCCCGGGAGGAGGGCCGGGGGCATCTCGCCCGCCTCACGCGCATCCCCCAATTGATGGAGCAGACCCTCGCGGCGGCCAGGGCGGTCGAGGACCTGACCCCCTCCCTCACGCCCGCCCGGGACTTCCTCTACCTGGGCCGCGGCATCCACTACCCCATCGCTCTCGAAGGCGCCCTCAAGCTCAAGGAGATCTCGTACGTCCACGCCGAGGGCTACCCGGCGGGGGAGATGAAGCACGGGCCGATCGCGCTCATCGACGAGTCGATGGTCGTGGTCGCCCTCTGCCCCGAGGGTCGCGTCTACGAGAAGATGCTCGGGAACGTCCAGGAGGTGAAGGCCCGCGGGGGTCGGGTGGTGGCGGTGGTCTCGGGGCCCGACCCAAGGGTGCGCTCGCTCCTCGACCCCGCCCGGGACGCGGTCCTCGAGGTCCCCTCCGAAGACGAGCTCTGGTCGCCGCTGCTCGTGGTCCTGCCCCTGCAGCTCCTGGCCTACCACCTGGCGGTGCGGGCCGGACGCGACGTCGACCAGCCGCGCAATCTCGCCAAGTCGGTCACGGTCGAGTAGCCGCTTGTCGGTGACCCCGCCCCTCCTCGCCGGCCTCAACCCACAACAGCGGGAGGCGGTGCTCGCCACCGAGGGGCCGGTCCTCATCCTGGCGGGGGCGGGGAGCGGGAAGACCCGGGTCATCACCCACCGGATCGCCCACCTCGTGCTCGACAAAGGCGTCCCCTCGGACCGGATCCTGGCCGTCACCTTCACGAACAAGGCGGCGGGGGAGATGAAGGCGCGGGCGCAGGCGCTCCTCGGGGGGGGACCGATCGGGAGCTGGATGTCGACCTTCCACAGCTTCTGCGTCCGCGTGCTCCGCCGCGACGCCGCCGCGGCCGGCCTCCGCCCCGACTTCGTCATCTACGACGAAGACGACCAGCTCGCCGCGGTGCGAGAAGCGCTCCGGGCCCTGGACCTCTCCGAGAAGCTCCATCCGCCCCGGCGCATCCTGTCCCGCATCTCGGCCCGCAAGAACTCCGGCCGGCGCCCCGAGGAAGGGGAGGGCGACTCCTTCACGGACTCGGTCTTCGCCCGGGTGGCCGAGCGCTACCGGGAGACCCTGGCCGCCGCGGGCGCCCTCGACTTCGACGACCTGCTGTTGCGCGCGGTCGCCCTCTTCACGGAGAGCGCCCTCGTGCGCGAGGCCTACCACCGCCGGCTCCCCTACGTGCTGGTGGACGAGTACCAGGACACCAACCGGTCGCAGTACGAGCTGGTGCGGCACCTCGCGGGGCCCGGCGGGAACCTCACCGTGGTGGGCGACGAGGACCAGTCGATCTACTCGTGGCGCGGGGCCGACATCAACAACATCCTCGACTTCGAGCACGACTTCCCGGGGGCGCGGGTCTTTCGCCTGGAGGACAACTACCGCTCGAGCCAGGCCATCCTCGACCTCGCGTCCGCCCTCGTGTCCCGCAACCTGAACCGCAAGGGCAAGACCCTCCGGGCGGTGAAGGGGCGCGGGGATGCGGTGCGCCTGCACGAGGCCACCGACGAGTTCGAGGAGGCGGCGTGGGTGGTGGAGCGGATCGCGTCCCTGCGCCGCGAGGGCCGGGTGGCCGTCCTGTTCCGCATGAACGCGCAGAGCCGGCTCTTCGAGGAGGCCCTCCTTCGGCTGCGCATCCCCTACATCGTGGTCGGGGGCGTCGGGTTCTACGAGCGGCGCGAGGTGAAGGACCTCCTCGCCTACCTGCGGCTCGTGCAGAACCCCCGCGATCCGGTGGCCTTCCGCCGGGTGTTGAACGTGCCCGCCCGCGGCATCGGGGCGAAGACGGTGGAGGAGCTGGAGGCGCGGGCCGACCGTGAGGGGGTGCCCCTCTGGGAGGCCGCGGGCCTCCTCGTCGACGAGGCGGCGCACCCCGCCCGCGCCCAGGCTCCGCTCCAGCGCTTCCACGAGATGATCGAGGGTCTGCGCCAGGAGGCTCCTGGCCTGGGGGTGAAGCGGCTCATCGAGCGCGTGCTCGAGGCCACCGGCTACTCGGCCGCCCTGGCCCGGGACGACTCGCAGGAGAGCCAGGACCGCCTGGAGAACCTCGCCGAGCTGCTCTCCGCGGCCGCCGACTACGAGGCCCGCGAGGAAGCGCCCGACCTCACGGGCTTCCTCGACCGGGCCGCCTTGATCTCCGACGCCGATCAGATCCGGGACGATGCGCCGGTGCTGCTCATGACCCTGCACTCGGCGAAGGGCCTGGAGTTCCCCTCGGTGTTCCTGGTCGGGCTCGAGGAGGGCCTCATGCCCCACTCGAGGAGCCTGGCTTCCCGGGACGCGCTGGAGGAGGAGCGCCGGCTCTGCTACGTGGGGATGACGCGGGCCATGGAGCGGCTGCACCTGACCTGGGCGGCGAGCCGCCAGGTCTTCGGCCAGCGGCGGCTCTCCGAGCCCAGCCGCTTCCTCGACGAGATCCCGCGGGACGACCTCGAGGTGACAGGGGGCTGGCGGCGGCCGGAGACGCGCCCCTCGCGAAGGGATGCCCCGGAGTGGGGCCCGGGGGCTCCCCGGAGGCACGGGACGACCGGCGGCGCCCCCGCCCCCCCCGCCCCGGCGGGGGGGGTCGACATGCGTCCCGGGGTACGGGTCCGCCACCCGCTGTTCGGGGTGGGCACCGTGCTGCGCCGCGACGGCGAAGGCGACGATCTCAAGCTCACCGTGGCCTTCGCCGGCGTCGGCGCCAAGAAGCTCGTGGCCCGGTACGCCGGCCTGGAGCTGGTCTAGCCCTTGGGCTTGATGTCCTGCACGACCCAGCGGGAGACCATGCGGGAGCCGCTTCCTCCGCTGAGCTCGTACTTGCGCAGCATCATGGTGTAGGCCTTGGGCTCGCCCGCCACGGTCAGATCCAGATCGACCTGCTTCTGGACCATCTCCCCGGTCAGCTTCTCCACGTCGTCCACCTGGCCTACCGAGAGGATGACGTTGCGCTTCTCCTTCTCGACCGCCGCCTTGGCTTCGGCGACCTGCTTCCTCAGGTCGCGGTCCTTCTCGTTGAACTTGCCCCATTCCTCGGCCACCTTGGCGAGCCCGGCGGGAACCGGCTTCCCCGCCTTCTGGATCTCCTTGACCTTGTCGATCTCGGAGTAATGCTCGTTGGCGTAGGTGCCCGCCGCCTTCTTGTTCGCCGCCAGCTCGGCCTCGAGCTCGGCGACCTTCCTCGCGAGGTCGGGCAGGGCCGCCGGGCTCCGCGTCTCCGGCACGGACCCCGTGATCTTCCAGTCGTCGACCTTCTTGTCGAAGGCGACCATGGCGAAGCTGGTGAGGGTCTGGTTGTCGTTGGTTTTCAGGGCGTTGAAGTACTGGTCGACGATCCGCTGCTCGGGGTGTCCGCAAGCCAGGCTCGCGACCGCCGTGCACAGGACGATGAGTTGGGCTGCTCGACGCTCGCTCATGGATCCTCCTTATCGACCCCCCACCCTCCCTCCCCACGGAGGAGGAGGGGAGCGCAGTTGCTAAGCCTCTTCGCCTTCCTCCCGTTCCGCCAGCCGGGCGACGGACACCAGGTGATCGCCTTCCTCGAGCTGGATCAGGCGTACCCCCTGGGTGTTCCGGCCGATGGTCGAGATGTCCGCCGTGTTGAGCCGGATGATCATACCTTTTTCGGTGATCAGCATCACCCCCTCGTCTCCGCGAAGGAACTTCACCCCCACCACCCGTCCGTTGCGGCCCGTGGTCTTGATGTTGATGAGCCCCTTGCCCCCGCGGCTCTGGCGGCGGTACTCGTCGAGGGGGGTGCGCTTGCCGTAGCCGTGCTCGGTGACGGTCAGGACGGTGCCGCCCACCGCGACCACCTCCAAGGCCACCACCTGGTCCCCTTCCTCCAGCTCGATCCCCTTCACCCCGTAGGCGCTGCGGCCCATGGGCCGCACGTCCTCCTCGCTGAAGTGGATGGCCATGCCGTCCCGGGTCCCGATGAGCAGCTCGTCCTGGCCGGAGGTGAGCACGCCGTCGATCAGGGCGTCACCCTCCTCCACGGAGAGGGCGATGATCCCGGAGGGGCGCGGGTTCGAGAACGCGGTGAGCTCGGTCTTCTTCACGATGCCGTTGCGGGTGGCGAGGAGGACATGGCGTCCTTCCGCGAACTCCTTGACCGCGCAGAAGGCGGCGATCTTCTCGCCGGGCTGGATCTGCACGAGGTTCACCACCGCCTTGCCCTTGCCCTGCGGCCCTACGTCGGGGACCTCGTGGACCTTGAGCCAGTAGATGCGCCCCCGGTCGGTGAAGATCAGGATGTAGGAGTGGGTGGAGGCGATGAAAAGGTTGCTGACGAAGTCCTCGTCCCTGGTCTTCATGCCCACCCGGCCCCGGCCGCCCCGCTTCTGGGCCCGGTAGGTCGAGATCGAGGTGCGCTTGATGTAGCCGGAGTGGGTGATGGAGATGGCCACGTCCTCGTCGGCGATCAGGTCCTCGATGGCGATCTCGTCCACCGCGTCCACGATCTTCGTCCGGCGGGCGTCCCCGTGCTCCTCGCGGATCTTCTTGAGCTCGTCGCCCACGATGGTGTCCACCCGCCGGGGCGAGGCCAGGATGTCCTTGAGGTCCGCGATGGTGACCCGGATCTCCTTGAGCTCGTCGACGATCTTCTGCCGCTCCAGCCCGGTCAGGCGCTGGAGCTGGAGCTTCAGGATCTCGTCCGCCTGGATCTCGCTGAGGCGGAAGCGGGTGAGGAGGCCGGCCTTGGCCTCCTCGGGGCTCCGGGAGCCGCGGATGAGGGCGATCACCTCGTCGAGGTGGTCGAGGGCGATGGTGAAGCCCTCGAGGACGTGGGCCCGCGCCTCCGCCTTGCGCAGGTCGTGGGCGGCGCGCCGCCGCACCACCTCGCGCCGGAAGTCGATGAAGAGCTCGCAGGCCTCGAGCAGGTTGAGGACCCGGGGCCGCTGGTCCACGATGGCCAGGAAGATCACCCCGAAGGTGTCCTGGAGCGGGGTGTGCTTGTAGAGGTTGTTGAGGAGGACCTGGGAGGGCTCCCCCTTCTTCACGTCGATCACGATGCGCATCCCCTGCCGGTCGCTCTCGTCGCGGATCCCGTTCTCCTGGATCCCCTTGATCCGCTCTTCCCGATGGAGCTCGGCGATCTTCTCGATGAGCCGTGCCTTGTTGACCTGGTAGGGGATCTCGGTGATCACGATCGACTCGCGGTCCCCCTTCCGGACCTCGATCTCGGCCTTGGCCCGCATGATGATGGACCCGCGGCCGGTGCGGTAGGCCTGGCGGATCCCCTGCCGGCCCAGGATGAAGCCGGCGGTGGGGAAGTCGGGCCCGGGGATGCGCTCCATCACGCCCTCCAGGCGCTCGTCGGGGGTCAGGTCCTGGTTCTCGAGGAGAAAGGTCAGGGCGTCCACCACCTCGCCCAGGTTGTGGGGCGGGATCTTGGTGGCCATGCCCACCGCGATACCCTCCGCCCCGTTCACGATCAGGTTCGGGAGCACCGTGGGGAGGACGGTGGGCTCCATCGAGCTGTTGTCGTAGGTGGGGATGAAGTCGACGGTCTCCTTCTCGATGTCCGCCATCATCGAGGCGCCCAGGCGGGTGAGGCGGGCCTCCGTATAGCGCATGGCGGCGGGAGGATCGCCGTCCACCGAGCCGAAGTTGCCCTGCCCGTCCACGAGGGGGGCCCGCATGTTCCAGTCCTGGGCCATGCGCACCAGGGTGTCGTAGATGGCGCCCTCGCCGTGGGGGTGATAGTTGCCCATCACCTCCCCCGCGACCTTCGCGCTCTTGCGGTAGGGACGGCCGGGCTGCAGCCCCATCTGCTGCATGCCGTAGAGCACCCGGCGGTTCGCGGGCTTCAAGCCGTCCCGCACGTCGGGCAGGGCGCGGCCGATGATCACGGACATCGCGTAGTCCATGTAGGACTGGCGCATCTCGTCCGCGATGTTGGCGGGAATCTTCTGCTGCGCGATCGGTTCGTCGGTCATGCTAGATGTCCAGGTTGCGGACGTTCAGGGCGTTCTCCTCGATGAAGAGCCGTCGGGGCTCCACCGCGTCGCCCATCAGGGTGGTGAAGATGTTCTCCGCCACCTCGTCGTCCTCCAGGCGCACCTGGAGGATGGTGCGGGTGGCCGGGTCCATGGTCGATTCCCAGAGCTGCTCGGCGTTCATCTCCCCGAGGCCCTTGTAGCGCTGGACGGCGAGTCCCTTCTTCCCCTCGTCGAGGATGTGCTTGACGAGCTGGTCCCGGGAGTGCACGACCGTCTCCCCCCCGTCCACCACGGTGAGGGGAGGTCGATCGACCTCGCGGATCTCCTCGTAGGCCGAATAGAGCGCCTTGTACTCGGGCGAGGAGACGAAGGCGTCTCCCAGGCGAACCTCGCGCCTCTGGCCGCTCTGCTCGGTCTGGAGCACGACCTCGTAGATCCCGTGCTCCTCGTCCTTCTCCAGCACCACGTCGGCCCCCGCCTCCCGTAGGGGGTTGATCAACTCGAGGAGGCGCGCCTTGTCCGTGAAGACCTCGGCGGCCTTCACCTGGCCCGCGAGGAGCAGCTCCGCCAGGTTCTTGGGGACGCCGCGCTTCTCGATCCGGTCGAGGAGCTTCGTGACGGACACCATCTTCTCGAGGACGTGGGCCAGCTTCTGGCCCTCCAGCTCCTGGCCCGAGGAGAGACGGACCCGCCGGTTCTCCACCGCCCGGCTCATGAGGAAGGCATCCAGGGCATGCTCGTCCTTGAGGTAGATCTCGCTCTTCCCGTGCTTGGCCTTGAAGAGCGGAGGCTGCGCGATGTAGAGGTGGCCGCGCTCGATGAGCTCCTTCATCTGCCGGTAGAAGAAGGTCAGGAGCAGGGTGCGGATGTGGCTGCCGTCCACGTCCGCGTCGCACATGATGATGATCCGGCTGTAGCGGAGCTTGGTCACGTCGAAGTCGTCCGCCCCCACCCCCGTGCCCAGGGCGGCGATGATGTTGCGGATCTCCTCCGAAGCGAGGGTCTTGTCCAGGCGGGCCTTCTCCACGTTCAGGATCTTGCCCCGCAGGGGGAGGATGGCCTGGAAGGTCCGATCACGCCCCTGCTTGGCGGAGCCGCCCGCGGAGTCCCCCTCCACCAGGTAGAGCTCGCACTTCTCGGGGTTCCGCTCCTGGCACTCGGCGAGCTTGCCGGGAAGGCCGGCCCCGTCGAGGGCTCCCTTGCGGCGGGTCAGGTCGCGCGCCTTGCGGGCCGCTTCACGCGCCCGCGAGGCTTCCAGCACCTTCAGGATGATGCGCTTGGCGTCGGTGGGGTGCTGCTCGAGGTAGGCGCTGAGCCGCTCGTTGACCAGGCTCTCGACGATCCCCTTCACCTCGGAGTTGCCGAGCTTGCCCTTGGTCTGCCCCTCGAACTGGGGGTTCGGGACCTTGACGCTGATGACCCCGCACAGACCCTCCCGGGTGTCCTCGCCCTCGAAGGCTTCCGTGGCGTCCTTCATCAGGCCCGAGGAGGTGGCGAAGGCGTTCAAGGTGCGGGTGAGCGCGCTCTTGAAGCCGATGAGGTGGGTCCCCCCCTCATGGGTGTTGATGTTGTTGGCGAAGGAATAGATGTTCTCGGCGTAGCCGTCGTTCCACTGGAGGGCGACCTCGACCTGGACCCCTTCGCGCGTCCCCTCGATGAAAATGGGCGTCGAGTGCAGCGTCTCCTTGTTGCGGCTCAGGTGCTCGACGAAGGAGGCGATGCCCCCGTCGTACTGGAAGCGGTGCTTCTTCCCGTCCCGCTCGTCCTCGAGGGTGATGAGGATCCCGCGGTTCAGGAAGGACAGCTCGCGCAGGCGCTGGGACAGGGTGTCGAAGCTGAAGCTCGTGGTCTCGAAGATCTGGGGGTCAGGCTTGAAGGTGACCTTGGTTCCCCGGCGATCGGTGACCCCGGTGTTCTCGAGGGTGGTGACGGGGGCCCCCCTCTGGTAGGACTGGCGGTAGACCTTCTTGTCGCGCCAGATCTCCACCTCGAGGGTCTCGCTGAGGGCGTTGACCACCGAGACCCCCACTCCGTGGAGGCCGCCCGAGACCTTGTACGACTTCTTGTCGAACTTGCCGCCCGCGTGGAGCTTGGTGAGCACCACCTCCGCCGCGCTCATGCCGGGCACCGTCGGGTGCTCGTCCACGGGGATCCCGCGGCCGTTGTCCACCACCGTCACCGAGTTGTCGATGTGGATGGTGACGTTGACCTCGGTGCAGAAGCCGGCGAGGGCCTCGTCCACGGAGTTGTCCACCACCTCGTAGACGAGGTGATGCAGGCCCGACTCCCCGGTCGAGCCGATGTACATGGCGGGCCGGACACGGACCGCCTCCAGCCCCTCGAGGATGCGGATCGCCCCGGCGTCGTACTCGGCCCCGGGCACGTCCTCGATCTTGGTCGGTTCACTCATGACTTACTGAATCACCCCAGGACGGGGAGGCGTCACGCACAGCGCACCTCGCCCGCGGAAACTTCGAATACCCGGCCCAGGTGGGAGAGCCGCCCCGCCCAGGCCGGATGGGCCGTGGTCACCAGCGCCTGGCCCCGCGCGGCCACCTCGCTGCACAGATGGTCCGCCCGCTCCTCGTCGAGCTCGGAATCGAGATCGTCGAGGAGGGCTACCGCCGACTGTCCCGTCTCCTCCCGGTGCACGGTGAGGGTCGCCAGGGCGAGGGTGAGAAGCACGCTTCTCGCCTGGCCCGCGGAGGCGCTCTCCGCCGCCTCGTGTCCGTCCACCGTGAGAGCCACCGGGTCCCGGTGGGGACCCACCAGGCTGCGGCCCGCGTGGGCCTCCCGCGCCCGGGCCTCTTCGACCGCGTGGGTC
>WNFT01001807.1_pt1 | contig 19606 bp, 28 predicted proteins | sample 5400191 | NCBI WGS metagenome assembly WNFT01 (sample SAMN13153359, study PRJNA577476) | soil metagenome | isolation source: 80 cm saprolite under Madrone tree | place: USA:California | collected 2016-06-14 | reverse complement strand
CAGGCACGCGGATTCCGCCAGTTCCTGATGCGCGGCATCGACAAGGTGCGCGCCGAGTGGGCCATCGTCTGCACCGCCCACAATCTTCTCAAGCTCGCACACAGGCGGAATCTGTCCGCAGCCTTGCCGTTGGCCGCTGTCGCGGCCTGAACAAGGCAGGCGGCGTGACAAACCAAGTCACGCCCCACCCAATCCATCATCGAGCTTGGCCTATGTCCATCCGCCACGATAATCTGGACGGGCTCCTAGGTCGGCTACGGGTCTTGGCTGTGTGAAAACGCTCTTTCAGGAGACGCGCTGAGAATCTTTTTCCCCGTCGTGCCCTCACGAGGGATGTCGGAAGATTTCTTGGCTTCTGTTTCCATTAAGTCGAGGCCAAAATTTCTACTTTGAAAAAGAGCGTCCGAGTTTTCACACAGCCTGCGTCGTGCTGAGCTTCGATCGCAGCGTCGGTGATTTCGACAAGGCCGACGTGTTGATCGAAGGTCGGAAGATCGCGGGAGCCCAAGCTCATCACCTAAGGCCGCAGGACGTTCCTGCTACGGTAATGCTTGCACGCTCGTTACAGCTTATCTTGCGTAAACTTTGCGATGTGCGCGATCGCGGCCTTTGCCTCCGGCATGACGCGCATGAGCATGTGCCAGACATGCCACATGTGCGGCCACACCTCGATTTCCACGTGACAGCCGGCGGCGCGCATCTTATCAGCCATCCGCACCGCGTCATCGCGCAGCACGTCATCGCCGCCGACCAGGATAAGCGTCGGGGGCAGGCCGGTCGGGTCGCCGTAAAGCGGCGACGCGTATGGGTTGCGCGGGTCGGCGCCGGCGAGGCAAAGATCGACGACAGTTGGCGCCAGTTCTACTGGGATCAGCGGGTCGATGGCGGCGTTGAGCCGAAACGAGTCGCCGGTGAGGGTGAGATCGGTCCAAGGCGATACCACGACCGCGGCCGCCGGCAGCTCGACGCCTTCGTCGCGCAGCCGCAGCATGGTGGCGAAAACCAGTCCGCCGCCCGCCGAATCCCCCATCGGCGCTATGCGCTGCGGATCGGCGCCTTGCGCGAGCAGCCAGCGGTAGGCTGCCACGGCAGAGATCGGGGCCGTGCTGCGCCAACTTTCTGAAAGAAGGCTGCCAGGAGCCCGCACTGCGGAGCGGGCGGGACGCGCCGTCGAGCCTCCGGGCGGCGCCGAAGGCGCGCGAGGCGGCGCACCCCTAGCGGCCTCACCGTGGGACCGAGTGCGAGCACAGGCATTCACAATCGAAGAGACCGACAATGTGCGAACGGCGGAAGCGCCGATGGAGTAGCATGCACCACGCCGTCCGAGCTAACAGCGCGCACCATTCTGAACTGGCCACCTAACCTATTGATCGGAAAGAGACCTGAATCACGGGTCTTTTCAGAATGACCATTGTTGGAATAGACCGAATTGGGGGATTTGATTCCACCATTCCCAGGTTCGAATCCTACTCAAGGCGCTGAGTTATTTACAGAAACGGCTTTGTTCTCGGCCGAATTTTTGCCCGCATTTGGAAATTGATTCCACCCCGCCATTTTGAAATTCTGTGCTGCTTTCGTTTTCACCGGGATGCTCGATAAGAACCCCGCCGGCTTTTTGAATGCCGACGCGCTGAAGCTGCCATACATTGGGCTGGTCATTTGACGGTCACTGCCTGCGATTTGGCGGGGCGCCAGATGTAGCCGAGCGGCCTTGAATGTGGGCAATCCCGGCTTCCGATATCGTCGGCACGCGCCAATAATAGGCAGTGCCGCTGGCCGCTTGCCGCGCTTGGCCAAAGCGCGGAAGATCATTTTTTGGCAGTCTGCCGCCAGCTTTCGTCTTTGACGAGGTTTTGGCGGATCATGCCGTTGGTCCCGGGCTGATGCGTTTCATCGGCATTCAGTTCCTCGAGCTGTTTCTGCGCCAAGAGATGCGCATGCCACTTGCGGGTGGCCGCTAGCGCCCGCTTCATCGTTTCCTTGGCGTAGCCGCGATAGGCCTGCGCGGTCTTGTGTCCGGAGAGCGCACGCCCCCGGCCGTCGGTCAGCTCGGCTTCCTCCAGTTCGGTCATGCCGCCGTGCCGGCAGGCGTCGAGCGTGAACAGCTCCGAAACGCCGTCGATCTTCTTACGCAGTTGCTGCACCACCTTTTCCATGCCGGGATAGGACCACACTTTAGCATCGCCTTTGCGCTCACCTTTCTCGATCCGGCGCATGATCATTGGGATGCCGAGCTTGGGCAGATGGCTCAGGACGTCCTCGGCTTCGGCATAGAACTTGACGATCTCGCCATCGACAGTCTCCTCAAGCGGATGCCAGACCAACGCCTTGTTCTTGTGATGCTCGATGCGCACGGCATGCGGCCACTTCTTGTTGCGATAGTCCGGCCAGGTCAAAAGCCCGGCCACCACGTTCTCGGGCCACTGCAGCCACTCGAAGCAGATGACCGCGACTGCCGCCGGTTCGGGCCGGCCTTGCTTGATGCAGCCCCACGCGAATTTGTAGACCTCCTCGCGGGCGCTTGCACCAATCAAGTAGCTTAACCAAAGCGGCCATGATCAACTCCGTGCGAAAAGCTCTTCCGGCGGCTGCACCGCGCGGTGCTGGTGGTGCCGAGTCCAACAAAACGCGGACAGGTTCCAATTAATCCGGTACACCAACCTGATGACGCGAATATGGCCGGCAACGTGAGCCCAATCAAATGATCCGCACCGTGACCTGTCAGTGTTTGTCTTCTCCGGCGATCTGCTTAACCAAGCCAACAATGGATCGCCTGAGCTTAGCGTCTTTGATGTGCATGTAGGCTTTCGTGAGCGCGAGCCCCTCCGACGTGGCGAGGAAGTCGGAGACATGGGTGGACGACGGCGCCTCGTACAATACGTGCGACGATCCGGGTGCACCTTCGAAGAAGAAGGAGATTGGGACTTGCTGAATTGAAGCAATATGTTGCAGGCGACCCGCTCCGATGCGGTTGGTACCTTTTTCGTATTTCTGTACCTGCTGAAACGTCAGGCCCAGGGCGTCTGCGAGCTTCTCCTGGCTCATTCCCTGCATCTTACGTCGCATTCGTACACGATCGCCCACGTGCCGGTCGATCAGGTTTGGTGATCGTTTCGCAGTCGATAAATTCACGCGCAGCCTCCTATCAACGGCATCCTTAAGTTCCAAGGTCTGTCGTGTTATGCGTTCAGCTGTCTTTCTTGCAACTTCGCGCGTCAAATTTAACAGATCGTCATGCCTGGCGGTGACAATTCCGCGTGCAGGAAGATTCGGACGCCCTTACATAGCGATGCGCGATCAGACAAATATTGTGACCCCCAAAGTTGTTCAGCCGGCCGCGGCGGGAAGTCGAGGCGCGGTGGACCGGTTTCATTGCGGCCTTTGACCGGACAGTCGGCCAGTTATGGATACGCCCCCCGCTACGCCCCTGGTTACGGCTGTGGATACTGTATCCACATTCAGTATCCACAGGCACAGAGCAAAAACGCCAATTATCGCATCATCTTGCTTCGCCCATTCCGCGGAATTTCGGGCGCGACTGGATACTCTGTCTGGTTGGTTGTTGTCTTCCGTCGATAGTCTTGGCGCGCCGGGCTCGTGGGCACGATCTCCGATGGCTGGGGCGAGAGGATTCGAACCTCCGAGTTGCAGAAACGGCGTCCTTCCAACTGCTGCGATGACGAGGTTTTGGGGCGATGTTGGCGTGGGCGCGCCCGGATGTGCGCCGAAGGGAACGCCCCAGGCGGCCTTCCTAGATGGCGATCCTTGACGGGCCCGGCCGGAATGCGCCCTGGCCAGGAAGCAATCGCCGGGGATGCGGAGCCCGCGCTCCAGCAATTCCGTTTTCTTTTCGCTGAACGGCCAAGCGTCGGGGAATGGCGTGGCCGTTATCGGTTTAGTACGCTGGTAGGCTTTTGGTTTTGCGGACGTGTCATCAGCTATTTCGGTTATCTGGACGCGCCGCAATGACTGACCAAGACACGGGCTCTTTACCTAGCGTGATCATCTATGACGGCATGTGCCATCTGTGCAGCGGCTCTATGGCCTGGCTCGCACATCGAGTTCCCGAAGGCCGCTTAAGCTTCATGCCTGTCCAATCCGCCGAAGGCGCGAAAGCACTCCAATCTGCGGGATTGAACGAATTCGATCCCAGTAGCTTTTTGTTCCTGAGCGGAGGCCGGGCTTTGCGAAAGAGCAGAGCTGTTATCGCCACGCTCTATTTGGTTGGGGGTCTCTGGAAAGAGCTGGCGTGGGCGTTGAGCCTACTGCCATTGTCCTTTGCAGACAGACTCTATGATTGGGTTGAGAATAACAGATACAACTGGTTTGGGCGGCGGGATACGTGTTTCATTCCTCGGTAACCTGACTTATGCCTCACGCTCACGTCAGGCCGCGCCGCGATCACAGCATTCTGGCTGCGGCCCGCGCGATGTGGGTGTCGCTACTCTTTACAGCGCGTGCCGTCCCGCAAAGTCCTTGATGACTTTTGCGGTGTGCGTTTCTCCGTCGCCAACGCGGCCTCGCGCGCGAGGCGTAACACCAGAAGCTTGGCGATCTTGGTGCGCTCTGCGCGCGCACGTTGCTCATACTCGGGTATCAAGGTTCGGCCACCGGATAGTCGCTTCTGTTTAAAAAGGAGTTCGGCTTTTTCCTTGGAGGTCATGAAGATCTCCTTCGCTTTCGGCGGCCACGCCAGTAGCGTCGCCTGCGCCCATCCTGGCGGCCGTCGACCAAGCGGCTGCCTCTTCTTCCCCGATCCGCCAGCTTGATCGCGACGAGGTTGCTCGTGAAGCGTGGCGAGGAATTGGTGACGACGCGCGACGTCGCTGGCTGCACGGCTGATGCTGCAGCGCGCGGCCGAGGCAGGGGACGCTCGCGCTTCCTTGCTCCTCGGCGCGACCTACAATCCGATTGAACTGGAACACTTCGGCGTACGCGGTGCCTTCACGAGTGTTGCCGAACAGCGCGGACCTGGTACGAGAAGGCGAAACAGTTCGGCTCCGGCGAAGCGCTCCAGCGACTTGAGTTGTTGGCAAAACGCGACCACTGATCGTTGGGCCGACTGCCCGTTCCCGAACGAAACCAGAAGAGTGAAACGATAACCGGTTTAGAAATTCAGTCTGGTCGGCATGGTCTTATCGAAGTCCGTGATCTGGGTATCTAGCGACCGCGGCGGATAAGCGAAGTGGCTGAGCTTCTGGCTTGCGGTGTCAGCGTCGGAAGCAGCCCTTTCCTTGTTCACCTGGATGGCGAGATTTGCAGCGCCAAGTCCAATCGCTCCCGCAACGGCGACTGCGAAAAGGGTGTCTGCGATTTCGTCGAGAGATTCGTTTCGCATAACCATATCCTCCCAGTTGCGCGGTCCAATTTTTCAGCCATTGCCCTTGGGCTCGTTTCATGCGCGGTGCACTGCGGCGGAAATCGCCCAGCTCGGCATCACGCCACTTTTTGAGGCGGCGTAGTAATATTGTTGGGGGGCGAACCGCGGTTCATTCGATCGCCACGGAAGGAATATCTTCTGGCCGACGCTTTCCTCCGTCCGCGGCATCAGGTCTGCGATCGCCCTCTCGCTATCGGCGAGGCCGACGCGGCGCGCGAACGCGCGATCGGAAATCTTCCGATATGGAAAGTCGAGTTCGGCAGTGTCATCCCTGTGTCCCGCTGCCGCATGGTGATCTTGCTCTGTGGTGACCTCGTCAGCCGACAAGTCAGTGAGTAAGGGCGAGATGCGGCGAATCTCTTCGACCGTGCCGGGACCTGAGTAGTGGTTCGTCATGGCACATCCTCCCGATGGAGCAACACGGATAGGTGAAACGCACCAGCGTCCTCATGGCATGTCATGCCGTGAAGCGGCGCCGAGCAAATCTACGATGTAGGAAAACTGCGGTAGCCTTGAACTAGGAACGCTACGGCCGATTTCAAGGCGACGCTCCGTGGATAGGGCAATCTGTCGCAAAGTTCTCTGCGTGGCCGGCAGCGAACCTGCACGGCCGTAGCCATTAACGCGCCGATTTGCTCGGAGGCACATGGGGTGTGGGGTGCGGGCTCGGAACCGGAGAATAGGGGCCCATGGCAACAACCCACCGGCACGAAGAACCGCTGGCGGAAATCGCCGAAATCACAGACGCAATTGATTTACGTTATGCCCGGAACCCGCCCTTGCATCTATAGATGCACGATGAGCGAAGATGTCACACCGACCAAACGAGATGCACAATCCGGCGCGCCCTCGGCGAAAACTTGAACGTGTTCAAAAGCAAGCCGTGTGGGTTTTCGACGACCGAACCCGCAAGGTGGGCAACCCCACCATCAACGATTAACGCGGCCCGCGTTTGTCGGCCGGGCAGCTCAAGTCTTTTCAGCGACACTTACTGCACTTAAGTCTGCATTGTCTCTTTGGCGCCGCTCTTACACTCATAACGGGCGTAATCGAGTAACCTACACATTCGGCTCCTTGACGCAGAAGCGGATGGTGATGATTGGATGGAAACAGCTCTTCTCGTGCTTGAAAGCGACCCCATTCTCGAACCAAAATGCGCCCGCAATGCTTGGCAGGGCCATCTGTCGCGTGCCTACCAAGATCTTCTTCGCCGTGGCGTTTACTGACTAAGTGTAGACACGGTATTGCCCTCGTTTCGGGTTAACCCCATTGATGCAGAACTTTTGTGCATTGAAACACGTTCGCGGAGCGGAGCTACAGCTAATACGTCGGTCCCAGACGCGAAATGTACCTCTATAATTTCTTCGCTGAGGTAAGTGTTTGTCCTGCGTGTGTCCTTTTTTATCCAATTACGAAAGCACCGCAATTATCTCGGCATCTGAAATGGCATAGTTCTACCAGTTTTCCGCTCTGCGAATCGCGGAACTACTCCCAAACGCAGACGTTAGTTCCCCGGCAAAAATGGAGGGCGGCATGTGTATTGATCTCCGCAAGCGGGACACCAGCAGAAATCGCCTTCTCCTGACCGGTCAAGCGATCGTGCCGATGCTTATGATCCTCACAACTAGCGTGAGCTGTTCAAGGCGTGCCGGTGAGATGCCAGAGCCGCCCTATCGAATTATCGAGCGCATTCTGCCGTTTTCAAGCGGCTTATCCGATGAAGAGAACCGGCAACTGGTTCAACGACGGCCCGATGCGAAACCGACTCTTCAACAAGAGCAGCACAGGGCCTCCTCGCCCCCCAAGGTCGCCAGGGTACATGCGCCGGATACGAGCAGCGAATCGGCTCCGCGCCCTGCTTCGGGAAAGAAGAATCCGCCGCCGCTACTCGATCGAGAAAAAGAGCAGCTGTTCCAACAATTTCTCGAATGGCGGAAGCACCAGACGGACGTGCCGTAAGGAGCCGACGCTTACGCCAGTGCTATTCGCTAAAGACTCCGACAAGACGCGTCGGAGGCCTTGGGTTTTGCGTCATGCAGGATGGTCGACTATGACCTCGTGCTTTCACGCCAGCCTTTTGTTCGACGCGCCGCAAGCAAGTTCAAAACGGTGCCGTCGGTGACGCTGAGGAATCTGACCGAGCTGATGAAGGCGGGGAGGCCGGAGACGGAAAACCAGCCGTCGCTGCCGAGATCGAGCTACCGCGGCCCTTGCCATTGAATAGCCAGCCGCCAGGCAACAAACGAAGTCCGATCTCCATGATGTCCTGTGTGTCAGCCAGGACATGCTTGGCGTCTGCCGCCGCCATTTCCACATGTCGGTTGGTCCATTCCAGAAGGACCGTTGCAGCGCCCGGGATCGATCGAGCTGTAATCATCCTGGGTGTAAGCTCGGCAGAGAGAGCGGCCCCGGATTGAAGATATTGGAGCCAGCTCCGGTTCACCTCTTGAAATTTGTCGACCAGCTCCGAGTGAGCCTTCACGCATTCATGAATGTGCTGTCTTCCCATGGTCATAAACGCCGACGGGATTAAACTAAACGGCGTCGCGCCTTCTGTCTGGTCGGTGTGGTATTCCTTTCTAGCCATGATACAACTCCCTCGTTACTCTTGTGCCCGCGCCAGCTACGACACACCCAACCACGTTTGTGCACGACCATTTGGACGAACTGCTCCAATTGGCAATGCCGAAACCGACAGAAGTACTCGACGATTGCATCGTCTGACATGCCAAGGTCCCGAAGGATCTCGCGAGAGATTTGCGGAACCCACGGCGCGGAAGTCGTCGACGCATGCACTCTGATCTTCTCGGGACTGAAAGATCGTTCGATACTCACCGCAAAGCCGTTCAGGTTGCCTCTACTCATCGCTGCTTTCCTTCAGAAATGGCCAAACGCACCGGCCGAACATTGGTTAGATCGTTGGGACTGCAATTTCGTCTGGATCAAGAACGACTCGTCAGAAATGACGCGGGTCGGAATAATGTCCACCCATGGAGAGCATGAGTAAAATTGGCTGCACCACCCTCTTTGGCAGGGTCTGCGCCTCGTCGTTGTACGTAAGTAGCCTCGTCGTTGTACGTAAGTAGACGTGTCAGTAGAGTGTCAGCGAGGTGGGCTCGCAGCATATTTGATAGGATTGCTGCGGCACCTCGTCACCAACATTTCGTACCGTCGTGAATTCTTGGGACGCGACAAACGCCATACTGAAGCTTACCGAGATCCTCCAAACTTACCGGCTCGTGTCAACCCTTCAACCTTACCGGCTCCTGTCCGGATCGTTACGGTTTTGGGGCCGTGGCAAGGCACGGATTCGTTTTTGAAAAAGAATCAGGACGTTGCGTGTCTGTGCGATTGAACGCCGCATGCGTACGATGACGGAGACTCGGTCCGCCACATCATAGTGAAAACTGTGTACGCGATGCGGTTTTCTTGCAGCGGTGCAGTGGTAGAGCAATCACAACAAATTGTGAAACGGATATAGTGTCCGTTTTTGTTATTATTTCGAGGCGCGGGTATCGACTGTAATTCCACGTCCGCCTTCGTCGGTACGATGCCGACAAAAAGGCGCCAATCATTCAAGACGAAGCCGACGGGAACTCGCAGGCGTTTCGTGAGTTCCATTCAATTACGCAACGACATCGCGGTGGTGGCGGGGATTGCCTCCTCTGCGCTGCATATTGCCGTTAAATGAAGGAGGTCGAAAATGCTCAAGACATTTCTGATCATGACGACCGTTAGCGGTGTAATCAATTCGGGCGCGATTGCCTAGTCAGAAACGCCGACCGCGCCGCCAGCGAAAGACCAATCAGCGGCGCCGAAAAAATCGACCTCTGCGTCGGAAGCTAAATTCATTACCTCACAAGGCACAGACCAGTGGGTGTTTACAAAGTTCGGAGGAAGCGACGTGCTCGGTCCAGACAATGCACGTATCGTGCTCCGTCAATGACCTGCTATTTGACGGGACCGGCAAGATTATTGGCATGGTCGTAGGCGTAGGCCGGTTCCTTGGCATTGGCACGAAGAGCGTCGTCATTGACGTGAGCGCATTCAACCTGTCCCGGTCGATACCGGCAGTAACGACAACAACACTCCTGCAAGCAACGCGAACGACCCGAGCAACGTCAAGCTGAAAGTGGCGTGGACGAAAGACCAGCTCCGGGACGCGCCCGATTTGCAAAGACGAGCAAGGGGAGCCCAGTCGGAGGTTGGTGATGGTAAAGATTTATTACGCTGCGTTGGAAAACGGCGGCTTGGTTCCCGGACAGGCCGTTGAATGTCCGCACTCATCAGCCGTAATCCGGAGTGCGGACGCGATGTTCCGCAACGAGGCGAACGCCGGAGCGGTGGCGTTGGCGCGTATCGACAGTCCCGATCTCGGCGAGTTTGAAGACGTGGTGATTCTTAAGGTGTTCGGCGAAGTGCCGGACGATTTCAGCACATGACCCGTCGCAAGGGCGAACTGAGCGCGAACAAGATCGGCGTCAACGGCCGGAGCAGGTTCGCGCGGCTCTCGGCGATCAGATCATGGGCAACACCATATACTCCACGAATTCTGCCGTGGGCTTTCGCTCTGTCCGCGCGGGGCACGCGGTGCGGCAGGACAACCTCACATGCCGCGTTTTCTGTTTCGCCGATGCGTCGCGCGCTAAGCGGTTTTGCGAAAATTCGGCGGCGAGCGCTTCGATCCGAAGGATCGCGGTCGCGGCAGGACGTGGTTCATCCGGAGCTAGTGTTAAGCCGGGGTGAGACGCATAGCTCGAAATAAGAAGCCAGCACCCGCTCACTCCATCCCACCACACCAATCCCGTCCTTGCTTCCGGCCATTTCGCACCGTTCGTCGGCTGATGGCCGCAAGTGCTTCTGCCTTCCCCCGCATCGAGTGCGGGGTTCGGCTGAGAAGCACTCCTCCTCTTCGTTCCGGTCGCAAGCGATGCAGCCGCCTCCTCCGGAGCATGGGGCCTCCGCCAGAAGGCCGCGATTGGCACGGCCGAAAACGATGGAGGCTACAATGCGAGTGCTGTCAATCAAAGAGCTGATGCGCCTGACGCGGATCGAACTGATCGATCTGCTGGTCCGGATCACACACGCCCTGCAGGACATGCCGGAAGGATCGGCCAACCGGCAAATCGCGCTCATCAACCTGCGCAACATCCGCAGCGTTCTGACGCGGCACGATCTGACGCCGTGATTGCACACAAAAGCCCCTGCCAGTTTGGGAAGTGGCAGGGGTCATGCTTGCACGTCTCTAAAGCAGCGAGTTCTACGACTCGGCGCGAGGAATGGGCCGCTTGCGCGGCGCGCGCGACTGAGCCGGGCGAGGTGGCCGCGCCTTGCGCTCGCCGCCGGGTTCGGTCTCTCCGCGCAACACAATCGCGATGACCATTTCCGGCTTGGTGAGCAGCAACTTGAAGCGGTTGATGCCGTCGAGGCCGCGCCAGATCAGGCGGGTCTGGTAAGGCTTGCCTGGGTCAAAATCTTTGGTAGGTACAAAGCTTTCGACGCGGAAGTCGATACCGGGATTGGTGGCGACGTTATCCTCGCGGAGCAGGCGAAACCCGTTGGCATCGGCGAACTCCTGCGGGGTGGCCTCGCACAGCACGGTCTCGCGATTGAGAAGGACGATGCGGCTCTTGTATGGCTTGTCTGGTTTGAACCGCCCATCAGCCGGAGGTTCAAACGCTTCGACGTAAGCGATCTGCTCGACAGGTACGAGTACGCGGCCGATGGTGATAACGTTCTGCATGGCTGGCTCCCTTGGAAAATGTTGCGTGACGACAATTCGTGAGTGAATAATAGGACGAGTGGCGCCGTGCGACGACGTGAAAGGGTTGCAATACTTGGGAAAGATCGGGAGGCGGCGCTCTTAAAACACCCCGCGTGTGATGACATAGTCGGTCACACCGACCGATCTGTCGGGATCACCTGCCGGGCTGCCGCAAGGCTTGGCGAACACGTAACGCGTTCATCGACCTGCGTAACATCCGCACCGTACTGGCGCGGCACGATCTGACGCCGTGATCGCACGACAAAACCCTGCCGGTGCGGACCGGCAGGGTTCGTGCTTGCGACGATTTCAGGACAGCGAAAGCTGACCGGCGCTTCAGGCGGCGGCGCGGCGCTGCCCAATTTCCTTCGCACCCGATCGGTGGACCAGAGCGAGACGACCCTTCGCATCGCAAGCCTCCACTTCGAAATCCGCGCTCTCTCCGGCACGGCAACGGATCAGCTCAAGCTGCCATCGGGCGCGCCCGACGCCCGGCACCGGCAAGGGGGTTGATGGGAGAGCGCTCACGCGCCAGCGCGTGACAGCCGCTGTCGGCTGCCCGAAGTCGGCGGCCTCCCTCTCTCGGCGCCAACGGCGTATGGCGATGCCGATGGCGCCTGATCCTTCGGCGGCAAGCTGAAGACGGCGGGACGCAGTCATCGAGAGCCTTGCAACCTCGGCGACCACCGCGCCAAGCCCGCGATGCCGTAATCCCTCTTCAAAGCATGCAAGCACCGATGGCTCGTCACCCGCTTCCAGGTAGATGACACGTTCGGGCAGGAGACCGGCTTGCGCGATGGCGGGCGCGAAGAGGTCCTGGCGTGTGACACACCACAAGACCTGGCCTCGCGTGCGCGCAGCAATTCCGGCGGTGAACAGTGCCGACGCCGCACCGTCGATCGCGCCATTGCTGCCGCCGGCCACCTCGTGCAGTGCGCCGAGCGCCAGTCCGCCCTCCGGCAGATGCTGATCAATCGCCTTAATGCCGAACGGCAACACGCTCCGAGGACGCGCGGCTCCCCCTTCGAGACGCTGAATGCGCTCTCGAAGCGCCTTGAGAACAGGAAGGGAAGCGGACGTACGCATGTCCTTGTACAACTCATTGGGGAAATGATATGTTCCCTTTTTGTTCTTTTTATGCTAAGGAGTCAATTGGAGTCTGAGTCGCGGCGAGACGAGCACTGATCAAGCCGGCGCTGCGGCGCATGCATTGTGCGCAAAACAAGAGACATGGTTGATTGAGCTACCCACTCATACTGATTCGGAACCCATGCCCGTCGCCTATCTTGAAAAGCTCAATTCTGAACAGCGGCGAGCGGTCGAACACGGCGTTCGGGAAAACGCATGCGCTCCGGTCGTGCCGCTTCTTGTTATTGCCGGAGCGGGTTCGGGCAAGACCAATACGCTCGCGCACCGCGTCGCGGGGGCGCCAGGATTCGAACCTGGGAATGGCGGAATCAAAATCCGCTGCCTTACCACTTGCCAACGCGCCAAAGCGCGCGCCATAGGAAGCCTGTTCCTATTAGCTGCCAAGCTGAGCGAGCGACGCCGCTTGAGGGGGCGACACATAACGCTCGTATCCGACCAGGACGAGCTAGCGATCGTGCCGCGGGGCGATCTGGCCGCGATCCTGCGGTTTGCAGCGGGCAAGGAAAAACCCCGACATCCTTTCGGAGGCCGGGTTCTTGATGCCTTGCTTTCGCAAAAATCGGTGGTTGCGGGGGCTCGCAATCGCGATTCTTGCGATTGGTCGAGCGGACAATTCCTAGATTGGGCGCGCGTACAAGTCAGTTCAAATCGCTTCCTGATTGGACAATGGCGAATGGTCACCCGGAGGTGACTACTTGCCCGAGAGAGACCGACACTGCATGTTCAAGCCTGAAATTCACACGGTCGAGCGGAGCGTGACATGAGCGAAGTGTTGGAAGGTGGTGTTTGCGGCATCGACGGCTGCGCCCCCGCGCATTGGATCACTTCGGGCCGGTGTTCGGCGTTGACGCGACGCTGGCCATCGAGGTCATTTCCGATGCTATCTGCCCCTGGTGCTGGGTTGCCAAGCGGCGATTGGATCGCGCGATCGCGGCGATCGCGCCCGACGTCACGGCGTCCGTCACTTGGCGTCCTTTCGAGCTCAACCCCGAGATGCCCAAGGCCGGAGTGGACCGACGTGCTTACCGCTCGGCCAAGTTCGGGTCTTGGCAACGCTCCCAAGCACTCGACGCGCAGGTCGCCGCGGCAGGACGGTTAGACGGGCTCGTGTTCAACCATGACAAGATGGAGCGCACCCCGAACACCGTCGACGCCCATAGACTGATCTGGCTGGCCGGTCAGCGAGGCAAGCAGAACGACGTCGTCGAGGGGCTGTTCGCCGCCTATTTCAACGAAGGGCGCGACATTGGCGACCAAGCCGTCCTGGCCGATGTCGGTGCATCTGCCGGGCTGGACCGCGCCACGATTCTGGCCATGCTCGCGTCAGACGAAGGCCACGCCGAGGTGCGGCCAGAGCTGCAGCGCGCCGTGAGCCTTCGTGTGTCGGGCGTTCCGACCGTGCTCGTCGATGGCGTCGCGCTCTTCTCCGGCGCGATCCGCCCGGACCTGATGGAAGCCGAGCTGCGCAAGGCGGTCGGCCATGCCAGGAGCTGAGGGGCCGCTCAGGATCGCCGTTGCGGGCGGTTCCATCGGCGGGCTCTGCGCAGGGCTCGCGTTGCGCGGGGCAGACTTCGATGTGCAGGTCTACGAGCGTGTCTTTGGCCCGATGGAGACGCGCGGCGCCGGCATCGTCGTGCAGGGCGAACTGATCGACCTGTTGCGGACCCACGGCGCCGGTGCCTTGCCCACGACGCAGTGCAGGGTGCGTCGCTATCTCAGTCCCGAAGGCGGTGAAGGCGAAGTGCAACGCGCGCCGCAGGACTTCACCTCGTGGGAGGCGATCTATCGCACGCTCGTCGCTGCCTTCCCCGCCGACCGCTACCATCGGGGTGCAACGCTCACGGATTTCGGCAACGGTGACGGCGTGGTGCGTGCGCACATCGATGGTCACGAGGTGGTCGAAGCGGATGTGCTCGTCGCCGCCGACGGCGCGCAGTCGCCTACGCGCCGTCGTCTCCTGCCGGACCTGAGCTCGACCTACGCCGGCTACGTCGCCTGGCGCGGCACGCTCGACGAGGCTGACGCGCCACCCGATGTCGTGCGCTTCTTCGACGACGCGTTCACTTTCTCCGAGGCCCGTTCGGCCGGACACATCTTGGCCTACTTCGTCCCCGGCGACGGCGCCGACACCACCCCCGGGAAACGGCGCCTGAACTGGGTCTGGTACGTCGGTGTCGGCGAGGCCGACCTACCCCGTATCCTGGTCGATCGCGACGGGCGCAAGCATCACGCCTCGCTGCCGTTCGGCGGTACGCCGGACGCGGCTATCCGCGACCTCCGCGACCTCGCCCGGCGCGAAGTGCACCCCATGCTGGCGGCCGTGGTGGTCGCAACGCCGCAGCCGTTTCTGCAGACAATCGTTGACGTGGTCCCAACACGCACGGTCTTCGGCCGCGTGTGCCTGCTCGGCGACGCGGCGTTTGTCGTCCGCCCGCATACGGCCGGCGCCACCGCCAAGGCGGCGCGAGACGCGACGACGTTGGCGCGCGCGCTCAAGCGGGCTGGCCGGAATGTCGACGCCGGCCTGAGGGGCTTCCAAGAGATGCAGATCGAGTTTGGCCGAGGACTGGTCGACTACGGCGTGGCGCTGGGGCGGCGGTGGGCCGCCTGAACGCGACGTGTTCCGACGGGGCGAGGAGGGATCGCATGGCTGACGAGATCCGGAACGGCGGCTCCAAGATGCGAGTCGTTGTTCGCCTCCTCGGGCATCGCGACGACGCCGGTGCCTGGGAGATTCACGACTTCTTCGAGCGTAGTGTGGTAGGGGACGTGTGCTATCGCTCTATCAAGCGCGTCGCCACCGCAGCGGGCGAGGGGGCGATGGCCATCGCCTTTGTGCACCGATACTTGGAAGAAACAGCGTGATCCCGTGTGCCAACAACCATACCCTAGCGAGACTAGTTCGCACCTAGGCGACCACTCAGGCGCTAGTCGTTGGCCCGAGGTGTTTTCGCTGCGTCCGGGCGGAAAACCGGTCGACATCTATGTCGGTTCGGCGTAGCGTGCGCGGTATCACCGGCAATGGCCAACGGGCGCCGGTGGCTGAGAGACCGGTCGCGCTCCCGCCTGCCGCTGCAGGGGGTAGCGACGATGAGCACGACACGGGGCTCCGCACATTTCTACGCGGGCTTGTTGCCGGTTGAGCCATCAGACGAGCCACCTTCTCTTCGCCCGACCACCCTCGAAAATGACCCGTTCCCGAACGGGCAGCCGTCACTCCGCAAACGGGCTTCGCGCGCCCTCTCCCGTTTCCTGATCACGTTTTGCATCGGTGTAGCTGCTACGTTAGCTTGGCGGTCGTATGGCGACGCGGCGAGACAGATGATCGCAAACTCATACCCGCTGCTTGGCTGGTTAGCGCCGCGGCCCCTACCTACTGCGCAGAACATTCCCGGCATGATCGACTTGGCCGCGCCAGCCGCCCCTTCTCTCGATCTGCAGCGACTCAATGCAATGTCGCTCGACGCGATGCGGCAAAGCATCGACTGGATCGCCGCCGGTCAAGAGGAGATAGCGCGCAGCATCGACCAAATCGCCAAGGGTATCGCTGCCGGTCAAGAGCAGACGACGCGCAGCACCGAGCAAATCGCCAAGGGTATCGCTGCCGGTCAAGAGCAGACGACGCGCAGCACCGACCAGACCGCCACCCATGCCGTTCAGGCTCCGTCGGACAAGGCCATTGACATCACTGTAGAGAGCCGAGCCGACGAGGCTTCGTTGCACCCGACGGCGCGTTTGGACATAGAGCCGACCGAGGCGAGACCGCCACAGACATTGTCAGAAAGAGGAAAGCAGCTCGCCGCGGCGAGCGGGCATGATCGTTCCTGCTTTCCGTCAGCTTCGGCTGTGAGGGAGCAACACCAGGGAGCATGGCCGTCCTGGACCTTGCAAGCGCCCGATCATGAGGGAACCATGTGCTGGTACGCATCCGCGCGACCCAGGGCTAGGAACCATCGAAGTGAGATGGTGCCAAGGTAGTCGGAACAACGGAGAATGAGCTTTCCGCACCGCCTGCGCCGTACGCGCGGGGCTCCCGAATGATCGGACAACGCGAGAGCGTCCAGACACTCTACCGGATCAAGGATGAACCCTGCGGATTCTGAGGCTGCTTTGGGGCTGTAGGGCCGTTCGCTGCTTGGACCACGCGAACGCCCGCTGTCTCCAGACGTGATGGCCAGTTCGACGCTCAGGGTGAACAGGCCGCTTGCTTCTGCAATGGGTCTGTTTGCAACGGGTCCTTCTGCGGCCCGCGCACCCCACGCCTTTTCGGCAGGGCGATTTCAAAAAAATGGGATAAAGGGCCAAAGCTTGCGCGGCGGTATCGGAGGCCTGCCCTGATATTCCAATTGTAACGCAGTGAGACCAGAAAGCGGGCGGCTTTGGCTCTGCCACTCGCTGCTCAGCGCCGTTTTTCGCTTGTCTGCCGAGTGAGTGATGGTCCGACCATCAAGATAAAAGTACCACACGCTATTGAACGCACGGCGCCACTGGAGCGGTCATCATCTCGCGTCCGCATGCATGATCTGGATTGCCTCGTCGGTCGTTAGTCGCGTTTCAAGGAGCTGGCTAGCCGTCCAGCCCTTTTTCTCGATGAAGTACGTGACGAGCAGCCGGTACCGCGGATAGAACCCATATCTCTGCATCATGGGGACATCGACCGGGTGGTCGCCAAGCGCGTCCCGAAGTTCCTCGAACGATTGGCGGTTCTCGATACCCACATAGTCAGGCAGGCCTTCCCATACCCATTGGCGCACGAAAAAGCGTGCGAGACCGACGTGCTCACCTGCAATGATGTGGGTGAGTTCATGGGCACATAGAGCAGCGAGTGTGCGCGGCGGAGTACCGACGTATCCCCAATGCACAACCCTGCCGGTCTCAAAGTTGGCGCCGGTCAAGAAGGCGTTGCCTCCAAGAGGGTAGGAGTACGCAAGGCCCCAGGGATCAGGGCGCAGGAGAAAGAATAGCCGTTGTCGCCAGTCCGCGTTTGTAACGTAGAGCCGGTATTCGCGGCCTTGAGCTTTGAGCGGCGAGCGCTCCAGCAATCTCTCGCAGTCGTGAAGAAAACGCTCTCCGCCCGCGGGTGGGATGGGACGGTCGGAAGCGACAATGATTTTTCCAGCGCGCAGTGAAAACGCAAAAAGCGGGTCTGGCCAAAATATTAGAGCGCCAAATGATATTGCTGCGGAAGCCAAGGCTGCACACGCCCAAAGCAGAGTGCGTCTAATCATTATCAACATCAGCGCCTCCACAAGTTACTTTGCCTCTCTGCCAATGGATGAATACCACTGATGTGTCCACTTGTGAGTGCGACGAATACGCTCTACGGCCCGCTCATTCCTTTCGTCTTTATCGGTCCGTTAAGGTACGCCCTACCGAGTCAACGTGACTCATCGTCATAGCCGTAACGTACAGGTTAGATGCTGCCCAACGGCATGGGTTGCCGGGTTGCGTCTGCGTTACGGAGTTCTGCGTTATGATCGTCTTCTACGCCCGCGTATCCACCACCGAACAAACCACCGCCCACCAACGCACCCAGGCTGAGCAAGCCGGGTTCAAAATCGACAAGGTGGTCGCCGATGAAGGTATCAGCGGCGTGAGCACAAGGCTCGCCGGGCGTCCCGAGGGCAGGCGGTTATTCGACATGCTGCGCGCAGGCGACACGCTCGTCGTTCGCTGGGTTGACCGGCTTGGGCGTAACTACACCGACGTGGTGGACACGATCCGGAAGTTCATGCGCCGCGGAGTCATCATCAAGACTGTCATCAACGGCATGACGTTCGATGGCAGCACCACGGACCCGATGCAACAGGCCGTCCGCGATGCGCTCATCGCCTTCATGGCAGCCACGGCACAGGCACAGGCCGAGGCAACCAAGTCCGCCCAACGGGCCGGCATAGACCATAAGCGCCGAGCGCAGCCCAGCGCATACCTGGGACGCAAGCCGTCCTATGACCGGGCTACATTCGACCGCATCAGGCTTGCTCTCGACAGCGCCAGCCCGCCGAGCCTATCGGTCATCGCCAAGGCGGAGGGCTTGTCCAAGCAGACGGTATTCAGATTAAAGCAGGACCCGCAGGCGGCGTTGGCCGCGTTGGACGCATGGGGCATGTGACGGGTGCTCGATCAATCGTGAGCCTCGTTCATATGAGCCTCATGCTTTCCATCCCGTATCCTAAATTTTCCCGAACTGAACTTAGCAAGGCCGTGCAAAGGCCGCCGAGAACCGAGACCGAGCGAAGCGAGGGCAGGGGAACTGAATAGTGTTGTGCGCTCGCTCCCCGGCACATGGCCCGAAAGGCTGTGCTGGTCCCCGTAGTACAACGCGCGTGGGCCTTGATGCGGACCTAGGGAGAGCGGCTCAGCTTGATCAAGCGGCCTATCAGCAGGCACTACGTGCGCGAGGATATTCCCAGCAGCAGATAGATGAAGCCTTCGTAAGATTGCATGCAGAAAATCGCGCAAAAGGACTGTATCAATGAGCAGCGTACTGGATCTTTTGGGTCTCAATTACGAGCAGCTTGGCGCGTCCGAGGCGCTCAGGGGAGCGGAGATACCCGAGCGCGAGCGAATCGAAGATCAGAGCTATGTGAGCATCTTCCCAAAGGGCATCTCCTTCGTTCTGCCAAACCATATGTCTGTTGGCGCTATTCAGTTTCACGCCGCCGGCCACGAAGGGTTCCTTGGTTATGATCAGTCCCTACCATTCGATCTTGATTTCCACATGAGCCGCGAAGCTGTGCGTCAGCTTTTGGGAAATCCTAATCGCCCCAAGCCCCGGTCTGAGAGCGTTAGTAATGTTTCCTGATGAGGGACATCAAGCAGAGCGTCAGTTTTGGATCGACCTGTACTTTCGTGTTTTGCGCGAAATGGATAAGCAGCCGTTTTTCCGACGATGCGGGCTTTGGTACGATGGACTTACTCCAAAACGTTACTACCTCTTAGACGGCGTGCCAAGCCGCATAACCGGAGTCGTTTGGATGATGGGGACACGACATAACGAAAAGTGGAAGTTTTCGCTCATCTTGACTTTCTCCACATCGGGCCGAGCGGACATAGCATGGTCTGACCTATTGCCGGCCGAGGCGAATGTTGTTATCGCCCCTGAGAAGAAGGAAATAGAAGTTAGGCTCGGCCAATAATAGTTCGCACTGGCCTTGGAACGCTCGACCGGAAGTCCGGTTATGGCCTTGTGTCACGAGTAACGCCGGTCCACACGGCGCTGCGTAACTGTACGAGAGATGAAGGTAGGTCCTTCGAGGTCGGCAATCAGGTGTTGATCTCAAGCCACCGCAAGCTGCTGTCGTCAAAAGCGA
>WNFT01005678.1_pt1 | contig 19615 bp, 10 predicted proteins | sample 5400191 | NCBI WGS metagenome assembly WNFT01 (sample SAMN13153359, study PRJNA577476) | soil metagenome | isolation source: 80 cm saprolite under Madrone tree | place: USA:California | collected 2016-06-14 | reverse complement strand
TCCGCGTGGAGAAACGCATCCTGCTCGTGCTCAAGGCGCTCGCGGGGGCCCTGGAGCTTTCGCTTGGGGACCTCCTGGAGGGGATCGTTCTCCACGCGTTCGAAGGAAAGGCGCCCTTCGGCCGGGAATCGATGAAGCGGATCCAGGCGCTCCGGAGGGTCTACGGCCTCACGCTGACGGCCGGGGACAGCCACCTGCTCATCGAGGCGGCGTCCCGGAGTCGCCCGCGGCACCGATCCCCGCGGCGCGCCCGGTAGCCCAGGCCCACGCGAAGTTGTAGCCGCCGATCGGTCCGAAGGCGTCCAGGATCTCCCCGCAGAGGAAGAGCCGCGGATGGAGCCGGCTCTCCATCGTGCGCGGATCGATCTCGTCGAGCGCGACACCTCCGCCGGTCACCTCCGCGCGTCTGTAGCCCTCGTCCCCAGTCCAGTAGAGCGGATGCCGGGTGAGCGCCCGGACCAGACGCGCGCGCTCCTCCCGCTTGAGCTGCGACCGCTGCGTGCCTCCCTCCACGCGCGCGTCGGCGAGCAGGGCCTCCGCCAGCCGCGCGGGCATGCGCGCGCGCAGGATGCCGTACATCGTGGCCTCCTCCTCGCGCAGCAGACGGTCCCATCCCTCCGCGTCGAGATCGGTCCAGCGCACGTAGAGCTCCTGCCTCGGACCGCCGGCGCGGCTCGAGAGCACGGCCAAGTGGGAGACGTCGAGCACCGTCGGCCCGCTGTAGCCCTTGTGGGTGAAGAGGAACCCGCCGTGGGTGACGAGCTTCTTCCTCCCCGCCGGCGCCTCGATCGTGACCGGGAGCGAGATTCCTGTGAGCGCCGAGTAGCGGTGCGGCTCCGCGGTGAGCGGCGTGAGCGCGGGATAGGTCTCGTGGATCGTATGACCCAGTCCGCGAACGATCTTGAGCCCGGTGCCGTCGCTTCCGGTGGCGGGAACCGAGAGCCCTCCGGTGGCCACGATCACGGCGGCCGCGCGGATCTCGGACCCGTCCTGGAGGCGGAGGCTCCATCCTCCGTTCCGAGGCGCGGCTCCCGTGACCCAGGAATCGAAGCGGGTCTCGACCCCAAAACCCACCGCCATCTCTCTCAGAGCGTCGCGCACGTCCCGCGACTTGTTCGAGACCGGAAACAGTTTCCCCGTCTCCCCCTCCAGAGCGAGCGCGATCCCCAGGCGCTCTTCGAAAAAATGCCGCTGATCGCGGAGCGGCCAGGAGAGGAGGAGCTTCTTGAGCGTGTTCGGGGAGGAGGCCGTGACGAAGCGGGCGGGCTCGAGGGCGGAGGGCAGCACGTTGCAGCGTCCGCCCCCGCTCATGAGGATCTTCCGGCCGCCGTCGTGCGTCCGCTCGAGCAGGGGCACCCGGCGCGCGGGGGCGTCGCGGCGCGCGGGGTTGCTGCTGCCGGTGCTGGGCTCGCCTCCGGCGGAGGGACGGGCGGCGAAGATCGCGGCCATGAAACCGGCGGCACCCGCGCCGATCACAACGATCGGCAGGCGGTCTTCCATTCCGATCGCGTTATCTCAGAATCGCCATCTTCTTGGACGATGTTTGCCCGTCGGGATAGGTGATCACGTAGAAATAGATGCCGCTCGCGGATCGCCGTCCGGAATCGACACTCCCGTTCCAGCGCGCCGCGTGGACCCCGGCCGGCTGCACCGCGTCGATCAGGGTCTTGACCAGCCGACCTCTCACGTCGAAGACCCGGACGGCAACCCGCCCCGGCGCCGATAGACTGTACGGGATCACGGTCTCGGGGTTGAACGGGTTCGGGCGATTCTGCATGAGCGCGTCCACGAAGGAGGGCGGCGGCGTGTGGTCGACTGCCGCCGCGGCCAGGTTGCCGTTCTGGATGGGATAGAGAGGACCGTAGGTGCCGGTCTGGAACCCCGTCAGAGCCGCCCAGTTGCCGTACTTGTTCGCATCGGTCGGGCACGGCCAGCAAGCGGTCGTATCCGCCACACCCCGCGGCCCGCGGCAGCTCGTGAGGAACTTGTAGAGGAGCTGAGCGCGTGTGTCGACGAGGTTCTGACCGCCCTGGCGAATGAACTGGATGGAGAAGCCGTAGCCCAGGGCCTTGCTTCGGTCGTGGTCGTTCAGCACGTCGCGCTCGGTCATGTAGGAGACGCCCGCGACGTTCGTCACCGACGCGAACGTGGGATAGGTCGCTGCATTCTGCGCCTCAGCACTCCCGATCTTGGTCAGCGCATCGAAACGGTCGGGACCGCCGGTACACCCTCCATCAACCAGGTAGCTGTACGCCCCGGATACGCCCAGCGTCGGCCCGGCCGCAGGATCCGCGAACATGTCCCGGATCTGCGGGAACTGGACGGCCGAATTCCCGTTCCATGCATCGGGGGCCGAGGCCACTCCGAACACGGACGTGGCCAGGGCGTTCTCGTTCGGGTGCGGCACGCCGACGACCGTCAGCAGCGCGTTGAAGCCGTCGTTCCCCGTGATGAGGAGGCCCCGATCCCCGCCGTCCGCACCGGTGGTCGTCTCCCACCATTGCTTGATGAGCCTGGAATCGGCCTCCTCCAGCACCGAGAACGACCCCCGCTTGTGCGTCGATTCGATCACGATCCGGTACCAGGCGGCTAGCGAATCCTTGATGCCGTACTCGTCCATGTTCGGGAAGTAGTTCGCGAGGCGGCCCATGCGCGTGCCCGCAAACTCGTGTCCGCCGACGTTGCCGCCCTGCTCGGTGCCCTGCAACATTCGATAGCGGTCCACCGAGAAATTCCAGGCGGAATAGGCGCCGTCCAGGTTCAGAATCGGTGTGTTCGTGCGTCCTGCCACCAGCGTACCGCCGGGTCCCGGTGCGTAGGCACCGGGCAGCACGTCGAATTCAACAATGTCGGGCGCGACGATCGCGCCGCCCGGAAGCATGGGTAGATCCTCCACCTCGAATGCGCGCTGGTCCGAGCTGAATTGATAGGTGGTCTGCCCCTTCAGATCAACGGCTTTGAAGTAATACTGGAGCCGGGTTCCCCGCGGAAGGAACGTAAGCTGGCTGTAGAGGCTCTTCCCGTTCACGCTGAATCCCCCCGGAAGGGACAAGCCGGCTTTGTCACGCGGCGGCCAATTCATCCGGTATCTCGAGTCGATCAGGACCGTGTCCGATCCCGAGACCGACAGGCCGTTCACGTCCAGCTCGCTCGAGTCGAAGGGGCTCCACGTCTTGGTCGTCGGGTCGAACAGCCGGAAGATCACCCGAGGCTCGTCGTACGCGGCCACGAAATTCGGGTTCGTGTGGGTGATCGTGAGCCCCGCGTTCACGGACCGGTCGAACGCGTGATGCCAGTTCACTCCCTTGCCGTTCCGGCGCAGGCACGAGAGGATCGAGACGGTGATCGAATCTCCGAGCGGACTGTTGAAGTTGTCGTGGATAGCCCCGACGCCGACGATATCGCTGCCTCGTACCCCGGGCCAGCACTGGCCCGCCGTCGTGGTCGCCGCGTTGCAGTTGTTGCCGCCCATGGTGCCGTCGATGAACGTGCTCTGAGCCAGAAAGGAAGGATAAATCCCGAACTCGGGAGCCGACGGCCCGGTCACAACCTCCAGCTTGAGATCGTCGTAGAGCAGACCGTAGAGCACATCGCCGCAGTTCTGCTGATCGCCAGCGGTTTCGCGAACGCATCGGAAGGAATAACGCAGCTGGACCGAATCGGCCTGGACCGCCTCGGTCAATTCCGACCCGGCCGTGCTCCACGCCCGGAGATTTTCCACGCGCCGCGTTCCGCCCCCGTTGGTATTCCTCCAGCTCGACCAGACTCCTTCCCGGAAATAGCGGAAGTCGGCAAACTGGACGTATCCCGCATAGGCGGGCAGATCCAGGTACTGAGACCACTCCGCAAAGATCGCGGCCGTCCCGGCGGGGACGGGGAACGTGCAGGTCACTATCGAGATCGCCTGACCCGGGACCGTGTGGAACGTCGACGGGTTCCCCCCCACGAAGATCAAGTCGGAAGAGCTGACCTTCGGAGAACAGGTGTCCGCAGTCGGGAGGCTGCTCCCGGACACGAGCTGCCAGACCGGCCCGATCCCGGGGGGGACTCGCGCGGAGATCAACGGGGCCCCCGGCGTTCCGCGGATCACATTACCGCCGAATGCGTCCACGCCTCCGGCGGGCGCCTCGTCCGTGTAGATTGAGCCATGGTCGCTGGTGGAGAGGTTGTCGAGCATGAGGCCATTGCCGTCCGGCCAGAGGCCGTCCTCGGACGAGGAGAAGCAGTCCGACGTGAACACGAGATAGAGAGCGCGATGCTGCGCATCGATGGTGAACGACGCGCCGGTCACCGTGGAGGGAGGTCCCGAGGGATTCCCCAGCACGTGGACTGTGCCCGCGGTGGTGTTGCCGCCTGTCGCAGCCGGTGAGGAGGGCGTCACGCTTCCCCCCCACTGGACCAGGAGGGAGGCGTTTCCGGACGAACCCGAGGCGATGATGTTGTCCAGGGTCGCGCGCGAATTCCCGATCGGGTCCTCAAGGCTGTCCCCGCCACCGATCAGAAACGCGTTGTCGTAGACGGATTCGCTGCTGAAATTGTAGGTGAAGGTCAGGTTGTAGCTCGAAGCATGCGCGCCCGTATCGATGTAGAGAATCTGATACGTGAAGTTCGAATATCCGTATTTCACCGCCCAGCCCGGATCGTACTTGCCGCACCAGAGCATCCGCGTCCCGCTGAGCGCAGGGGGGCAGTTCCTACCGCTTGCACAGGAATCGTTATCCGATACGTGCCAGAGTTTCTCGTGCAGTGTCTGATCTTCGATCGTGTAGGGGCCGGAGGTTCCCGGCGTGTAGCTATTGAGTGAGTCGGCGACGGGGCTCGACCGGGGGGTCCATGTTCCGTTCGCGCGGTCCGCGCAGGCCCCGGGGTAGAGGAACCAGGTCGTGGTCGCCGTGGCGGACCGGACGATGGAGCCGGACATCGTGGGCAGTGTTGTCGATCCGTCGAGACTGGTCGCGGCGACCTTGATGCGCTCCGCGGCGGATGCGAAGCGTGGCGGCATGATCGAAATAGGGAACACCACGGACAAGAGGATTGCGGAGCGAATGAGGGCGCGTACCGAGCGATGCGGAAGGTACAGGTCCAAGCGAACCTCACAGTGTTCCGCGCCCCGGAACGGAGAGACTTCAACTGGCCGGGATTATATCACAGAACGCTCTCCGTTGCGAACGCGAAGGCCTTCTCCAGCGCCATGGTCCGGCCCTTGGAAAAGAGGGCGGCTGCTCCGTCGGCCCCGAGCGCGTCCCAGAGGGAGGCCAGATCTTCCTGCACTCTCCGGCGCTCCGACGGCATCGCCTCCACCCCGAGCCTTTCGCGAAGTGCGCGCGAGGCCCCGTAGAGCGTCAGAGCGCGCTCGGGCTGATCCTGACGGAACTCGAGCGCGGCGGCTCGCTCCAGCGCGTCGGCAATGCCATGCTGATCCCCCATCTCACGGAGAATTCCGAGACTCTCGGCCAGGTACGCGCGCCCGCGCTGGAATTCATGCGCGTTCGTGGCCAGGAGACCAAGCTCGCCCAGCGAATAGGCGATTCCCGCAAGGACGTGCCCAATCCGTTCAGGGTGATGGCCTCGCCCGTGCGGTCTCCCAGCTCGCGCTCGAGCGTGAGCGACTCCTCGTACAGCCGCCGCGCCGCCGCATAATCCTCCTGTCCCAGGGCCACGCTGCCGAGGTTGTGGAGGACCGCCGCGATCCCGTGCCTGTCGTCGATGGCGCGGCACTGGACGAGGGTCTCCTCGTACGCGGCTCTTGCGGCCGCGTGATCCCCTTTCACGTACGCGAGGTTGCCCAGCTCTCGTAGCGAGAGCGCCAGCCCCTCGCGGTCCCCCGCGTCGCGCGCGATCGAGATGCAGGCTTCGATCCGATCGTGCGCCGCCGCGTACTCCCCGAGACTGCGGGCGAGCACCGCGCCGCCGTGGAGCGCCTTGGCCCGGATCGGATCGCCCGATCTCGCTCGCGAGGCTCCTCGGGAGGCCGGCGTCACCGATGCTCCGCCCGCGGCGTCGAGCGCCTTTGTGAGCCTGCGGTTTCCCTCCTGCCAGAAACCGCGGGTCCACCAGAAGCGCCAGAGGCTCGCGCAGATCGAGAGCTCCCTCGCGACGTCGCCCCGTTCGTGAGCCGACTCGATCGCCTGGCGGAAATTGTCGTGCTCCTCCTCGAGACGATTGAGCCAGGAGGCCTGCTCCGGGCCAAGGAGCTCGTGCTCCGCCCGCTCCGCCACCCCGCGATAGAACTCGCCGTGCCGGTTCACGTACTCGTCCCAGTTCCCCGGGCGCTCGAGCCGCTCCTTGCCGTACGCGCGCAGAGTCTCGAGGAGCCGGTAGCGCGCGCTTCCCTCGCATCCCTCCTCGGGTGTCAGGAGCGACTTGTCCACCAGGTGCGCGAGGAGATCCAGGATCTCCTCCTCCGCGATTCCGTTCCCGGAGCAGACGGCCTCCGCACCCTCCAGCGAGAGACCGCCCGCGAACACGCTGACCCGCTGGAAGAGCTGCTGCTCCTTCTCGGTCAGGAGGTCGTAGCTCCAGTCCACCGCGGCGCGGAGGGTCTGCTGACGCTCGAGCGTCCCCGAGCTTCCCGAAGTCAGGAGGCGGAAGCGATCCTCGAGCCTACTCAGGATTTGCTGCGCCGGAAGCACCTTGACGCGCGCGGCGGCCAGCTCGATCGCGAGAGGGATCCCGTCGAGACGGCCGCAGATCTGCGCCACGGTCCAGGCGTTCTGGTCCGTGAGCGCGAAGCTGGGTTGAACCGCGGCGGCCCGGTCCAGGAAGAGCCGCACCGCCTCGTAGCGGCTCACGGCTTGCCGGTTGAGCGGCGCGCCTCCTGGATCGGGAACACTGAGGGAAGGGATACGCCAGAGGGTTTCGCCGGGAACGCCGAGCCCTTGGCGGCTGGTCGCAAGAATTCGGATCCCGGGCGCCGAGGCGAGGAGCGCCTGCACGAGCGAGGCGCACGCCGCGGCCAGATGCTCGCAGTTGTCGAGAACGAGCAGGAGTGTCCGCGACGATAGATGCTCCGCGACCATCTCAACCAGGGGCCGCCCCGATTCCTCGCGGAGGCCCAGAGCGATCGCGACGCTCTGCGGCACGAGGGAGGGATCGGAGAGCGCGGCCAGCTCCACGACCCACGCTCCGTCCGGAAGACTCTCGAGGAGGTTTCGCGCGACCTGGATCCCGAGCCGCGTCTTGCCGCATCCCCCCGAGCCGAGAAGCGTCACGAGACGCGCCGAGCCCAGCAGCCGTGCCACCTCTTCCATCTCTCCCTGCCTGCCGACGAAGCTCGTCAGGGGAACGGGCAGGTTGTTGGGCACGCGCGCCGCCGCCTCGGCATCGGAGACGGACCCGGCGAATACCGAGGGCGAATCCGAGAGCGAGCGCAGCGCGGCCGCGATCTCGGAGCCGCGCGCGGTTCGCCGCTCGCGGTCCTTCGCCATGGCGCGCAGCACGATCGCGTCGAGTGCCCGCGGGATCCCGCGTCGGATTCGGCTCGGGGCGGGCGGCTCCACGATCGCGATTTCGTGGATCACGGCGAGCGCGGTCGGCCCCTCGAAGGGAAGGCGCCCGGTCAGGGCCTCGTAGAGCACGACGCCGAGCGAGAAGAGATCGGAGCGCGGGTCCAGGGTATCCCCACGTGTCTGCTCGGGTGACATGTAGGAGACCGTGCCGGCCACGGCGCCCGGCTGGCTGAGGTCGCTCACGGTCGCGGCCTTGGCCAGGAGGCCCGCGTCGCCCGAGCCCGCCTCTCCCTCGACGCGCTTCGCGAGACCGAAATCCGCGACCTTGGCGCGGCCCGAGCGGGTGAGCAGAATGTTGGCCGGCTTCACGTCGCGGTGGACGAGGCCGAGACTGTGGGCCGCGTCGAGCGCGTCGGCCACGTCGGCGCCGATCCGGATCGCCTCGTCCAGCTCGAGGGGCCCCCGCGCGATCCGCGCGCGCAGGGTCTCCCCTTCCACGAACTCCATCGCGATGAAGTGGTACCCGTCCGCCTCCTCCACCTCGTAGATCGTGACGATGTTGGGGTGGTTCAGCGTGGCCGCGAGCTGAGCCTCGCGGACGAACCGCTGGGTCGCGGAACCCGAATCGAGGGAGACTCCGGAGAGGAGCTTGAGCGCCACGTCCCGGCCGAGCCGTTCATCGCGGGCGCGATAGACGACTCCCATGCCGCCCGTGCCGATGCGCTCCGCGATGCGGTAGCGCGAGATCGCTGTCCCTACCTGGATATCCAAGGGGTCCTCGGCCCGTGCGAATGGATTCAGGGGATCGCCGTCAGCATACTCCGCGAAAGGAGCATCCGTAGCCGGGAATTCCGTGTGCCGTACGACACGCTTCGGAAGGCGGGCACGAGGTGGTGCTCATCGACACTGAGGCGGACAAGCAGATCAAGGGGAACTGCAGCGGAGCAGCGACGGCCGCTGAATCAGCGGCGGCCCTTGGCCTCCGTCTTTTCCGCGCGCGCTTCCTTGCGCTCGGCCTTGGCGGTCTCGTGAACCTGCGAGACGACATCCCCTTTCATCGCGTCGACCTGCACCTCTTCGATTCCGGGCTTGCCGGGGACGCGGATGTCGAAGGAGTACACAAGCTTTCCGTGCTCCCGCTCGAGCTCGGCGGCTTGAACTTTCCCTCCGGGCACTCGTGCGAGGGCCGTGGCGCGCGCTGCCTTCATCGTCACCTTGGCGTCGGAGACCGTGTGCGGAACAAGGCCTTGGGTGAAGACATGACCTCCTCCTTGGTATGAAGTGCAGCCCTGAGCGGTCGACCGCGATACCCCCATGGCATCGTTACGAGTCTATCTCGAAACGGTGACCCGCATTCCCCGAGCGGAGGCAGGCCGCTAGGGCTTGCGGGGCACAAATGTTCTATGCTTGGGGGGTCATCCACGTGCCACCTGGATCACCGGTCGCCGCAAGGGGGATCGTCATGTCACCGAAACAGTCGCCCGAAGTCAAAGCAGCCCGCCAGCAGCTCATCGAGGGGCTGAACGAAGACCTGAGCCGCGAGTACCAGGCCATCATCGCCTACGTCGTCTACTCCCAGGTGATGAAAGGGGCGCAGTACATGAGCATCGCCGCGGAGCTGGAGAAGCACGCGGGCGAGGAGCTCCGGCACGCCCTGCTCGTTTCCAAGCAGATCGACTATCTCGGCGGGAGCCCTGTGGTCACGCCGAAGGCCGTCCGGACCTCGACGGATCCCAAGGCCATGCTCCGGTTCGATCTCGAGAACGAGACCGAGACTGTGCGGAACTATCGGGAGCGGGTGCGGCAGTGCGAGGCGCTCGAGGAGTACGCCATGGCCGAGGTGATCCGGGACATCCTGGTCCAGGAGCAGGAGCATCAGATCGATCTGGCCACGGCCCTCGGCATCGAGGTCCCGGACAGCTCGCGCGTCGCAGGGGGAGAGCGGCGCCCCGCCACGCAGATCGACCGAGAGAAGATGGTGCGGGCGCCGGGTACCAGGGCGGCCCGCCGCTAGCGTGCTCCCCTACTCGTATCGAAGCGCGTCGATGGGGTGAAGTCGTGAGGCCCGCACCGCGGGCAGAAGGCCGAAGGCTACTCCGACCGCGGAGCAGAACAGGAGCCCGATGACGGCCCACTCCATGGGCACGCTCACGTCGAAGTGGGTGAACACGGCGACGAGGTTTCCCAGTCCGAATCCGACCAGGACCCCGATCAGGCCTCCGATGTTGCAGAGGATCACCGCCTCGAGCAGGAACTGACCCAGGATGCTCACGGGCTTCGCGCCCAGCGCCTTCCGGATGCCGATTTCCCGGGTCCGCTCGGTGACCGCGACGAGCATGATGTTCATGATGCCGATCCCGGCCACAACGAGGGCGATGATGCCGATGACGAAGGCCGCGAGCTTGACACCCATGCTCATCTTGTTGAACTGGGTGATGAGGCTGGTGCTGTTGAAGAACTCGAAATTGTCCTCCTGGCCCGGCTTGACGCCGCGGTCGTGCCGCAACACCTGGCGCGTCTCCTCGATGGCGTCGTCGATCAGCTCCGGAGTCTTTGCGCGAACCGTGATGTTCACGGAGCGCTGGAATCCGTCCCTGCCGATGATGCCGTAGGTGTTGAGGAACGTCGAGACGGGCATCAGGACGTAGTTGTCGAAGCTCCCCCCGAACGCCGACTTCTTCTCATCGAATACGCCCGCCACCTGGTACTTCCGGCCATCAACCCGGATGTCCTTCCCGATGGGATCCACGAAGGGGTAGAGCTTCTTCGCGAGGGCGTAGCCGATGACCACGACCTTGCGGGCGGTCTTCACGTCCACCTGGGAGATGTTCCTTCCCAGGCCCACGTAGTGGGTGTTGTTGGGAGGGTACTCCGGGGTGCCGCCGCAGATCGAGACGTTGGGGTTCGACGAGACACCCTTGTACTGGGCGGTGAATCCAAAGTCCCAGATCTCCGATCCCACGAGGTCCACGGTGCCCACGTGCTGGCGGATGGCCTCGGCGTTCTCGAGCGTGAGAGGAGGACGGCGCATGGCCTTACGCCGGTCGGCATCCGAGTGAAAGCCGCCCGCCGGCCACTTCTGGACCTGGAACGTCTGCGCCCCGAGGACGCTCATCTCCCGCTCCAGGGTGCCCTGGATCACGGAGATCGCCGTCATGACCGCGATGATCGACGCGACGCCCGCGACGATTCCGACGAGCGTGAGCATGGATCTCAGCTTGTTGCTGAGGATCGCCCCCATGGACATGAAGAGCGTGTCAAGCGGACGCATGACGAAGACTCCCCGGGCCGCGGCTATTCATGGCGCAGCGCCTCGATGGGATCGAGCGTGGCGCCTCTCCAGGCGGGGAACACGCCCGCCATGACGCCGACCGCGGCCGAGACCCCTACCGCGATCACAAGTATTGGGAGCGAGATGCTGGCGGGCATGACCGCCGCGTTCAGGATCGCGGTCACGATCGTCGCGAGCAGGATGCCGATCGCCCCGCCCAGAAGGCAGATCGAGGAGGATTCGAAGAGGAACTGGAACAGGATGCTCCGGCGGGTCGCGCCGATCGCCTTCCGCACCCCGATCTCGCGCGTGCGCTCCGTGACCGAGACGAACATGATGTTCATGACGCCGACCGCCCCGACGAAGAGCGAGATGCTCGTCACGATCAAGCCGACCAGGATCACCACTCCCATGGTGTTATTGAAGGCGCCCACGAGCGTGTCCAGTTTGTTGATCGAGAAGTTGTCCGCCTCAGCCGGACGCAGATCCCGGATCTTCCTCATCTCGCCGATCGTCTCGAACTCGAGGTCGCGCACCGCCTCCTGGCTCGGCGCCTTGACCGCGATGTTCACGTCCTGACGTCCGTGCGAGCCCCCGAACGCGTTCACAAAAGCCGTGATGGGAACAATGATCTGTCGGTCGAAGTTCGGACCGCCGAGGAAGCTCCCCCCCTGCTTCTCCATCACCCCAATGACCCGGAACTCCGTCCGTCCGATTTTGATGTTCTTGTTGAGGGGATTCACGGTGCTGAAGACGCCGTCCCGGACGTCCGTTCCAATGACGCAAACGTTTTTCTTGTAGGTGACGTCGTACGGAAGCAGGAACCGGCCGGTCTGCGGCTGCGCGCTGGAGAGGCGCGATTGCTTTTCCGTGGTACCGAGGATCGTCACCCCCTCCATGGTTTCGGCCCGGTACTTCACGTCCTGCCGCGTGTCCATGGTGGGATTGACGAGCGCCCGTCCACGAAGCTTCTCTTCCAGCTTGCGCGCGTCGCGCAGATCCAGGTTGGGCCGGTTGCGGTACTGGAAGAAATCGTTCATGACCACCCACGGCATGCGCGAGACGTAGATCACGTCGGTGCCCACGGAGGAGAAGGACTCGCGGAACCTGTTTTGTAATCCGTTCGCCGCGGTCATGGTGACCACGACCGCGACGATGCCGATGATGATACCCAGCGTCGTGAGGGCGCCGCGCGCCTTGTTCGCGCGTATCGCTCGCATGGCGATCTGGAACGATTCGCCGAGGCCCTGCGCCGTCTTCATCCGGCCGGCATCCGGTCGGACTTCGACCGATCCCTGTCTTTCTTGGTGTTGTCGACGGTCACGACCGCGCCGTTCTCGAGGTCCTTGGAGATGGCGCGATAACTTCCGGTGACCACCTCATCCCCCTCCTTGAGCCCGCCCAGAATCTCGATCAGCTCATCGCTCTGGATGCCGGTCTCAACCTGCTTCGCGACCGCCTTTCCCTTCTCGATGCAGAAGACGATCTCCACGAACCCGTCCTTGTCCGCCTTGTAGCGGGCTTCCGCGTCCTTCCGCTTCTCCCCCTTGAGCGTGAGCTGGTCCACGGTGCGAACCGCCACGCTCTGGAGAGGAACGCTGAGCGCCGAGGCGTTCGTCTTGGTCACGATCTCGGCGCTCGCTGTCATGCCGGGACGGAGCGTCTTGGGCGGATCGATGATCGCAATCTTGATCTCGAACTCGGTCTTCTGCTCGGTGCTGCCCAAACCCGTGGAGTTGGCGCTGCTCGCGATCTCGGATACGAGGCCTTTCAGCTTCTGGTTGGGAAGCGCGTCCACCTCGATCTCGGCGGGCTGCCCGATCGCGACCGACATGATGTCGTTCTCGTCCACGTTGACCTGGGCCTCCATGGCCCTGAGGTCCGCGACAATGAGGATCACGTCCTTCTGGAACTGGGAGCCGAGCGCGATCTCGCCCTGCTCCTTGTTCAGCGCGCTGATCGTTCCCGACATCGGGGCGTAGATGGTGGTCTTGGAGAGGTCGTCGCGGGCCTGCTTCAGCGCGGCCTTGGCCTGCTGCACCTGGTCCATGGCTGACTTGTGGCGGGCCACCTCGACTTTGTACTCCGCCTGCTTGGCCTCGAAGGCGGACGGCGACTCGAGCTTGCCGGCCAGAAGCTCCTTGGACCGCTTGTACTCGTTCTCGGCCCGGCCCATGTTCTCGCTGACGAGCGACGCGTTCGCCTCGGCGGAGCTGACGCTCGCCTCCGCACTCTCCACGGCGGCGACATAGCGCTCACGCGCGAGCCCGACGAGGAAGGCTCCCTTGTTCACCCACTGCCCCTCCACGACAGGCAGCTTGATGATCTTGGCGCTCACGTCGGCGCTGATCTCCACCTGCGTCTTGGGCTGGATCTTCCCGGTCGCGCTTACTTTCTGAACGATCTTCTGGCGCGCGACCTTGGCCGTTTGCACTTCGGGTGTCTTGTTGCCGCGGCCATGCAGGGCCATGCCGCTCACGGCGGCGACCAGCACAAGGGCGGCGGCTCCGATCAACAGGGGTTTGCGCTTCAGTTTCATTGCGGGACGCCTCCGGTATCCTCTGAGCCAAAATCCTGGGTTGTGTGTGGGAACCCGACAAGAATACGGCCAAATCGGCCTCTAGGTTACGGCGCACTTTGGCTGAATTTCACGCCCTCGGAGCTCGAGTCCGCAGCGGGCGCACAACTCCTTTGACCCCTGGAGCTTGCACGGGGCGCGATCCATCTGCGTCGAAGAGGGGGCTACCGGGCGATCAGCACCTTCACGGCCGGCCCGGCCGGGCCGTCCTCGGTTCGGAGGAGATAGATTCCCGAGCCGACGCGGCGACCGTCGGCGCGCCGCCCGTCCCAGGAAGCGCGACCCCCGGCGCCGCCCGTCTGCCAGCGCTTCACCAGACGTCCCTGGATATCGTAGACCGCGAAGGTACGCGCGCGCGCCGGACCTCCAGCGGCCCCGATCTCAACCGGAAGCACGCCCGGCGCGGAGACGAGCTGAAGCGACCCGGGCGATGTAGGAGCTCCGTCGGATGCGAGCACGCGCACCTCCGACGAGCCGTGGAACACCGACCCGTCTCTCAGCGACCCCGTAACCTCGAGCCGGTTCACTCCCATGGAGAGGAATGGATCGACCGCCTCGCGCGGGAATTGAACCGTCACGTCCGGTATTCCGTCGGCATTCGCGTCCGGCGGCTGGATGACCATCGCCGCATCCGCCCTCAGCGTTCCATTGAGCCGCACGGTCGGAAACAGAACGTCGGCCGGCGAGAAATCGGAGGCGACGGGCTCGATCACCGCGAGGAGCGGTCCGGCCGCACCCTTGTTGATGGTCCCGGGCTTGAAGGTCACCTGGGCGGGCCTCGCGGGCGGCCATTCGAAGCGAAACGCGCGGTAGGTGGCGATGCCGGGGTCGAACGTCAGCTCTGAGACGATGGACCCGTCGGGCGCGACCTCGGTCAGCGTCGGTGTCGTATTCCCCCAGCTGATCAGCGTATTCCCGTTGGAAAAGCGCTGGACGTATCCGAACGCGGTCCCGAACGCGTCCGGGCTCAATCGGTACTGCCAGACCAGAGTCGCGGTCTTCTGGGTCTCGTCGATGGCGTACTCCACGGCTCTCGAGAAGGAGGGCAGTCGGAAGTTCCCGTTGTCGAACATGACGAGATGCCCGTTGGGCAGGAGCTTGGCCGCGTGCTGGCGAGAGATCGCGAACGGATCGTTGATGAACGTGAACTGATTGTTCTTGCCGCCCAGCCTCCAGAGGATCTCGCCCGTGGTCCTGCTGATCTTCGTCACTTCGCTCATGTGCCGGCACGAGATGATGATGTTCCCGTCGGGATCGGCGTCGATCGAGTTGCCGTGCACGTAGTCGAGCCCGCCGCCCGTGGACACGCGCCCGATCGAGTCCGTGATCTTGAAGTGATCCCAGCTGCGCCATTGGAATACCACGCTCTTCTGCTGATCCAGCTCCTGCACGATCAGCCCGATCGCAACGCCGAACTCGAGGCCCATCTTGAGCGGGGTCAGGTCCACGAGCTCCGGGTCATAGCTCATCAGCAGCGCATGTCCATTGGGCAGGAGGACGAGGTCGTGCCCGTCCGTGCCGTAACCGTTCCCGCATCGGAAGCTGTCCACCACGGCGAATCGCGCATCCAGCGCGTAGAAGGCCTTCGCCTTCCCGTCGAAGTAGGTCAGGCGGCCGTCCGGCTGCATCTTGAAATCGAGCGCTTGGGCGTCGAGCTTCCGCTGGAAAAAGGGGCTCCCGTCGTTCTCGAGGATCATGAGATAGGAGGGAGTCGCGATGCTGGACAGTTTGATGTTGCTCAGAAAGAGCCGCCCGGGGGACGGAATCCCGAACACCGTCGCCTGGACGTGGGGGAAATCCGGGGGCAGGGGCTCGCCGGTCGTGCCCGGGAGACTGTCCACGCGGGTCACGATGGCGCCGTCGAGCCCGCCGGGCTGCGGAGCCTCCTCATCGATCTCCGCCCCGTCCGTCAGATACAGCATCGACTCGCGTTCCGGACCGCTGGTGGTGAAGCTGAACCAGGCCGGCGGAATAGCCTTGCCCTTGTCGGTCAGAAGCCCCGTCCCCAAGGCCGCACTCACCTGCTCCCCGAATGCGAACGGAACATCCGGCTGAAAGGTAACCGTTCGGAGGTCGTCGGAAAGCCTGAGGCGCCCTTCGTGTATCCCCGAGGTGGACCCCTGGACGCGCAGGAGGCCGGCGCCGACCGAGGCGGGATCGAGGACGCCGCCTGGGCGAACGATGAGGTTCGTGCCGGGAGGGATCTGGGCGGAGCCCGGAAAGGGCGAGACGAATTCGAGTCCGGGCGGGATGGCAGCCGACGAAGCGGAGGCCGAGCGAGGAACGGGTGTCGAGATCGCTGCGACGAGGGCGAACAGAAGCACACCGGTACGCGACATCGTCTACTCACTGGAGGCCTGAAGCCTGCCTCGTCCTGCTACCTTGCTTCAGTGCTCAGGGGGGTCTGCCGGTCACCCGGGCCCGCGAGCGAATCCCTTCCCATCCCTGGGCGCGCTACCAGAGCCGCACGCGCCGATCCGGTGGAACGTAATACCTGTCCTTGGGCCCAACGCCCGGGAACGCGGCGTACCAGCCGTCCACGTTCCGCACCACCCCGTTGACCCGGTACTCGGGCGGGCTGTGCGGGTTCGAGAGCAGGCGCTGGCGCGTGGTTTCATCCTTCACCTTGGAGCGCCAGCTCTGCGCGAACGCCAGGAAGAAGCGCTGATCGCCGGTGTACCCGTCGAGAACCGGCGCTGACTTCCCGCCCAGGGAGATGTGGTACGCCTTGCTCGCGATCACCAGGCCCGCCAGGTCGGCGATGTTCTCTCCGAGCGTGAGCTTCCCGTTGATATGAATGCCCGCGAGCGGCTCGTATTGATCGTACTGCTTCGCCAGCGCGTCGGTCCGCTGGTTGAAGTTCTTCCGGTCCGCCTCCGTCCACCAACTCCGCAGCACGCCAAAGCCGTCGTATTTCGAGCCCTGGTCGTCGAATCCATGACTGATCTCGTGGCCGATGACCGCGCCGATCCCGCCGTAGTTGACGGCATCGTCGGCCGCGGGATCGAATTGAGGCGCCTGGAGTATTCCCGCAGGGAAGACGATCTCGTTCGCGCTTTCGTTGTAGTAGGCGTTCACGGTGGGCGGCGTCATCCCCCACTCCGTCTTGTCCACCGGCTCGTCGATCCGCTTGACCTCACGGTTCCATTCGAACGCGATCGCGCTCTTCGCGTCCCCCACGAGATCGTCGCGGCGGATCTGGAGCGCCGAATAATCACGCCAGTGGTCGGGATAGCCGACCTTCACGGTGAAGTGATGAAGCTTTTCCAGAGCCTTCTGACGCGTCTCCGCCGTCATCCAGGAAAGCGTCTTCATGTCCTCCTCGTACGCGAGGAGCAGGTTCCGGACGAGTGCCTCCACCTTGCCCTTGGACTCCGCCGGGAAGTAGCTCTTGACGTACATCTTTCCGAGCGCTTCACCCATCTGGGAGTCGAGAACCCGCGCGCCACGCGTCGCCCGATCGAGCTGCTTCGAGCGGCCCTGGAGGGCGGTTCCATAGAAGGCGAAGTCGGCCTCGTCGATGTCTCGGGACAGGTAGGGAGCAAAGGCGTGCAGGTATCGGACGGTCAGATAGTCCCGCCATACGGGCAACGGTGTGGACGCGAAGAGCTTCGCGATCGGGGGAAACGCGGATTTCTCCGTCACGACGACCGCGCGGTCACCGCGGGAGGAGGTGAGGGGAATTCCCGCTGCGGTGAAGGTCGCCTCCCACGGATATTCCGGGGCGAACCGCTTCAGCTCGGAGAGCGTCATCGGGTTGTAAACCTTGTCCGCGTCCCGCCGGTCCGCCGCCGGCCAGGACGCGACGGCGACGTCGTGCTCCATGGCGTACACGGCTAGAGCCCGCGCGCCAGCATCCTTCACGCCCGCGAAGGAGAGCATTTGCGCGAGGTAGTTCTTGTAGGCCTCCCGGGTAGAGGCGATCGCCGCGTCGTCGCGAAGGTAGTAGTCGCGGTCCGGGAGCCCGAGACCCGACTGGCCCAGCCGCACGATGTAGGCGTCCGGGTTCTTGTCGTCGGACGTGACGTCGAGCCGGAAGGGACCCCCGAGCCGAAGTCCCGGCTTCCCCATCTCCCGGGCAACGTCTTCGAGCGTCCCGAGCGCCTGGATCCGCGCTAGATCCTCGGCCGCGGGCTGAAGGCCCTTCGCCTCGATCTGCTGCACGTCGGTGAACGCGTCGTAGAGGTCGCGGAGTTTTTGCTCTTCGGGGGTTAGATCCGTGCGCGTGTGCAGCTCCGCGATGATGGACTTGAGGCGCTCCTCGTTCAGCTGGGTCAGCTCGAGGCTGACGCCCGCCGCCGGACGGTCGGGAGGGATCTGGGCGCTTCTGAGCCACCCGCCGTTCGCGAACTCGAAGAAATCCTCACCGGGTTTCGCGGCGGGAGACACGTAGCCGAGGTTCACCCCCCAGGGAGGCACACGCGGAGACGCGGACGCAGTCCCGCCAGCCAGGGGCACGCAGAGCGCGTAGAGAGCCAGGGGCGCGCGGAGAAGGAACATGATTCGCCTGGAAGGGGTCATTCCGCGCAAGAGAGTAGCAGCAGGAGCGGCTCCTGCCAACCAACTAGGTCCGGGTGTCGCGGTGGACGGCGCACGAGACGCGCCGCCGGGCCTCACCTGAGAAGAACGAACTTCCTTATCATGGTTCGGCCCTGGGTCTTGAACCGCACGAAGTAGACGCCGGATCCAGCGGCGGCGGCCTCCCGGCGGACGTTCCACCTCACCGTGTGATATCCCCCGCCGAGGAGGTCGCTGAGCGGCTGCGCGACGCGGCGACCCGCGATGTCGTAGACCGCCAGCTCGACCCGTGCCGGCGCCGGAAGCCCGATGCGGAAGGATACGGCGGTCCCAGCCGGATTGCCCCCTTGGACCGCGAAGGACACCTCGTGCAGAGCGACGTCCTCGACCGCGGTCACGCCGTCGTCGTTCAAGATCGTCCCCGTTCCTTGCCCGTCGGCGATCCCAGCGTTCACCGGATTCATGAGATTGACCAGAAACGCCTCCTGTCCTTCGGGCGTCAGGTCTCCGTTCACCCGGACCGTGATCGTTCCGGAAGTCGCGCCGGGAGCGAAGGACACCCCGGTCGAATCGGCGACGTAATCACCGTCCGAAACCATCGCCGTGCTGTCCGCGGTCTGCCAGGTCACGTCCACCCGCTCGGAGCAGGGCCCGGACAGGCGGACCGGAAAGTCGAAGTTGGTGGTGCCGCTGTTTCCCTCGACGGCGATCACGTCGCCGATGGAGACGCTCAGGTTTGTTCCGAAGCTCGCCGCGATCGTGTGGTCGGCCGTCACGCCCGTGAAGGTGTGGGTGGACACGGCGCCCAAGGACACGCCGTCCGCCAGCACGTCAGCGATGTGGTAGCAGGGGCCGGGGGCAATGGTGAAGGTCTGGTCCGCCCCCGAGGCCACGCTCACGGCTCCGCTCGGGCTGATCGTGCCGCCCGTGCCCGCGGAGGCGGTGATGGTGAAGCTGGACACGGTGAAGCTCGCGCTGATCGTGTGGCCAGCGATGACGCCGGTGAAGTCGTAGGAAACCACGGCGCCGACCGACGACCCGTCCACGAGCACATCAGCGATGGTGTGGCCGGCGTCGGGCGCGATGGCGAAGCTCTGGCTGGCGCCGCAGCTCACGCTCACGGCGCCGCTCGGCGTGATCGTGCCGCCCGTGCCCGCGGACGCGGTGATGGTGAATGTGTGGATCGCGAAGGCGGCGGAAATCGTGTGGTTCGCCGCGACGCTGGGGAACGTGAAGGCCGTGACCGCTCCCACGGAGGAGCCGTCCACCAGCACGTCCTGAACGTGGTAGCAGCTGTCCGGGGCGATGGTGAACGCCTGACTCGCCCCCGGAGCGACGCTCACCGCGCCGCTCGGGGTGATCGCGCCGTGGGCGCCCGCCGACGCGGTGATCGTATACGTATCGTCATTGAGGATCGTGCCGGTTGCGGTCCCGGGCGATCCGATCACGCCGTTGGTCGCCCCCGTGAGCGCGACGGTGAACGTCTCGTTGGGCTCCACGTTGGTGTCTCCGACGACATTCACGGGGATCGTCCCGCTCAAATTGCCGGCCGGAATGGTGATCGCGCTCGATGCTGCCTGGTAGTCATTGCCGGCGACCGTCGCCGTGCCGTCCGAGGTCTGGTAGTTGACGGTCACGGGCAAGTTCGCGGCGGCCGAGAGATTGACTGTGAAGTTGAACGCTGTGAGCCCGCCCTGTCCTTCGTTCTGACTCGGGCCGGGCGCGATCGTGACGGTGGGCGGGGTCCCCGCGACCGCGGCCCAGTAGGTGCTCCACTTGCTCGAGTTCGATCCGGTGTTC
>WNFT01001517.1_pt1 | contig 19621 bp, 12 predicted proteins | sample 5400191 | NCBI WGS metagenome assembly WNFT01 (sample SAMN13153359, study PRJNA577476) | soil metagenome | isolation source: 80 cm saprolite under Madrone tree | place: USA:California | collected 2016-06-14 | reverse complement strand
AAAGGAGACCACCATGTTTAGCTTGAACTATAGAGCCTCGTTTCGTCCCCGTTCCGTGCTCAGTATTAATTGCCGTTTGACGAGTCTAGTGCTCGGACTCTGGGCGGCGATAATTATAAGTTCCCCTGCCTTTGCACAATCAGTGACCGGCAACATCTCCGGATCGGTAACCGATCCGAACGGTGCGGTGGTGGCGGGTGCCAGCGTCACGCTGGTTCACGACCAGACAAAAGACAAGCGCGATCAAGTTACAAATGATTCCGGCCGGTTCAACTTCGCTTCGGTCCAGCCCGGTGTTTATACACTGAGGATTGGGCATGCGGGCTTTGAAACTCTGCTGCGAACCAAGATCGTCTTGAGCGCGAATGAAGGCCTGGCGCTTGGCGAGCTGGCCTTGAAGACCGGCCAGGTAAGTGAGACGGTCACGGTGCAGAGCGAGGGGCAGATCGTTGAAAAAGAAAGTAGCGACCTGACTGCGCGGCTGACTTCCGATCAGATTAGTCTAATCTCGACGAAGGGACGTGACATCACCTCCCTGCTGCGGCTCATACCCGGAACGTCAAACAACGATGACATTGAAGCAGTAGGAGAGGGGTTCGGCACCGACTTGCCTAACTTTTCAGGCCAGCGTGGCCGTTCGGCAGTTGCCACGATTGACGGTTTGTTTGCGGGCGAGCCCAGCGGGTCGAACAAGGTCAGCATGACAATTAACCAGGACGCGGTCGCTGAGGTGAAGGTTTTGCGCAACAACTACGCGGCCGAGTACGGCAATAATGGCGGCGCCATAATCAATATAGTCTCGAGGGGTGGCGGCAAGGATTATCGTGGCAGCGTCTATTATTTCGTTCGTAATGAGTCGCTCAACGCCAACAACTTCTTCAACAACAAGGCGGGGTTGGTTAGGCCACTCTACCGCCATAAGATTCCCGGCTTCAATATCGGAGGGCCGTTGCCGCTGCCGCGCTTTGGCGAAGGGGGACCGAGCCTAATGAGGAATAAAGCATTCTTCTTCTTCTCCTTTGAAAAGCCGCACACGATCACACCGACCGATCCGGTGACTGTGACCGTGCCGACTGCTCTCGAACGACAGGGTAATTTCTCTCTGTCGAAGAATTCGAGCGGCGCCACGCCGAGCGTTATTGATCCGCTCACGGGCTTGCAGTTTCCCGGCAATATTATTCCAGCGGCCGGCAGTCCCGGTTGCGGCGTAACCCGAAGTTGCATTAACCCAAGCATGCAAAATTTGCTCAACTACTTCCCGCTGCCCAATTCATCCACGGCCGCCATTCCCGGACGCTATATTAACCAGCAGAGCGTGGACGTTCCTAAACGCAGCCCGGTGATTCGCATTGATCTCAAACCCACAAATAAAGACAGCATCTATTGGAAAGCTCAATGGTGGACTTCGGATAACCAAGGCCTCGGCACCTCTGGATGGCCCAACGGAAGCGGAGGTGTGGACAGGTGGGGAATCAGTTCTCATTATCTTTACAAAGACAATGGATGGTCGGCCAACTGGGTCCGCATCATCAGCTCGAGAGTCGTTAATGAATTCAATTTTGGCATGCGCCACGACTCGGAAGGATTCGTACCCTCAACGGGCGTGGCCGAGGGCTTGACTCGGAGTGCCTTGAAATTCACCGCACCTCAGCTCTTTCCGGAAAACAACAAACTCAATCTGGTTCCGACCGTTACTGGTTGGAGCAGCGCGACCAGCAACCCCGCGAACATTAACTGGCTGGATCGATGGGGGGAAACCGGCAACGACTACGTGAAACCCTCTTTCGCCGATAATGTGTCGTTTACTCATGGTAGCCACAGTCTTAAGTTCGGCGCTTATTTTGAACGGTTGCAGAACAGTGAAGCGCCCGGCGGCGGGAAATGGTCAGGCGGATTGGACTTCGGCAATAGCAGTACCACCGTCAACAACGGCTTCACTATTTCGACACCGACGGCTCTGGGCACTGGGAACACGAGCTTCGCCTATGCAAACGCGCTGCTCGGTAATTTCGCTACTTATACCGAGTCTAAAGCCCGAAACTTCACTAATAGCGAACTGGACCTCTTTCAGTGGTATGCGCAGGATGAGTGGAAGATTAATCGAAAGTTGACGCTTAACTATGGCATGCGCTGGAGCGCTCACACTCCGTTTTTCCAACGCGACGGACAGGGCTCGATCTTTGATCCGGCCCGCTTTGATCCCGCCAAAGCTCCGTTGCTTTATGTCGCCTATTGCAAAGGTCAAACGAATGGAATTCCAGCGTTTGGCACCTCCTGCTCGACCGCGAACCAGGCTGCCGTTGACCCGCGGGTTATTGCGAATGGAGCAGTCCCCACCGCGAGCCAACTGAAAAGCCGCTTTCTGGTTCGAACGGTCATTGGCGGCACCGGCGATCCGCTTAATGGCATTGTAGTCCCGACCGACCCTGCGGCGTTTAAGGGCTTCAGGCATACAAAGCCGGTCGATTGGGAACCAAGAGTGGGCCTGGCGTGGGACATCTTTGGCAAGGGCAAGACTGTCCTTCGTTTGATGGGAGGCGTCTACCACAATCAGCGCATTGGCGGCGGCACGGGCGGCGCCGGAGCGAGTAGCCTAGGCGCCAATCCACCAGAGCAGAAAACCTTCACCATCAACAATGGCAACATCGAGAACATTGCGAACCTCGTAGCTCTCGGAGCAGCGGTGAACTTTCCTCAAACGCTGAGAGCACTCGAAGTCCATTCCAAAACACCAACGATTTATAACTTCCAGATCGGCGTTCAGCAGGATATAGGTTTCAAGACGGTAATGGAGATCAGTTACGTTGGATCGCTCGCCAGGCACTTGGGTGAGCAACGCGACATAAATCAGTTTCCTGACACTGCGAAGTTCGTAGATTGTACCGTTGCCGCCCTGTTCGGTGTTACGTGTCACCCTGAAAATAGGGACCCCTTTAGCGCGAGCAGTGCGAAGAACAGTGACTTCCTGCGACCTTATCGCGGCTATGCCAGCATCAACCAGAACACCTGGTCCGGTACCTCGAATTACAACGGACTCCAAGTCCAGGTTAATCGCCGCTACACGCGTGGCTTCCAGTACGGTGTTGCTTACACCTATTCGAAGACATTTGATTACGCCAACGACGACACCAATGATGTGAATAATGGGCGTCCCTACAAAGCGTTCAACTATGCGGTGGCAAACTTCGACCAAACCCACATTCTCACCGTCAACTATATCTACGACGTACCTAAGCTGAGCCGGCACTGGAACAATCGCTTGGCAAGGCTGCTGCTGGACAATTATCAGATTTCCGGGACGACCTCGTATGCCAGCGGCAAGCCGAAGGATCTCAGCGTGAGCTATTCGACCGGCACTGCCACGATCACTGCCGGACAAACCTGTCCGCCGGGCTCAATCCAAACCTCCTCGACACTGTGTACGATGATCACCGACTTTACTGGTGGTTCAATCAACGCTACTCCAAAAGTAATTTGTGATCCGATGAAAGGAAATACGGGCACAGATTCTTCTGGAATGCCCTACGTGATTAATGTCGGCTGTTTCACCAACCCAACGAGACTGGGAGACATCGGCAACATGGGGAGAAACGCTGTTCGGATTCCGTCGATCTTTAACAACGATCTGGCGTTCTTCAAAAACATTCGCCTGGGTGAGAGGCGCGAGGTCCAACTGCGTTGGGAAATATACAATATATTCAACCACGCGAATTTCAGGGACATCGACGGAAGTTTGAAGTTCGGTCTGCGCACGGTGACGAACGCCGACGGCAGCATCGGTGCTGTCATAAGGCAGACTGAAGATACGTCTTTTGGCTCGTCGACAAGCTTTGGAGCAGCTACCAGCGCTCGTGCTCCTCGCGTGATGCAAGGATCGATCAGAATCAACTTCTGACACGTAAACGTTCCTCGCGCCACACAAACCCGACTTGTAAGGAGGACGGAATCATGAACTCTCTAAAGATTGCGATCGTTACACTGCTGCTTACTTTGGTCTCAACGGTTGCATTACAAGCGCAAACAGCCACCGGAGAAGTTAATGGAACCGTCACGGATCCCAACGGCGCCGCCGTGCCCGGCGCGACAGTGAAACTGATCAATCAAGCGACTAAAGGAGAAACGGAGGCGACAACCAATCAAAGTGGCTACTTCACTTTCGTAAATCTTAAACCCGCCTCGTACACGCTCATGGTTGAGACAAAGGGTTTCAAGAAATCCTTGACCAATGCGTTCGCTTTGGGCGTTAGCGAGACAGTCACCCAGAACGTCTCGCTTTCTGTGGGCGAAATGTCGGAAGTAGTCGAAGTTGCCGCGGGCTCCGAATTGGTTCAGTCGTCCTCTTCCGAACTCGGTAGTGTGATCAACGAGCGAACAGTCGAAGATTTGCCTTTGAACGGCCGAAACTTCACTCAACTACTGACGCTTACGCCAGGCGTAACTCCGGTCTCGACCTCTCAAAACAAAAGTATCGGAGGAGTTGAAGGCAACGTCGGCATTCCTGGTTCGGGCTTCGTCGATCCTTCTTTCCATGGCCAGGAAAATCGTTCGAAGCTCTATTTCTTTGACGGAATCATCAACACCAACATTCGTGGGCCGACCTACATCGTGATCCCGAACATCGACCTGGTCCAGGAATTCAAGGTTGTCGGGCAAGATGCTAAGGCTGAATTTGGCGGCGCTATGGGTGGCGTGATGAATATGGTCTCGAAGTCCGGAGGCAACAGCTTTCATGGCTCGGCGTTTGAATATGTGCGCAATGACGCCTTTGACGCGCGGAACAGTTTCGACGTTTGCACTACTGCACGGTGTGGAACGAGTACGGGTGTGCCGAAAAAGCCTCTGCCGTTTCGACAGAACCAATTTGGCGCGGTTGTGACCGGGCCGATTATCAAAAACCACACCTTCTTTTCGTTTGGCTATGACGGTTGGCGCTACAGTCAGGCGGCGCTTGGCCTATCATATGTGCCCACGCTTGGGGAGATCGCCGGAGACTTTACCAACACTCCGTTTCGCCGGGCCATCTTCAATCCTTATTCAACGCGGCAAGTCGGCACTAATTTTGTGCGCGATCAATTTCGCTGCGATGCGGCCGGTAATCCACTTCCGGTGAACGCAGCAAAGCAGCAGGACCAGACAATCGGCGCCGTATGCTTCAAGATTCCGCAGGCGTTAATCTTTGGGCCGATGCAGAAGTTCTTTCAGACCTATTCGGCCGTTCCGAACTTCAGTGGTGACGCGCAGAACAATTTCGCGCAAAGCCGCCCGACGATAAACAACGCCAACGGCTATCAATTCCGAATCGATCACCGTTTCCGCGATAGCGATAACATCTTCTTCCGTTTTACTCAGCAAACCGTGACCGTCTTTAATCCAATCGGAGAAGCCGGATCAACCAGCGGCAGCGGTAAGGGCCGGAACTATGGTGGCGGCTGGACACACACTTTCAGTCCAAACCTTATTCTCGATGTGCGTGCCGGCTATGCGGGCCGACCTGGGGTGGATTCAAGCCAGCAGAATCAACATGAAGCTGGGCTCGACCCGTTGAAACAGGCGGGATTTGCAGATGTCGATAAGTACGCCGGCCTGCTGGTGGCTCTACAAAACTGGGCCGCCGGAGGGAGCGGTAACTTCGGCATTCGTGGTGCGGCGCTTCGCGAGAATCCGAATTGGAGCATCACACCCAATGTCACATGGCTCAGAGGCCGTCACAATTTCAAAATGGGCGCTTGGTACATTGAGGCGAAGCGCATCCAGTTGAATACGTTCCAGACGTATTCATTTAATGACGAGCAGACCCGCAATCCATCCGCCGCTTCTGGCACTACCGGCTTGTCTTTGGCGTCGGCGCTCTTGGGATTTCCCAACAGCTTCAGCGCCCAATTGCCGACTCTGCACGGAGGTCCGGTGCAGTTCAAGTACGCGTCATGGGCCGGCTATGGGCAGGACGAATGGAAGGTGAATCGTAACGTTGTGCTGACCCTGGGCCTGCGCTTCGACTATCTGAATCAACCCAAGACCCTCGACGGAAGGCTCTGGAATTCATTCGATCTTCTGAATCAACGATGGATAATTGGAGCGAAGACCATGCCGCCTCTTTGCAGCGTGGCCAAGGCGGCTCCTTGTATCCCGGATGCCTTTTTGTCAGATCCACATTTCAACAACGTGGTGCTTGCCGGGAAAGATTTCTTCGCACCACCTCCGGTCAAAGACAACTGGGGCCCTCGAGTTGGTCTCGCCTGGTCACTAAATTCGAAGAGTGTCCTGCGCGCCGGATACGGGCTCTACTTTGATGCGCTTCCTGCGCGCAGCCAATATGCGCAGAACGATCTGGAAGCCGCCGTCTGGCCTGATGCCACCGCCTTCGCGAACCCCGCAACCATTAATGCGAGTGCTAACTTCGTCAGCGGGACGGCATTCAATATTATTCAGTTCCAGCAACAGGGATTCGCAACGCCTCTGCCGGTGAATAGCCCTTGGGGAGTCGGCGGATTCAATGACGATCCGAAGTACAAGGATCCTTATTCGCATCAATGGCACGTCGAATATCAGCGCGAGCTTACGAAGTCTTCGATGATCTCGGTTGCTTATGTAGGAAGCGTGAGTCGCCGGTTGCCCTATTCAGGTTTGGCCAACGCTGCTAATCAGGCTTTTCCTAATGGCACTGCTGCCGCGACGGTTGACGCAGCGCGCCGAGTACCGTGGGTGGGCGCGGGTGTCAATTACACTTTGGCGATTGGAAAAGCAAACTACAAAGCTCTGGAGACAAAATTCCAGCGCCGATTTACGAACGGATGGAGCACGCTGGTCTCTTATACCTGGGGAAGGTCGCGAGACACGGGCAGTGGTTATTTCAACGTCGAAAATGGTCCGGGAGGAAGCTCAACTATTCAGAACTTCTGGGATCAGAGCACGGCTTGGGGCGTGTCAGGATATGACATCACTCACTTTCTATCGTGGGCGACTCTCTACGAGTTGCCGTTTGGCAAGGGCAAGACATGGCTCAAAAGCGGACCCGCTTCCTGGATTCTGGGTAACTGGCAAGCGAACTTTATCGCTCAAGCCCGCACCGGCGCGCCTTTCAATCTTATAGTTACGGGCGATCTCGCAAATCTGCGAGGAAGCGGTTCGAGCGCGCCAAACAATTACCTGCGGCCAAATCTACTTGCCGATCCATATGTTGCTGGCCCGGTCGCTGCCAACCCGGATCCGAATTGTCAGAAAACAATTTCCCAGGGTGGCCGCGCGGCCGATCAGACTCGCACGATCGTGAGCTGGTTCAATCCGTGTGCATTCGGAATTCCTTCCGGCGCGTTCGGAAATTTCGGCCGAAACGCCTTACGCGGACCGTCTGTTTATAATGCGGACGTGTCGGTTTTCAAGAGCGTTCCCATAGGCGAGCGGTTCAAAGTGCAGTTGCGGGTAGAAGCCTTCAACTTGTTCAATATCCAAAACTGGTCAGAGCCGGCACCCGCGAACCTTACCATCAATACCAATGCGACGACGATTGCCGCAAGCGTTGGTAAGATTTCCGGCTTGGCCCAGGGTACCAACCCAAGGCAGATCCAGTTTGGATTAAGGCTCGTGTATTAAGAGGAGATAAAATGAACCGAAGAGACTACCTGGCGTTGATGGGTGCTGCGGCCGGCACGCTGGCGACTGCAAGTAAGGCTGATTTGGTGTTTGGCCAACAACCCAAACCGGCCGATACCGGGGCGCCCACGACCTCCACCGTCGAAGATCGCGAGCGACGCATGAAATGGTGGCACGAAGCGAAGTTCGGCATGTTCATTCACTGGGGACTCTATAGCACGCTCGGCCGTCACGAGTGGGTGATGGAGAACGAAGGCATTCCCGTGGCCGAGTATGAAAAGCTGGCGCCTAAGTTCAAACCAGTTCCAAATGCCGCGCGCGCGTGGGCCCAGTTGGCCAGGCGCGCCGGCATGAAGTACATGGTGATGACCACGAAGCATCACGAAGGCTTTTGTAACTTCGACACCAAGCTCAGCGATTATTGCGCGCCCAAGCAGGGACCGGGACGCGATCTGGTGCGCGAATACGTCGACGCTGCGCGCGCGGAGGGTTTGCGTTTTGGATTCTACTATTCGTTGATGGATTGGCATCATCCCGACGGCGCGCGCTGCCTGAAAGACGAAACAGCACGCCGGCGTTTCGTTGATTACATTCACGGGCAAGTCAGGGAATTGATGACCAACTACGGCAAAGTCGACGTCCTCTGGTATGACGTGGCTTGGCCGCTCGACGCGAAGGGCTGGGAATCAGTCGAGATGAATCAGATGGTCCGGAAGCTTCAGCCGGACATCATCATCAATAATCGCTCGAAGATCGCGGAAGACTTTGACACCCCGGAGCAGCGCATCGAAGCTTCGCAAAACCGGCCCTGGGAATCTTGCATGACTTTGAATGACAGTTGGGGCTATCAATCCGCGGACAATAACTGGAAGAGTCCGACGACGATCATTCGTAATTTGATCACCTGCGCGCGCGACGGCGGTAACTACCTTTTGAATATTGGGCCGCGCGGCGATGGGTCGATTCCGGAAGATTCAACTCGAGTTCTTAGTGCCGTCGGCGATTGGATGAGCAAGAACGGAGCGACGATCTATGATTCTGATCATCCGTGTCAACCAAGACGGGGAAATTATGTAAGCTTTACGCGCAAGGGCAACACCCTTTATGCGCACGTGCATTATTGGCCGGGCGAGACCGTGGTCATTGGTAACCTGATGAATAGAGTTTCGTCCGTTAAGATGTTTGCGACGGGCCAGCCGGTGAAATTCGAGCAGGACGATTTTCGGGTGCGACTGGCGGGTTTGCCGAAGAAGGCCCCGGACCTGGTCACGACATTTGCACTCGAATGCGATACGGAAGCGAGGCAGGACAACGAAGGGAAGCGGGCGACGAGGCCGCGCGAGGGAGTTTATAACCTGGCCAGATCTTGAAGATTGGAGTCTGTTTTCATTTTCCATCTTGGTTTCCCTCTCCCGATGGGAGAGGGTTGGGGTGAGGACTTAGCGAGAAAAGAAGACATCTCCCTTTTTCTTTCTTTTTCTAAGCTTCGCACCCTCACCCTGGCCCTCTCCCAATGGGAGAGGGGAATTGGAATGAAAAATGGAAAATGATCTTTTGGTAATCGATAGTCACCAGCACTTTTGGCAGGTTGGTCGCTTCGATTATCCATGGATGACTCCGGGAGTCGAAGTTCTTTGTCAGGATTATCTGCCGCCGGCACTCGAGCCGATACTGAAACGATGCGGCGTGGAAAAAACAGTTCTGGTCCAGGCCAGCAACAGTCTGGAAGAGACTCGCTGGTTATTGAGTCTCGCGGATCGATCCCCATTCATTGCCGGCGTGGTGGGCTGGGTAGATTTGACGACTGAGCATGTCGGGCGGCAATTGGATGAGTTTGTAAGGCACGCAAAATTCAAAGGCGTGCGGCATCTGGTTGAGAGCGAACCGGCAGACGACTGGTTGATTCAGCCGCGCGTGCTCAATGGGATGCGCGCGCTCGCAGCCTACGGAGTCCCGTACGATTTATTGGTGCACATCCGCCATTTGAAGTGCGCGAAGATATTATCGGAGAATTGCCCTGGATTACGATTAGTGATCGATCATATGGCCAAGCCGCCCATCGCGCGCAATGAACTCGACGAGTGGGCGCGCCAGATCAAAGAGTTAGCGGCTTCTGCCAACGTTTGGTGCAAGCTCTCCGGATTGGTAACAGAAGCAAACTGGGCCAACTGGAGCGTGGAAGATTTGAAACCGTTCGTGAATACTGCGCTGGAATATTTTGGACCGCTACGAATGATGTTTGGCAGTGATTGGCCCGTATGTTTGTTGGCGGCTTCGTACCATCGAGTCTTGGAAGCGTTTCAGTACCTGCTCGTGGAGCTGAGTGACGAAGATCGGAATCGCATTTTCGCCGGCAATGCGAATGAGTTTTATCAACTGCAACCGCAGGACTCCCTCTCCCTCTGGGAGAGGGTTGGGGTGAGGGCTTAGCTGAGAGAAATTAATGAAACCTTTTCCCGCGCGATCCGCAGCGCGGCAAGAGGAGAAAAGGGTATAGGGTTGTGCGGTAAGCCCTCACCCTAACCCTCTCCCAAAAGGAGAGGGAATAACAAAAGATGGCCGAAACCTATTTCATCACCGGGGCGCATGGCTGCATCGGCTCGTGGATTGTCAAAGCACTTGCTGCGCGCGGCGACACGACGGTGGTTTTTGATCGCAGTGAAGATACGCGGCGGCTCAATGCGATCATGGACGGGCGCGATCTGGAGCGCGTTCGTGTTATCGCCGGCGACATTACCGACGTAAGCGCCGTGCGTTCAGCTCTCGAAGCATCAGGAGCGCGCCGCATTATTCATCTCGCGGGTTTACAAGTGCCGGCGTGCAAAGTCGATCCCGTAGCGGGAGCATTCGTAAACGTCATCGGCACTCTGAATGTTTTTGAATCGGCAAGAGCAATGGGCGCCGAGCGCGTGGTTTACGCCAGCTCCGCAGCCGTTTTCGGCGCCGGCGATGCAGACTTTCCGCTTGACGAATCTGCTGCCACCGAACCGGCCACGCACTACGGTGTTTTCAAGCGGACAAACGAAGGGAACGCCCGCGTTTACTTTCTGGATCATGGATTGAATACCGTGGGATTGAGACCCTTGACGGTGTATGGCGTCAATCGCGATACCGGACTAACAAGCGATCCAACCAAGGCGATGAAAGCTACCGTGCTCGGCCTCCCGTTTCAGATAAGGTTCAGCGGCGCGACTGATTTTCAGTACGTGGCTGATACCGCCGCAGCTTTTATTGCTTGCGCTGATCGAGCGCCCGAAGGCGCTCACGTATTCAACCTGCACGGCGAAACGGTCGAGGTCGCGCGCATCGCTCACCTTATCAACCAGAACTCGATGACGCCCGATTGCCAGTTGGTAACGTATGGCGGTCCACCGATTCCAATTGCTCCGGCTATCAATGATGCGGCGATCAAAAGAGCGCTTGGCGATTTGCCTGCAACGCCGCTCGCAGCGGGCATTCACGAAACTATGCAGCGATTCGCCGAGTTGCGGGATGCCGGGCGTCTGGATACGAGCGATATTGAATCCGAACTTTACACGAGTTTGTAACGCAAGCTGTTAGCTTGCGATTTGCAAACTAACAGTTTGCGTTACATCAGGAGAGAAGTTTGAGTACTTCAATCGATACTTGGGAAAAGCCCGTTTCCACCACAGGCACGGCCACAACCATGCGAGCGAGTGTTTTGTGTGGCGTAGAAAAGCTGGAAGTGCGAGACGTTCCGATTCCGCACGCCGCGTCCGATGAGGTCTTGGTGCGAGTCTCCGCGGTCGGTCTCTGTGGTACGGACGTACACATCTTCGCCGGCCATGCGAACTACAATACCGATGACTACGGACAGCCTGTTCCGTTTGACGTTCAGCCACAGATTCTCGGCCATGAGATTAGTGGATGCATCGAAGAGGTTGGCAGCGAGGTCTTCGATCTCAAGGTAGGCGATCGCGTGGTCGTGGACCAGGGCTTGAACTGTGTGAGCCTCAGAAGGACTACCCTTTGCGATTATTGTCGGACTGGCGATTCACATCAGTGCGAGTTTTACGCTGAGCACGGGATTACGGGATTGCCCGGCGGTTTGGCTGAGTTCATTTCGATGCCCGCAGTCAACGCCGTTCCCATTCGCAGCGAACTTGATATGGCCGAGGCGGCTTTGGCTGAACCGCTGGGTTGCATCATTCACTCGGCTGATGCAGTTGCGCGCGCGCAGACTCGTTATCACCTCAACGGAGCCTCGTCCGGGTCGCGCGTCCGCTCCGTGCTTATCTGTGGCGCGGGACCGGCAGGTTTGATGTTCGTTCAGTATCTGCGGAGCGTGCTCGGTTACGATGGGTTGCTGCTGGTGAGCGAGCCGAATGAAGAGAAACGCAAGCTGGCATTGCGTCTGTGCGCGGACCAGGCAATCGATCCCGGCGACCGTGACGCGGTTGAGGCAGTGCAGGATTATACGAGCGGAAAAGGCGTCGACTATTTGATCGAAGCCTCGGGCGCGGGACAAGTGCTGGCTTTCATTCCGGGATTAATTAAGAAGCAAGCTACGGTGCTGCTCTATGGCCACGGCCACGCCGGGGTCGACTTGAGCGTGCTGAACAATCTCATGTTCCGAGAACCCAGCCTCATCACTCCCGTCGGAGCCTCCGGCGGATTTGAACCAGACGGCCGCCCGTCGGTGTATCTTCGTGCGCTGAATCTGATCGAGCGAAAAGAAATCGACGTCGCTCCCCTAATCACCCATCGTTACGCTTCTCTCGAGGCGGTCCAGGACGCTTTGGTCAAAGACATTTACACAGCGGGCTATATCAAGGGAGTCGTGACTCTCTAGCATTTCCGATTTCCAATGGGCATAATTTAAATAGTGAGAGTCGAGCATCGAGTGTTGAGAGTTCAAGCTTTAGCTTGCCGCTTTTGTGGACAGCAACCTAAAGGTTGAACTCTGAACAGTCGTTCCCTGAAACTCTCCCTTTAATCACGTAATTCCGATTACCGATTAGCTGTATTACGGCCTGTGACTATGGGACAATGGCTGGCTTCTCGGAAAGCTATGTCGGCTAAATCAGAAACAATCGGCGACGGAATGCGTGTCGGACTGTTCGTAACTTGCCTGGTCGATCAGATGTGGAGTGCCATCGGCACGAGCACCGTCGAGGTGCTGAGGCGCGCCGGCTGCTCGGTCGAATTCGACGAGCGCCAAACTTGCTGTGGACAGCCGGCTTTCAATACGGGCTATCGAACTGAAGCCCGACGGGTCGCGCAGCGTTTCATAGAACTCTGCGAAGAAAGCAAAGCAGAGGCGATTGTTAGTCCTTCGGGATCATGCACCGCGATGGTGCATCACTACGCGGCGTTGTTTCCCGACGATCAGCACTGGCGCGAACGAGCGCGCGCGCTTGCGGCTCGCACCTTTGAGCTTAGTTCGTTTCTGGTCCGCAAACTAAAGATAGACGATGTTGGGGCGCGGTTCGCAGGTCGAGTGACGTGGCACGATGCCTGTCATGGCTTGCGCGATCTGAATGTTCATGACGAGCCGCGCCGGCTAATCAAGCACGTGCGCGGGACTGAATTTGTCGAGTTGGAAAATGCCGATGCTTGTTGCGGTTTTGGCGGGACATTCTCAATCAAATATCCGGAGATCTCCGCCGCGATTCTGGACCAAAAAATTGAAGCTATTGAACGTGCTGGAGTGGATGCAATAGTCTCTGGCGACGCGAGCTGCCTGATGCAGATCGGCGGGCGTCTGTCACGGATAGGATCGAACGCGCGGGTGATGCATTTGGCGGAATTGTTGGCATCTAGCTAAGTGAGAATCGGGAGCTGAACCGCGTTGCGGTTAGGAATCAATTGCCGAACTCTGTTGGGTTGGTAAGGATTGGTCGTGAATCATCTAACCGCAGAAACATTCGACGCCAACGCTCGGGCCGCGTTAACCGACACGCAATTGCGCGGAGCGCTGCGCAAAGCGACGTCTCTTTTTGGCGAGCGCCGGCTCGAAGCAACCAAAAGTCTGCCTAATTGGGAAGACTTGCGCTCTCAAGCACGCGCCATCAAAGACGAAACGTTGCTTCATCTCGATCGTTATCTCGAACAATTCGAAGCGAACGCTGAAAAAGCAGGCGCCCAAATTCATTGGGCGCGTGATGCAGGCGAAGCAAACACGATAGTTTGTCGTCTCGCTCGCGAACGGAATGCGCGCCTGGCGGTAAAGAGCAAGAGCATGGCGACTGAAGAGATTCACCTCAACGCCGCTCTGGAAGCCGAAGGAATCGAGGCGTTGGAGACGGATTTGGGCGAGTACATTATTCAGCTTGCCGGTGAAACGCCTTCGCACATAATTGCTCCGGCAATTCACAAGACGAAAGGCCAGATCGCTGAATTATTTGTCGATAAGCTGGGCATCGAGCGGACCAGCGACATATCGAAACTGACGAGCACTGCGCGCCAGATCTTGCGCGCAAAATTCGGCGCCGCAGACATCGGCATCAGCGGCGTCAATTTTGGTGTTGCTGAGAGCGGCACGATTATGATTTTGGAAAATGAAGGCAATATTCGTCTAACCACCAGTCTGCCAAAAACGCACATTGCAGTGATGGGGATCGAGAAGGTCGTGCCGCGTTTCGCCGATCTTGAAGTCTTTCTGAAGCTGTTGCCCCGCTCAGGTACGGGCCAGCATCTGACGAGCTATCAATCCCTGATTACGGGAACCAAACGCCATCCTGAAGATGAAGGACCGGATGAGTTGCACATCGTCTTGCTCGATAACGGACGCTCGCGCATGCTTGCTCGTGCGGTAACCCGGCAGTCGCTGGCCTGCATTCGCTGTGGCGCTTGCCTTAATGCCTGTCCCGTTTATCAACAGGTCGGCGGACATGCTTACGGATCGGTCTATCCTGGTCCAATCGGCGCGGTGATCACGCCCCAACTATTCGGCTTAACCAAGGCCGCGCAGTTGCCTTACGCGTCCAGCTTATGCGGAGCATGTCGTGAAGTTTGTCCGGTCAAAATAGACATTCCCGAATTGCTTTTGCACTTGCGCGCAGAGATCACCGAAGGACAGGAGGCAGGACCGGCGAAGCGTCGGAGACTTGAGCATCTCGCGTTTAAGATTTGGGCTGTGGTGATGACTCAGCCTCGCTTGTATGAATGGAGTGGAAAGCTCCTTCGGGTGTTTCAACGCTTCATCGTGCGTGGCGGAAAGATTGGAAAGGTTGGAAACGTCCTGACGATGATCGCGCCGCCGCTCGCCGCGTGGACCAACGCGCGAGATTTGCGGCCTATAGACACAAGAAGTTTCCGCGAGCGCTGGCAAGAGACGGATGGATTCAGAGGCGACTAAAAAAGGGCTGGAGTGCGACTTGTCAACCGCAACGCGGTTGTGTCCTTCAGCCCAGGGTTGTCGCTTCGGCTACCCTAGGTCAGAGATTCGTCGAATTCCAACCGCAAGGCGGTGCGCCGATTTTGATTCGTCGAGGAAATGACGCAACCGCTTTGCGGGTGGATAATTTTTTCGCTAGAAATCCCAGGGTAGCCGAGGCGGCCAACCCCTGAACTTTGGGGCGCAACCGCGTTGCGGTTAAGAGCCGAGGAAAGGCAAAGGCATACATTCAGAAGCCAAACGCGGCAAAGGGATCGCTTACATGCGATTCTCACCAAACGGGAGACGCAGTTTCATGATCATGGCCGATCAATTAACAAGCGCCGCGCGCACGGCGATCTTTAATTCGATCCGCGCTCATCTTGCTGAAAGCGCTCTCCATGAGCGCGCGGCTGATGACAGAAAGTATGAGCGGGTCGCGATCGGCCCTGGGGACCGGCCGTCATCGATTGCGCCGGCTTCTTCGGGACCTGAAGTTGCTCTTTCACCCGTCGAGATGTTTCGCGAGAGGCTGGAAATGGTCGGCGGCCATTGTATCGTCGTGCAGGATGAGGCCGAAGCCGTGCGGTCTTTGAGTCGAATTCTTGCGGAATTACAAACTACGCCGTTACAAGCCAGACGTATTGCTTTGTCGGATGCGCCGTCCGTTTCGCGATTGATGCGCGCGGTGGAAGTCGTAGTCGAGGAACTAACAACGTCGCCGAACGCAGCGGATCTGTTCGGTTATGACGTCGGCGTTACGACCGCGCAGGCTGCGATTGCCGAAACTGGAACGTTGGTATTGGAGTCCGAGAGCGAGCGCCATCGTTTGGTTTCGCTGCTACCGCCCGCGCACATCGCAATCGTCAAGGCCGAGGATATTTGTCAGACGCTGGGTGATGCACTGCGTTATGTTCGACGCAATGGGCAATCGGGCATGAGCCGCGCGATTACTTTTATTACCGGGCCCTCGCGCACGGCCGATATCGAGTTGACACTGACCATCGGCGTGCACGGCCCGAAAGAGTTGTACGTCATTGTTTGTATGTGACGATGTGCTCCATTTATTGACTCCCCTCTCACTTTGGGAGAGGGCTGGGGTGAGGGGCGAAGCTGAGAGCAAGAGAAGAAAATGAGTTCTCTTCCTTTTGCAGGTTGCTTCCTAAGAGAGGAAAGTGGTTTTGGGGTTGTTCTTCGCTAGACCCCTCACCCTAACCCTCTCCCAAAGGGAGAGGGAATTAATTAGCTCAGAATGAGAGAATAACTAAACGATGCGAAAAATTATTTCAATACTGGTCGTGCTCGCCGCGATTGTCGCTTTGAGCTGCAACCGTTCGGGATCGAAGAGCGGAAAGAAGAAATTGACGATCGCGGTCATCCCGAAGGGTACTTCGCATGAGTTCTGGAAAAGTATCCATGCAGGCGCCATCAAAGCTGCAAAAGAACTTTCGTCAGCAGGCAATGACGCCGAAGTGATCTGGAAAGGCCCTTTGCGCGAGGACGATCGCGAGCAACAGATTCAAGTCGTCGAGGGCTTCGCTTCGCAGGGAGTTGACGGCATCGTGCTCGCGCCACTGGACGATCGCGCTTTGGCCCGCCCTGTCGAGGAGGCAAAGAGCGCCGGCGTGCCGACTGTGATTATTGATTCAGCGCTGCAGTCAAACTCCATCGTTAGCTTTGTGGCCACGGACAATCGTAAAGGTGGGACGCTGGGCGCGGATCGTCTGGGCGAATTGTTGGGCGGCAAAGGAAAAGTGATCCTGCTGCGATACGCCGAGGGGTCGGCGAGCACCCAAGAGCGCGAGGATGGATTTCTACAGGAGATTAAACAAAAGTATCCGAACATCGAATTGATTTCGACGGACCAGTACGCCGGCGCCACGCGCGATACTGCAAAGCGTGCTTCCGAGAATCTGCTGAATCGCTTCGGCGACGACGTGCAAGGCATCTTCTGTCCGAACGAATCGACCACCGCGGGAATGTTGCTGGCGCTCCAGGATATCGGCAAGGCAGGCAAGGTAATGTTCGTTGGTTTTGACAGTAGCCAGTCATTCATCGATGCGATCCGGGCCAAGCAGTTGCACGGAATCGTGGTGCAGAATCCATTCAACATGGGTTATCTGGGAGTGCGTACCATGGTCGAGAATCTACAGGGGAAGACCGTCGAGAAACGGATCGATACCGGCGTTAACATCATCACGCTCGATAACCTCGACACTCCGGAATCGCAGACATTGCTGCATCCGCCGCTGGATCAATATTTGAAATAGTTCAATAAGCTTTAGCTCGTCGCTCGAAAGGGCGCAAGCTGAAGCTTGAACTCTGAACCGTGGCCAAACAATGTTCAGAGTTCAACCTTTAGGTTGCATCTTTTTCGAAAACGACAAGCTAAAGCTTATCGAACATGATCGCTGAGGCAAAACCTAACTGGACGGTGTCAAGTTCCCGTATCGCGCGAACCTGGCTGAACCGCCTCGGTCCGTTGCTTGGACTGGTGCTGGTAATTGCAGTCTTCGCGATTCTCATCGGAAATCCTGAGCGATATCTCTCACTCAAGAACCTTCGCACGGTTCTGGCTCAGACGGTAATCGTCGGCATCGGCGCCATCGGTATGACGATGATCATCATCAGTGGCGGCATCGATCTTTCGGTGGGCTCAGCGATCGCGCTGACGGGAGTAATTGCAGCGCTGGGAATCAATGCGGGATGGTCAACGGGCGTTGCTCTCGGCGCTGGTATCATTGTCGGAGGCGCAGTTGGTTGGGTGAATGGTCTCGCGATCACGCGGCTTCGCGTCGTGCCATTTATCGCCACCTTGGGAATGTTGGGCGTCGCGCGTGGAGTCGCGAAGGGTATTGCCGGTTCGCAAACGGTTAACATGCCCGACACTTGGGCGAATGACCTGCTGCTCACGATTCCCAAACCGCAATGGTTGTTGGTTGCGCCGGGTGTCTGGATCGCAATCCTGCTGGCAGTAATTGCCGCTGTGGTTTTGCGTCGGACTGTTTTTGGACGACGGGTCTTTGCCCTGGGATCGAACGAAGCCGCCGCGCGCGCCTGCGGCATCGCAACCGATCGGCTGAAGCTTTATATCTATGCACTCGCCGGTTTGTTGTTTGGGCTCGCGGGCGTGATGCAGATGTCACGCCTGCGACAGGGCGATCCAACTGTGGCCGCTGGTTTGGAACTCGACATTATTGCTGCCGTAGTAATCGGCGGTGGAAGTCTCAGCGGCGGCGAAGGCAGTATTCTCGGTTCAATGATTGGCGCATTGATCATGGCGTTTCTGCGCAACGGTTGTCAGCAAGTCGGTTGGCCCAACTACATTCAGGAGATTATTATCGGCGCTCTGATCGTGATTGCGGTGGCTGTGGATCGGTGGCGCAGTTCAAGAACAGCAATGGCGTAATGTGGAGTGCGCGATAAGCCACCTCAAGGTCAGGAAGGGTGGCTTGCCCCCGCCAGCTCTGGGAAACATTGATGGGTTAGATGGACCATAAGCAGGAAGAGCGGGGGCAAGCCGCCCTTCCCTACCTTGAGGTGGCTGCCACACAGCACTCGAGAAGGAGAGGTCAATGAACTATCGACATTTTGGTCGCACCAATTGGATGGTCAGTGAAGTTGGCTACGGCATGTGGGGTATGGGTGGCTGGACCGGTTCCGATGACGAAGAATCGCTCCGAGCTCTGCAGCACTCAGTCGATCTAGGATGCAATTTCTTCGACACGGCCTGGGCTTATGGCGAGGGCCGCAGCGAAGCTTTGTTGGGCCAGCTTGTGCGCGCGAATCCGGAGCACACGATTTACACGGCTACGAAGATTCCGCCGCAGAATGAAACTTGGCCCAGCCGGCGCGAATTCACGCTCGACGATACCTTTCCGCCCGACTACATCGAACGGCGCGTGCATGAAAGTCTCGAGCACGCCGGCTTGGAAAGGTTCGACCTGATGCAATTTCATGTCTGGGAGGACAGTTGGGTCGAAGACGATCGTTGGATGAAGAAAATGGACGAGCTTCGTTCCCACGGTTTGTTCCGTCGCGTCGGTATCAGTATTAATCGTTGGGAGCCTGGGAACGGAGTGAAAGCAGTTCGCAGCGGTCTGATAGATTCAGTGCAGATCATTTACAACATCTTCGATCAAAATCCTGAAGATGAATTGTTTCCCGCGTGTAGGGAGATGAACGTCGCCGTCATCGCCCGCGTGCCCTTTGATGAAGGCACCCTCACCGGCAATCTGACGAAAGAAAGCAAGTGGCCGGAAGGCGACTGGCGCAACACATATTTCGTTCCTGAGAACCTGATTCCGAGCGTCGAGCGCGCTGAAAAACTGAAAGAACTCGTGCCGGAGGGCATGACGATGACGGAAATGGCCCTGCGGTTTATTCTCAGCAATTCGGATGTCAGCACGATAATTCCCGGAATGCGCAAACTCTCGCACGTCGACTCGAATATCGCCGCGAGCGACGCCGGGCCGCTCTCAACAGAGCTTCTTTCTGAATTGCGTAAACATCGCTGGGTGCGTAAGCCTGCGGAATGGTCACAGTGATCGTTTAACTCCCTCTCCCTTTGGGAGAGGGTCGGGGTGAGGGGCGGAGCTAGAGCGAAAAAGAAAGATTTAGATTTCGAGTTAGTGTTTCGCTACCTTCGGCCCTCACCCTTAACCCTCTCCCAGAGGGAGAGGGAAAAGAAAT